>ENA-ORMR01002649-ORMR01002649.1-human-gut-metagenome-genome-assembly--contig:-NODE-2649-length-10706-cov-2.819735_pt1 | contig 10706 bp, 10 predicted proteins | sample MGYA00242107_ERZ509003 | MGnify/ENA primary metagenome ERZ509003 (study PRJEB26280, sample SAMEA2338699) | human gut metagenome | biome: human gut; feature: human-associated habitat; material: faeces... | reverse complement strand
CATCTCCGGTGCGCTTGACCTGCGCTTCCTTCAGTACCCAGAAGGTCAGCAGCGCCCGACGCTTGTCCGGCGCGGCATCGAACTGTACCCTTTCCCCGGGGGACAGGATTTTCTCCGCCAGGGCGAGTTTTACGTTCCGGTCAAGCTCCTCGGCGTCAATGCCAATCTCCCGACGGGACAGGGCGCAGAACGCATGTCGTGGGGTGTGGGAGATGGAAAAATGCCAGTCACTGCCGGGGAAATAGGGCTTGCCACCCGCCGCTATGGCAACGGGCGGCAAATCCAGCCCGGTTTCTTCCCGGTAAAGCGCCGCCAGCAGCGCCCGTCCCGCTTCGTGGCCGGTTCGTCCGTCGAGGGCGCAGGACGCGATTTTCACAGCGCGTCAATGATGTCGGATTCCGACGGCTCCTTGGGACGGCGGTTTTTCAGCCGGTCAACCAGAATGGCGATGCCCACGATCAGCACCAGCAGACCGCACAGACTGATAACGACCCGGGAGGTTGTCATGGGCAGAGCGATCAGCACCGCGCCCAGAATCGTGGTAATGACGGCGGGAAGAATGCCGTAATGATACCGGCTGGCGTTCAGAATGTCCTGAATGCCCCGGACGACCAGCAGGATACCCGCCAGACGACCCAATCCCGCGGCCAGCATCAGGGGGTTGCGCAGAAGCCACGCGCCCACGGCAAAGCAGCAGACGGCGGAAAGCACCTTCCCCAGGGTATCAAAATGCCCGGCGATGGCACTGACGGCGAACACGACGCCCGCGATCACCAGCACCCAGCCCAGAATCTGTGCCACAAGGGCGGAGGCGGAGTCCGGATGAATCAGCAGGATCAGACCCAGCACCATCAGCAGCACCGGGGTAGCGATCAGACGAATGACGGATAAAATAGTATCTTTCATAATAGAGTCACCTCTCTGAAACTCAGTATACCCCGAATCCGGGGCGGTGTCAATCGGGGAAAGTGGAAATCGGGGGCATTGCCCGACACGCACGACGCCCTCTCTTTTGATGGGGGCGGAAAACAGGAAATGGAGCGTATCAGTACAGATACGCTCCATTTCTTGTGTCAATATACGCACCCCCATTTACCTTCTCCGTCCTCGCAGCGCGCGACCACTTCTCCCAGAGGGAGAGGCAAGGGAGTGCGCTGAAATACTGTGAGCGGCCGGAAAGCGGAGATAGCACCCTTTGTTTGCCCCACTTGAGGGCGTCCCTTTTGAATGAGGTAATGTGGTCTATCCTCCGCTGATACCCGGTTTCTCACGCAAAATGCGCGGTTTCCTTCCTCCCTTCCCTAACATCACCTACATCTTGTGATTTTTCCACTTTTTTCAGTCCCACATGTTGTGTTTCGACAAAATCTGCGCCGCGGTTGTGCTACTATGATTGCAGGCTCGTGGGACGGAGCCGGATGACTGCCGCCGTGGCGTCGTCCATCTGCTTCCCGCGGCCATACTCCAGAATCTTTGCTGCCAGCTCCCCAGGCGGCATGTCCGGAGTCAGGTCAGACCGGCGGGAAATCCCCTCTCCATCCACGCCGTCGCTGAGCAATACCAGCGCTTCCCCCCGACGCAGGGACAGCTTCTCTACCGTTTCCCGGCTTTCCGTTACGGAAATGCCCGGCGGTGGGGTGGCTGTCCCTATTTTTTCCGCGCTGCCCCGGCGAAGCAGCCAGCTGGGGGCGGCGCCCCACTTGTATAACGTGGCGTGGCCGGTGTCGAGATAGAGTTCCGCCAAGTCCACCGTGACCGCCCCGGCACTGCCCCGGAGGGCGAGAATGCTGTTGAGGGTGCGCAGCGCGTGGGCGGCGGGAAACCCGGCGGTGAGCATCTGCCGCAGAAGCGACCCTGCCGACTGCCCCTCCTGCGCAGCGCCCAGCCCGGTACCCATCCCGTCGCAGAGAAGGATGTAATACCGGCACTCGGGCCCCGGGAAGGCAAGGCACCTGTCGCCGTTGGCAAGCTCCTTGCTGCGGCTGCGGGCGGCGGCCTCGGCGCGAAACCAGGCCCTCGGCCGCTGCCCCCGGCGGGGCAGATCGTCGGCAAGCCCCCGCAGGAAATCTCCCAGAAACTGATACTGCTGTACCATCGCCGCCCGGTGCTCTGACTGCCGGGCGCTGTCGGCTTTCAGAAGCTTTAATTGCTCCTGCCCCCGGCGAAGCTCCGGGATCAGCCGCCCCGACTTGCGGCATTGGGCGTCCAGCGGGTTTTGCAGCAGCGATTCATCCAGCGACGACTGCTGAGGGCAGCTGTTCCGGGCGGAGCAGCTGCCGCAGGCGCGCTGCCGCACTTTTTGCAGCACGGCGGAAGCGTCAACGGGGGGCGCGGCGGTCGCCAGAAAAAGCGGCTGGGTGCCGCCGAGACCCTCCGCCCCCAGCTCCAGCCGCACCTGGGCCAGCCCCGTCTCTCCCCGGCGGCGGGCGGTCTCCTGAGAGGGCGGCATCAGAATTCCCAGCCCGCCGCCGAGAATCAGCCCCGGCAATGGCGTATAATCCCGAATGCCGCAGATCGCCATTACCACCATACACGCCGCCCCCGGCGCGAGACAGCGCATCCACTTGCGCTCAAAGGGGATCATGCGGATCACGCCCGCGAGACACAGCACCGCCGTCATGGGAATGCGCGTCACCTGCGCCAGATCCAGCCCCAACCCTCCAAGCACCGCAGCGGGGAAAGCGCTGCCAACTGCCAGCGCGCCTGCCGCGAGATACCCCAATCCAAGATAAGGCGTCGGTGAAGCCTGCGCCAGCGCCAGCACCGCCACGCCGCCCACCAGCCAGTCGGTGACGGCGGTGCGTCTGCGCAGCGCCACGGGGAACAGCAGTCCCGCCCCGGCGGCGAGGACAATCCGCAGGAAATAGACCGGCACCGGCACGGTATCCCGCAGCACCAGCTGGAACAGCAGTCCGGTCAGCGCCGTCAGAAACGCGGAAATGGCAGGGAAGATCAGTGGCTGTTCCTCCGGAATGTGCCGGGCAAGGAGCAGCGCCAGCAGTCCGCCGGAGGCCGACCACACCAGCCCCTGCAATCCCGCGATGCCCCAGAAGACCCAGTAGCCCAGCATGGCCCCTAGACTCATGACCGCCGCGTGCCAGCCGCTCATGGCTAAAATCAGCCCCATCGCAAGCGGCTGAGGGTAATTGCCCAGACTGGCCGCGCTGAGCAGGAATCCGCTGCCGCCGCACAGGAGGACGACCCCTCCCGTGCGGATTTTGGGGTTCAGCAGCAGCCTTTGGCACGTTCGCCGCCCCCGCCGCAGGTACGTTTCCATGGATGCAATCATTTCCACCACAGCCTTTCCTTAGTGATGGGAAAATCCTATCACGCCGAGAAAAATTATGCTGTCGGATTCGCAATGGTGAGAAAGTTTCTTGCATCGGAGGCGGGATGGGTGTATAATGACCTGTAATTAAGGAAGCTGGAAGGGAATCAATGACGGCCATGGGAAGAGAATTTGAACTGAAATACCGGGCGGATTCCGGGATGATTGCCGCCATTCGGGCAGCATTCGGGGATTTTTACGAGATCCGGATGGAAACGGTCTATTATGACACTTTGGATGCCGCCCTGAGCCGCCGACGCTGGATGCTCAGACGCCGGTACGAAAACGGGATTTCCGTCTGCACCCTGAAAACGCCCCTCCCCGACGGCAGCCGGGGGGAATGGGAGACCCCATGCGACGATATCAGGTTGGCAATAAAAGAGTTATGTAAACTCGGCGCGCCGGAAGACCTGCTGCCCCTGACGGCAAGCGGCCTGACGGAAGCCTGCGCCGCCCGGTTCACCCGTCTGGCAAAGCAGATCGTTCTGGAACGCTGCACCGTGGAGCTGGCGCTGGACGAGGGCACGCTGATGGGCGGCGGGAGGACGCTTCCCTTCGCCGAAATGGAAGTGGAACTGAAATCCGGCGAAGAAGCCGCCGCGACTGCCTTTGCCGAAGCTCTGGCGCAGGAATTCAACCTGACCCCGGAACCGAAAAGCAAGGCGCAGCGAGCCATGGCACTGCTGCATTAAGGACATACAGGAGAGAGAAATATGCCCAAATTTGAGACGCTGTTTTCCAAATACGACCGTCTGGTGCTGTTCGACACCGAGACCACCGGCCTAGCCTACAACCGGGACGAGATCATTGAGTTTGCCGCCGTGGTGCTGGAGCGGGTGGACGGAACGCCCAAGGTGGTGCAGGAGTACGACCAGCTGGTCGCCCTGTCCCCCGGCGGGTTTGTGCCGCCGAAAATTCAGGAGCTGACCGGCATCTCTACCCAAGACCTGCGGGAACGGGGACTGCCCAAGACCAGAGTCTGCCGGGACATTGCCGAAATGATTCAGGGCAACACCCTGCTGCTGGCCTACAACGCCCATTTTGACCTGAGTTTTCTATTCTATATGCTTCTGCGGGACGGCGACCCGGCTGTGCTCAAGGGCAAGGACAAGCTGGATTTGCTCACGGTCTACCGCGACCGCCACAGCTATCCCCACCGGCTGTGCAGCGCCATTGAGGTCTACGGCCTTTCCGGGAAGGTGGTCAATTCCCACCGGGCGGTGGACGATGTGCTTGCCACCGTGGCGGTGATGGAGGAAATGGAGAAGGAAAAGAACGATTTGGAGCGTTATGTAAACCTTTTTGGTTACAACCCCAAATACGGCATCGAGGGCAAGCCCATCAGCTCCATTACTTACAAGCCTCAGCCCTATAATCCTGTGAAGCCGCTGTACGAGGCGTAGTACCCCTATGGAATGGCTGAATGTTTTCGGGCTGGTCATGGTGGCAGTCATCATGATACCCAATATTCTGTTTGCGATGAAGTGCAAGGACGGATTCGTGAACAAATGGAACAACAAATCTGTGGAAACCGTGGAACAAATCGGCAGGTTCGGCTGCTTTGGATTTATGATCATCAACATTCCGGGAACCTGGTTCGGATGGTGGTCTGACGAAGCGTTTGCCATATATCTGGTGGTGGATGCCCTGCTGGTGACGCTTTACTGCGTGATCTGGGCAATTTGCTTCCGGAAAAGCAGCGTTTTCAGAGCGTTGGCGCTGTCCATCATCCCCTCCGTTCTGTTCCTGTTCAGCGGGATTATGAGCCGGTCGATTCTCCTGACCATTGCCGCGGTATTGTTTGCGCCGAGCCATATTCTGATTTCGTATCAAAACGCAAAATGATTTCACCACAGGAGGTAACAATATGCTGAATCCATCCGCCTATGCTCTGGGAGCCAACCGCTCCTGCATCCGGGACCTGTTTGAATACGGCTGCCGGCGCGCCGCCGTTGTGGGACGGGAGAATGTCTACGACTATTCCCTGGGCAACCCATCCATCCCCTCGCCGAAGGAGGTGGACGAGACGGTGCGCCGAATCCTCGACGACACCGATTCTCTGCTGATTCACGGCTACACCTCCGCCGTAGGCGATTACGCCACCCGCAAGGCCATTTCCGACGACCTGAACGCCCGCTATGGCGTGTCCACCGTTCCGGAGGAATTCTTCATCGGCTGCGGCGCGGCGCCGGAGCTGGTGAGCGTGTTCCGGGCGCTGGCCGTCCCGGGGGCGGAAATTCTGGCGGTCGCGCCCTATTTTCCGGAATACAAACCCTTCGCGCAGGAGGCGGGGCTGGAATTCAAGGTCGTCCCGGCGGACATCCCCTCCTTCCAGATCAACCTGACCGCCATGGAGCAGATGATTACGCCCAGCACGCAGGCGGTCATCCTCAACTCCCCCAATAACCCCTCCGGCGTCGTCTACACCCGGGAGACATACCAAAAGCTGGCAGCAATCCTTAACAAAAAGGCCGCGGAGTACGGCCACCCCATTTACATCGTCTCCGACGAGCCTTACCGGGAGCTGGCCTATGGGGTCGAGGTGCCGTTCCTGCCGGAAATTTACCGGGATACCGTCATCTGCTATTCCTATTCCAAGTCCCTGTCCCTCCCCGGCGAACGAATCGGCTATGTGTATGTGCCTCAGAAGGCCACGGACGGCAAAGCGCTGTATTCCGCCGTTGCGGGGGCTGCCCGGGCGGGCGGTCACGTCTGCGCCCCCAGCCTGTGGCAGAAGGTCATCGCCCGGTGCGCCCATCTCCGCCCGGACTTGGAGAGCTACGACCGCAACCGCAAGGCGCTGTACGAGGGGCTGACCCGGATGGGCTACGAAATGGCGAAGCCCGACGGCGCGTTCTATCTGTTCATCAAAGCTCCCGGCGGCGACGCCAACGCATTTTCCGACGCGGCGAAGAAGAAAGACCTCCTGGTGGTACCCGGCGACGGCTTCGGCTGTCCGGGATATTTCCGCATCTGCTACTGCGTGAGTCTGGAGATGATTCAGAAAAGTCTGCCGGTGTTTGAGGAACTGATTCGCTGCGGAGAGTGGTAAAGTATTTTCCGTATTACGATGGAAACGGGAGCGGAGATTCATGAGTATAGTTAGTACAACTGAACAAAGATTAAAAATAGCAATTTATTATAACAAAGTGATTGATTATCTCGAAGGTGCTGGGGTGTATAAAATTCATAGTGATCCCAGAGATGTTACTTCCCTTCACGCCTTTAATTTCAGCATAGAATGTTATAATAAACTTGCCGCTAAATGCCCTCAACTTGAATTGGACAGGTTATTTGTGGAAGAAATTCTTTCAAAATTAAAAAGCGATAAGTGTAATGTTTATGATGTTTATTATCTTTTTAACTGCCTTGCTGCCCAATTAAGATTGGAAAAGAACGGTATCGCATCATTTGAGGTAGAAAAATCCAAACTTGATGAAATATGTCGATTATTAAGGGGGAAAACGCTTGCGCTTCAAGATGATTTAAAGACATGCCACGACGAAAAAGGAGAATATTATACAGACGGTATGTTTGGATATATGCAGAGCGAAAGTAATCGAGTGTATCACGAAACCGGTAAAAGAATTTTATGAGCTGAAGAAGTGAAAGCAGCAAATTCAGGCCGTTGGTATCCATTTTCATGGACACCAACGGCCTGTTTCCATGCTAATCGGCCAGAAAATCCGGAATGAACCCGGTGTCCGCCGCCTCGGCCTCCTGGGTGAAGCCTTCCAGCTCGTTCAGATACATCCAGCTGAGCACTGCGCCGTATTCCTCGTCGGTGACCCGGCGGTCGAAGGGGGCGGGAAGGCCGCCCATGGGTGTGTACTGGCGCATCAGGCTCACCAGCACCTCCCCGGGGGCAAAATTCTCCCCGATCCAGTCCAGCACCCGCAGGGAATTCTCCACATTTCCGGGCAGAATCAGGTGGCGGATAATAACGCCCCGGGTGACCTTCTCCCCCTCCCAGCGCACCGCACCCACCTGCCGCACCATCTCCCGGATGGCGTCGGCAGCCACGGGAAAGTAGTCCGCCGCCCCGGACAGCTGCCCCGCCAGACGGGCGTCCGCGTACTTGAAGTCGGGAAGGTAAATGTCAACGCACCCATCCAGCGCCCGCAGCGTCTCCACCCGCTCATATCCGCCGCAGTTGTACACCACCGGCACAGGCAGCTTGGGCGACAGCGCCGGGAGAATCGTGGGCAGAAAGTGGGTGGGGGTCACAAGGTCGATGTTTTCCGCCCCCTGGGCAATGAGGTCTTCAAACAGCTGCCGAAGCCCGGCGGAATCCGTGGCCTTCCCCACCGCGCCGCCGCTGATGGCGGCGTTCTGGCAATAGCTGCAACGCAAAGTGCAGCCGCCGAAGAAAACCGCGCCGCTTCCCCCGGCCCCTGCCAGCGCCGGTTCCTCCCATTTGTGGAGCATGGCTTTGGCCACGAGGGCGGTATCCGAGCAGCCGCAGAAGCCCCGCTGCCCCGCCGTCCTGTCCACGCCGCATTGCCGCGGGCAGAGATTGCAGTTTCCGTAATCCATATCCATCCCATCCTTTGGGGGTATCATATCAGTTTTTTCGCCTTTTCTCAACCCCGGACTTTACCGGCGTGCGAAAATGTGGTAAACTACAAGAATAAACTGTCTGCACCCCTCGCAAACAGCGATTTTGAAAGGGGTAATTATTATGGAAATCCGATTTGCTGAAACCCGGGATATTCCCGGTATGATTAACTTGCTGCTTGAGGTGGGGGAAGTCCACCACCGCATCCGTCCCGACCTGTTCCGGGCGGGCGCGCAGAAATACGACGAGCAGACCCTCGCCCGGATGCTCACCGATGACACCCGCCCCATTTTCGTCGCCGTGGAGGACGGAAAGGTGCTGGGCTACTGCTTCTGCATTTTGCAGGTTCGGAAAAACGACCCGGTGCTCTTAGACGACCGCACGCTGTACATTGACGACCTGTGCGTGGACGAAGCCTGCCGGGGCAAGCACGTGGGGCAGGCACTGTACGACCACACGGTGGCCTATGCCCGGGAGATCGGCTGCCGCAGGGTGACGCTGAACGTGTGGTGCGGCAACGACAGCGCCATGCACTTCTATGAAAAACAGGGGTTAAAACCCCGGAACATCCACATGGAAACCGTTTTGTGAGGAATGCCATGCTAGTCAAAAACCAGATTTACGAAGCCGAAATCACGGACTACACCGCCGAGGGGCAGGGCGTTGCCCACATCGAGGGCTGCGCCGTATTCATCCCCAACGCCGTCGCCGGGGACAAGGTGCGCGTCCGGGTGGAGAAGGCGCAGAAAACTTGGGCGGCGGGAAAAATCGTGGAGATTCTGGAAAAATCCCCCCACCGGGTCAACCGGGAGTGCGAGGTCGCCAAGCTTTGCGGCGGCTGCGATTTCTGGCACCTGGACTATGCCGAGGAGACCCGGCTGAAAGCCCAGCGGGTGAAGAATTGCTTAAACCGCATCGGCGGCGAAAATCTGGCGGAAGTCCCCATTCTCGCCGCCCCCGACTGCCACGGCTACCGCAACAAGGCGCAGTATCCGGTGGCGGTGAAAAAAGGACGCGCCTACGCCGGATTCTACCGGGCGGGCACCCACGACGTGGTGGAAAACGCCCGCTGCCGCATTCTCCCGGAGGAGATCGACGCCGCGAAGGATGCGGTAATTGATTATGTAAACCAATACCGGGTCAGCGTCTACGACGAGACCACCGGCAAGGGGCTTCTGCGGCATATTTACGTCCGCCGGGGCGCGGTGTCCGGACAGATTCTGGTGTGTCTCGCAGTGAACGGGGAAAAAATTCCCCGGCCGGAGGCGCTCGTCCAGCGGCTGGGCGGGATTCCCGGCTTTACCACACTGGTGCTGTCCGTGAATACGAAGCGGGGCAACGCCGTGCTGGGCGACCGCTTTCTCACCCTCCACGGCCCCGGCTATATCGAGGACACCCTCTGCGGCCTGAATTTCCGCCTGTCCCCCCGGTCATTTTATCAGGTAAACCACCATCAGGCGCAGCGGCTGTACCAGATGGCGATTTCTCAGGCGGGAATCACCAAGGCCGACACGGTGCTGGACCTGTACTGCGGCGTCGGCACCATCACGCTGGCCATGGCTGGCGCGGCGGGGAAGGTCATCGGCGTAGAGGTCGTTCCACAGGCGGTAGAGGACGCCCGGGACAACGCGGTGCGGAACGGCATCACGAACGCGGAATTTTTCTGCGGCGACGCCGGTCAGGCGGCGCTGGAGCTGGAAAAAAGCGGCGTCAGGCCGGACGTGGTGGTCGTTGATCCGCCGAGAAAGGGCCTGAACGCGGACGCCATCGAAGCCCTTCACCGCATGTCCCCCCGGCGCATCGTCTACGTCTCCTGTGACCCCGCAACGCTGGCGCGGGATGTGGCGCTGCTGAAAGAGCGGGGCTACACCCTGAAAACCGCCGCCGCGGCGGACTTATTCCCGAGGTGCGCCCATGTGGAGACGGTTGTCTTGCTTTCCAAGGGAGAAATCGACTCGAAGAAAGTGCGGGTGGAGTTCTCGCTGGAGGATATGGATATGTCGGGATTTCAGAAGGGCGCAACCTATGAGCAGATCAAGGCATATGTGCTGGAGCATACCGGTCTGAAGGTATCTTCCCTGTATATCTCTCAGGTTAAACGGAAATGTGGGCTTGATGTGGGGCAGAATTATAATCTGTCAAAGAAGGAAGATGCCAAAGTGCCGCAATGCCCGCCGGAAAAGGAAGTAGCGATTAGAGAAGCATTCAATTATTTTAGAATGCTTTAGTTCAGAAGACCTGAGATAATCGTCTTTTGTAATTATCTCAGGTCTTCAATTCATTCATTGATGAGATAGACTTTCCCATGCGCTCTTGTAATTGCCACATATAGCTTATTTTTAGTAGATGGGGCTAATTCGCACAATTTTCCGGCACTATATTTTGCCGCTGTGGCCTTATTTAACATCACACAGACATCTTGATAATGATCCTCTCCCTTGGTGTCGCCCCAATTTCTATGGCTAGATCCATACTTTGAGCTGTTTCGGAAATGTAGCTTCACAATGTTCGGATTGGCTAAAATATTATTTATCTGAGCTTGTTCAGAGATAAAAATGATATCACTAGCTTCGCCACTCATTTCTGTGTTCTGGTTAGAATATATCTCAATACCCAGATTCTCTGTAATAAAACGGCAAATACTGGGGCTGCAGCGCCAACTCTTCACAAGCGATGTCTTGTCAGGCAAGAAGCCTCGGCTTATAAAGCGTGCTTCATAGTTGGGAAAATTATCAAATAGATTTTTGTTGACATTACCGTCCCGGCTTGTATCATAGGTGTGCTGGTAGAAATCACCAACAAAAAGCATGTTTATGTTGG
>ENA-ORMR01002645-ORMR01002645.1-human-gut-metagenome-genome-assembly--contig:-NODE-2645-length-10715-cov-2.982552_pt1 | contig 10715 bp, 9 predicted proteins | sample MGYA00242107_ERZ509003 | MGnify/ENA primary metagenome ERZ509003 (study PRJEB26280, sample SAMEA2338699) | human gut metagenome | biome: human gut; feature: human-associated habitat; material: faeces... | reverse complement strand
CCGCCAAAGCTCCGCCTGTGTGGACTTTCCGGTGCCCGACGGCGCGGTGAACAGTATTCCCTCGTTTCGGAATCCGATATACGCCGAATGGAATATGATTCCGCCCGCGTTCACTGCAAGCCGCTCCGCCGAGACGGAATTCAGGATGAGGGACGGCGAAAGTTTGGAGCAGAATGACGACTTTACGGTGACGCGAACCGTACTTCCTTCTTTGCGGGTGCAGATATACGCTCCGTCGAGCGAGTTCGCGACCGCGCCTATGTAACGCACCGTGTTCTCGCCCTCGCCGAATTCCGCGATATCCGGGCGTGACACCGTCGGCGTGCCGCACGGATCGGGAAGGCTGTCCGATATTTCATACTCATACCGAACGACACCGCCGCTCACCGACGCGAGCGCGAACGGTGCAAGCACGCCGTCGTCTCCGTACATGATTTTTTCATCTGCGGCAATACACACGGCAGTGTCCGCAACAGTGTAATACTTTTCGATAATCACTCAGCCGATCCCCGCAAAAACCGCTTCGGTCGCGCCGGAGGTGCAGTGCGGTGCCGAAACCGACACGCTTTTACCCGCATCTATACCGACATCAGCCGATACCCTGTACGTTATTCCGCCGTAAAACATGTCGCCGCGGACGTTTTTGTAATACAGAACGACCGTTGCGTCGAGGCGTTCGCCCGACACGTTTTTTATGTGTATCTCACCGTCGGCGCAGCTCAGCTCGATCCGATCGGGATTAAGCGTCGGCTCGGTTGTGAAAAACGCACTCTGCGTCATATGCGCGCCGTCCGCAGCGATGCCGTCGGTGTATTTTGCGCGCGAGGCTTCAAGCAGCAGCGCCGTTCTGCCCGGTGCAAGTGTGGTCACGGTGAACTGCGCGCCGTCCGCGCCGGGAAGGACGAGCGTTCCGTATTGGAGCGTTCTTTCGGCAGTGTTCTTCACGGTCACGGCAAGGATTCCCTCAAGCTTATCGTCGCTTCCGTCCTCGACAAACGCGCCGTCAACCGAAGTGATCCCGGTAAGGACGATCCCGTCCCCGAGATCGACGGAAAGCGCGGGCGCGTCGTCCCCGTTTCCGCCGTTCTCACCGCTGTCCGGAGTTTTCGTGCTGTCGGAGGTATCGGACGAATCCCCGGAGGGTGCGGGTGTTTTCGAACCGTCGGTGCTGCCCCGCGTGATGTCCGCATAATCCGCAGAATCGGCGGACGAATCGATCTGCGAAACGCCGCCCGTGCCGATTTGCGAATCCGGCGCGGAAGTGCCTTCTCTCCCGGCGAAAAGCGAAATAATCTCCGTGATCAGAATAAGCGCCGCAGCCGCCGACACGGCAATTGCAATCCTCAAACGGGGGCTGATATTCTTTTGGTTTCCGTCTTTCATCTCGGTCCTCCGCATTGTTAAGTATCTGCAGCCGCCCCCGGCGGTCATTCTTTCAATTAACAAACTGTCCGCAAACCTTGATTTGCGGACAGTTTATCAGATTTTAAGAGTTGAAGAGCTTATTATCCTCTGTCGGAACATGGTAGCAGTACTCATCGTTCTCGGTGAACTTCTTATTGCATCCCGTAACATTTTCGAGAAATGCAACGCCTACACCGGGGAGCTCAAGCCCGCAGACTCCGTTTACATGGGTATCGATTTTTTTCCCGCATCCTGCGGCGATGTTGGTCGTAAGCGTAAAGCTGTCAAACATGATTTCGGGTTTTGAGTATATCTTTTTCATAAAAACACGTCCTTCCTTATCTGAACCAACGATCGGAGAGTTTCTTGAAAATATCCTCAAGGATACCGGAAATCTCGATTTTTTCGGTTACGGTTACGGTTTCGGTGATCGTTTCGGATGCAATTCCGTCTGCGTTTGCCGCAACAACATCAAGCCTGAGTTCGCCGACCTTCGATGCCCTAACGTCAGCCGTCCAAGCCAAACGTTCTCCGCGCACGGTAAGCATTCTGCGCATTGCGATTCCGTTGACGGTTACTGCCGCGACGTCCGCGGAGGTCTTGACCGTGACGGTCACATATCCGCCTTCTCTTACGCTGCTTCTGTTTACACTGACTGCCATGTACTCGGGCGTAAATACTTCGGGAGCGTTAAGAATTGCGTTAAGCTTAGCCACTGCCTTATCGGCAATTGCTCTGTTCACGGCAAAGAGAGCCCGTGTCGAAGCACCGTTCGGATCGCTCTTATACGTCGTCTTTATGTTCGTGATCGAGAGAATCGCATCGTCGGATCCCGTATTCGTCACGATCACATGTCCGCTCGTCGGAATCGCGTAATAGAGATCGGTCGAAGAAGTTATCGTGCGAGTTACAATCTGTCCGGTTGCTGCATCGGGCATTGAAACGGTAACTTCCCTGCCGTTTGCACTGCTAAGTGCAAGCTCGATCTTGCTTACGTTATCATCAGCGTTTACGTAAAACGCGATCGCATGACCCTTTGCGAGGTAAAGCTCGTTCTTCGGTCCGTATATATTGTAATTGTCAATATCTCCGTTTGCACTGTCACCGTCGATGAAGATGACGCCGGGAGTATCCTTATCAGACTCGATTTTACCGGCACTGATCACCAGATCACGGAGTTCCTCAAACCTCGGCCAGCCTTCGCCGTCCTGAGCGTAGTAGGTGTTTCCGATGTCACCGAGCGGATTGTAAATGCGAACCGCGTCGATGTAGAGCTCATAGTTACCTCTATTCTGATGATCAAAGAAAGAATTGTAGGTTGCCGTAATCTCGACGGTGTACTCACCGTACGGAAGATTATCGACCTTGACTCCCGGAATCTGATGCAGTGCACCGACGGCATCGAAATCAACAATCCACTTTCCGGTTTCATCCTTTGTATGTCCGTAGTAGGTATCTACGAGAATGTTTCTCGAATAACCGTTAGCATTGGTGATCGAAACAACAAGTGTTCCGGTCGTCGATCCCGTAAGGTTTATGAGATCAAAGCCCGTGCCCTTGAAGCTGAATGTTGCGGTTGCGTACTCGCCGGTTGTGAGCGTAACCTTATGCACGCCGCCGTTCGAGTACGTGCTGCTGTTGTTCGCATAAGCATCGTCGTAGCCGTAAACGGTACTTGTATTGCCGAGCTTCCGAACCGCCTGAACAGCCGCGACGTCGTCTGCGCCTAATTTCTCCCATTTTTCATCGAATGTGATAAAGCTGTCATTATCCTCGTAGTAAACGATCGACGCGGGGATAATCGAGATCTTAAATCCGGCGGTGCCGGTTTGCCCGTTTCTTTTTCCTGTTATATTTACCGTAAGTATTTCGATTTCGTCAAGCATTTCGGTAAGGGTATAGGTAAATGTCTTGGCAGAGATATCGAAGGTGCTTTTGCCATGCACGGCACCTTTTATCGCAATATCGGTAACCTCAACATCTGACAGACTCTGATTAATATCTGTCAGAGAAACCGTAAGAGGCAATCCAAAGTCGATAACAAACGTTGCTTCGTTGTCAAATGTGTAGTAAAGGAATACCTCTTTTCCCGTACTGTCGCGATTTACCTCTACAAGCTTAAAGGTTGTATATCTGTACTGCGCCGCAATCTCCGGAATCTCCTTAAGATCGCCGTTTACGGTCTGAGTTTTTCCGTTAATGTTTGTTACAGTATTGTTTATTAAGCCATAATCTGCAGGATTATCGTTCGCCTTTGCAAACCCCGCATCAAACACGGTGCCCGAGCTTACGGAAATGTTATAGCCGTAAAATTCAGTCTCCGTATTGCCGCTGCGCTCAATGTAGTGAACCGCAAGCGAATCGGGGGTTGCTTTCGCACGGACATAATAGGTGACAAGCAGACCCTGGTACTGATAAATCTTTACACTTTCAAGGAAAGGCTCTCCGCCGTATGTTATACCGGAGAGCGCGGCAAGATCGGAATTTTCCGCATCGTTTTCCGTCTTTGCCCACGCGATCTTCTCGGTGCCGCCGTAGATGTAGCTGCTCGGAACAGAACCTTTGGTAATATACGTCGTGTGACTGTCGCTGCTCGGAGTAACGGTTATCATGTAGACTTCGTATTCGGAAGTCTCAACACCGGCAATTCCGTAAACAGTGCGGTAGTATGTACCGTCGGTATCCTCTACGATATAACCGTTGCCGAGAGGAACGCTCTGATTGGTCGGGCAGTCAAAGCCCACCGTTTTCCCGGAAACCGGGAACGAATCCGGAGTACGGTCACCGGTTTCATACTTGACGGCAAAATCAAGCAGGCACTGATTTGCGCGGTAAGTAATCGGGCCCCAGTCAACGATTTCGGTACGGACCTCATCGGTTATCTCGGTTTTCTGACGATACCAGATATTCACCTGGTTTTTTGCGGGATTGTCGGCAGCGGCGCTCACATCGGAAATATTCACCCATTCGATGCCGTCCGCGGAATAAGCCCAGCTGTGATCCCAATAGCGGATATATGTAAATTGAATTCCTTTATGTGAATTGTTAGTCCAGCCGTCGGTTGACTGAGAAACATCCGCCGAGTGATAAGCGCTTTTCCAATAAGTTACGTCGTATGTTTTGCCGTCCCAGCTTGTTGCCTTGCCGTCCGGAGACGGAAGGATGCCGCTCAGCTCAATACCGTTTTCGCTGTAAACACCGCCGTAAGTAGCTTTGAGTGTATATGTGGAACGTCGGTTGCCGGCGTCGTCGGTATAGGTGAACTCGGAGGGAGTACCGTCGCTCCACCCCGTCGGAACAACTCCGGTATTTGTGATCCAAAGATTTATCGGAAGCAAAACATCCTGAAGCTGCTCCTCCGTTACCGTAATAATATATTTAACGCCGTCGATAACAACGAAGGTTGTTCCGGCTTTCTTTCCGGTAAAGGTGAGTGTGGTTTTGTCAACCGGATCGGTTGTGACGGTTCCGGCTGCCGGCATTCTGATAAATGTACCGTCCGTATAACTGCCCCATTCAATTTCCGCCAACTGCCACCAATTATTCTTTGCTTCGGTTATTTCAATTTTTATGTAGCGTACTTTGCCGACATTGCCTTCTAATTTGAAAACTTCGGGAGTAGACGTGCCTGTATATTTTCCGATCTCCTTCCAACTGCTTCCGTCAAGCGAGACTTTTACCTGAGCATTAGTACATATATCATAAGCATGGTCAGTCGAAGTCAATCTAACTGCTTCAAACGGAATTGCCGCACCAAGATCAACCTGTACATAAGCACCTTTTGTTTGTGCGCCGTTAGACCAATAGAATGACGATGTGTTTCCGTCTATCAGATTGGACGCACTATTATTACCGTATGCACCAATACTTGCCGTTGCGGAAGCTTGATATGATATCGTATCACCTGCGACGCTTTCGCAAGAAGCCTTTACCGTCGCGACAGTTTCATCATCCGTCGTGTACGTTCCGCTGAGGTTCTTTCCGGTTATCGTAACGGTTTCCGTTTGTCCCTCCACAACCGTAATCATTTTGTCGGGAACACCGGTTTCATTAACGGTTACGGAAATCGACTTGCTCTGCGTCCTATCCGACAGGCTCGTTGCGGTAAGCTCGGCAGTGCCGACTCCGACGGCACTTGCGGTAACGGCTGTTCCGTCAGCGGAAAGTGCTCTTGCTTTTGCGGAAAGCGATATGACCTTATCGTTTGAGCTGGTCCACTCCGCCTCATCCGTTGCGGAGAGATCATATGATTCGCCGAGTTTCATCACAAACTGCGAATCGACATAATTTATTGCGGAAAAATCCACGGAAAATGCAGGAGTGGTATTCTTGGTAAAATATGTCGGGTTAGCGTCCGCCATTGCCGCGATAAGCTCCTGAACATCCGCAAGGGCTACATCAACGCTCGGCTCATCGCACCAAACCGCAAACATCGCACCGACATTTGTCGAGCCGACCGGAATTTCGGTGTATGTTGTGCTTGTCGAGTTATATCCGCTCTTTATATTCTGATACTTTGTTACATCAAACTTACTGAAGTTGGAAAGAACGGTCGACTTGCCGTATTCGTCGGCTTTGCTCGGAACATAATACCACTTCTGATTGGTATTTATCATCTTGTAACCGGCATTTTTAATAGCATCCGGAGTATTGTATTCGCTTCCGTTCCACTGATTAGACCAATAGCACACCTGAACAGTCTTATACAGATTGCAGTCTGAGCGTCTATTGTAGCATACAAAATCATTGAAGCAGCGTGCGGTCATGCTCTCAGCTTCGATAATTCCGGCGCAGTCGTTCATATAAGCGATAAGCTGATCATATGTAACCGTTGCCACACCCGATTCAATATAAGGATTTCGTATTCCCTGTCCGTACTCATCGGCTCCGAAATTGAAAAATTTAGTCGTGCTGTTTAAGGCAAACCAATCGACATAAAGTTTGAGCAATGCCTTGCCGAAGCCAACAGCATCCGAATTGTTCAGGTTGAGAGAGCCTTCCGAGCCCGTCAGCTTATACTGTGAAAACAGAGAGCTTGAAAGGAGCGCATCCATATGTCCGGGCATGTTGAGAAGCGGAACTATCTCAATTTTTTTACTTTGAGCATAGGAGATAATCTCCTTCATTTCCGTCTCGTTCAAGGAATTCCCGTTCGGGTCATTGTAAAAGCTCTCGTTTCCTTCCTTGATGGCAGCTTTGACAGCGGCACTGTCATGAAGGGTAGATCCATCGACAACAATATCCATGTTGTCAAGAACAAAGCGCAGACCGCCGTTTCCGAAAGCTAATTCAAGCTGATTGAAGCCGTTTTCATACATTGTATCGATCACACCTTTTATGTAATCGACCGAAAAATATTTGCGCCCGCAGTCCAAATGTACCATACGGTACTGCAAAGCTGCCGCGTCCGCCGCCTGTGCCGTGAAGCTCAGCGCGCCGAAAGGCAGCATGCCTATAAACATGAGCACGGCAAGCAGTGCTGCAAACAGTCTTTTGCTTACGTTTGCTGTTTTCATAAGAAAGCCATCCCTTCTTTAATCCTTCAAAAGTTTAAATTATCCGCATTGCGGGATGTCGGTTTGCGCCTTCTCCCGCTATTCTATAAAGCCATCGATTTCATTTAATTTTATCACGTTTGAGCGCGAATTGCAATAGTTTCCACGCTTTTTTGCGTTTTGCGAAAAAAATTTTTGTGCGATTTTTTGCCCTCGGAGATGTATTTTCCGTCAATTTGCGCGGAGATTCTTTTTTGCGTTTCTTCATATGCTTTTCTCTTGATTTCCTATTAACATTGTGATATAATAGGATTTAACGAAAGTGAGGGATTCAGGGTGCTTGTTTCTACAAAAGGAAGATATGCGCTGCGCGTTATGACGGAGCTTGCCTGTCATGCAAAGGACGAATTTGTCCCGCTGAAAACGATCGCACGGCAGCAGAACATATCCGAAAAATACCTTGAAAGCATTATCGGGGTCTTATCAAAGGCGGGAATAATCGACGGACTGCGCGGCAAGGGCGGCGGATACCGTCTGAATCGCGATGCGTCGGAATACTCGGTCGGCGAGATACTTCGGCTTACGGAGGGGAGTCTCGCTCCGGTGTCGTGTCTCGACTGCAAGCCGAACAAATGCGAACGCGCGGCAGAATGCCGCACGCTGCCGATGTGGGAGAAGCTCGACACGATAATCAGCGATTATCTCGACCATGTATCGATTGCCGATCTCCTCGATTCGTCCGCGATCGGCGATTTTCAAATCTGAAAAGCTACATCTCATTATATATACGCCGCGCGGCGGCGCACAGATCCACCGAAAGGAGCTTCCGTTCGGAAGCGGTATCAGAAAATGAAGATAACCGAAATAATAAGCGGCGATGCGCCTAGCCTGTCGTTTGAGGTGTTCCCTCCGAAAACGAGTGATAAATTCGAGAGCGTTATGGGCGCTGCCGCCGAGATCGCAAAGCTGAAGCCGAGCTACATGAGCGTAACCTACGGTGCGGGCGGCGGAACGTCCGAATATACGACCGCGATATGCGAAGCACTGAACAGCTTCGGCGTTACCGCTCTTGCGCATCTGACCTGCGTATCATCGAACAGGGGGCGCATCGAGAGCGAGCTTGAAAAGCTGCGCTCGCACGGGATCGGCAATATTCTCGCTCTGCGAGGGGACATTCCGGCGGGATTTGACCGTGAGAGTTCGCACTACCGCCACGCAAGCGAGCTGATGAAGGAGATCGCGGATTTCGGCGGATTCTGCATCGGCGGCGCATGCTATCCCGAGGGGCACCCGGAAAGTGCGAACAGTGCCGACGATATCGAGGGAATACAACGCAAGGTCGATGCGGGATGCGAATTTCTGACGACGCAGATGTTCTTCGACAACAATATTCTGTATAATTTTCTTTACCGGCTTTACCGCGCGGGGATCGACGTTCCGGTGGTGGCGGGAGTTATGCCGGTAACGAGCGCCGCGCAGATAAAGCGACTGTGTTCGATCTCGTCATCGGCGCTTCCGCAGAGGTTCATACGGATCGTGGACCGTTACGGCGACGACAGCGCAGCGATGAAGCAGGCGGGGATCGCGTTTGCGACGGAGCAGATCATCGATCTGTACGCAAACGGGATCAATGCCGTTCATGTGTACTCGATGAACAAGCCGGATGTTGCGGCGGCGATCAAGGCAAATCTCTCGGAGATCGTAAAATGAGTGCGCTCGGTTATTTCTACGGAGAGATTCCCAAAGAGAAGCTCATGCTCGACGCAAACGAGGCGGCGGCACGTCTGTCGGTATCGCGCACATACACAAGCGACACCGTGGCGCACTGTGAAAAGGTGCTTCGCGCCGAGCTGGACTGCCGTTATTCGGGAGTTCTTCTTGAGGTGTCGTACCCAGCCGAGGAGGTCGTCGATCTCGGATTCGGCGGGATACACAGCCGCGATCTGTACAAAAATCTCGGCGGATGCGGCGAAGCGTTCGTATTCGCCGTAACGCTCGGATACGGAGTTGACCGTCTTCTCAGCCGGCTTTCCGTCATATCGGGTGCGGAATACTTCATCACGGACGCACTCGCGTCCGCGTTTGCCGAGGCGGCGTGCGACGGTGCCGAAGCCGAGATCTGCAAAGGGTGCGGCGGACGCGCGCGCTTCAGTCCGGGATACGGCGATCTGCCGCTCGAGATACAGCCGCAGATACTCGCGTCCGTTGGCGCGGCGCGTCGGCTGAACATAACGCTTGCGAAAAATCTGATGATGACGCCGTCGAAATCGGTAACGGCGATAAAGGGAAAATCGGATCCGGGCACGCGCTGACGGTGCGCGCCCGCACGGAGGAAAATCGGATGAAGGATTTAAGAAGCGATCTGCGTACAAAGCGGCTTTATTTTGACGGGGGGTTCGGAACCGTGCTCCAGGGGATGGGGCTGAAAAGCGGCGAAGCCCCGGAAACATGGAACATCACGCACCCCGACGAGGTGACGGGAGTTCACCGCGCGTACATCGAAGCCGGGAGCAATATAATAACGACGAACACGTTCGGCGTGAACCGCGACAAATACGAAAACTATGCGGAGCTTATCTCCGCCGCGCTCGACTGTGCCGAAAAGGCGGTCGGCGGAAGCGAAGCGTATATCGCGCTCGACATCGGTCCTACCGGGCGGATGCTCGAGCCGCTCGGCGATCTTTCGTTTGAGGAGGCGGTCTCGATTTTTGCGTCAAACGTGCGCGCCGCCGCCGACCGTGCCGAGCGCTGTGCCGTCGGCAAAGACCGCCATGTGTGCACCCGCACCGCGCGGGGAGGAGCCGTCGGCCTTCAGGATGCTGCAGAGCATCACGCCCTCGCCGCGCGTCAAAGCGGAAAGCATTGTGTTTAAAATCTCTTTCATTGCGTTATCCTTTATAAAGAATGGTTTTTGGGTATTATAGCAACGATTCCTCGTCAATGCAAGCGTCTGCGTGCGGCGGCTTTGACAAAAGCAAAAATTTCCTGTAAAATATGGGAACCTTTTCGGTTTTTCTGCGTCTATACATCCCGAAGTCACTTTTGTGACCGGCAAAATACATTTTTCAAGGAGAATCAACACGATGAAAAGAACACTTTCCCTCATGCTCGCGCTTGTCATGGCCGTTTCGCTGATGGCCTGCGGCAAAAAGGACGACGGCAAGAGCAACGCCGACGCTCCCGCCGACTCCCTTGCCCTGCTCACCAAGGTTTGGGACAGCTACACCGACGACGAGAAGTTCCCCGCTGCCGGCGGCGACTATGAAAATCCCGTGGAGGACGCCCCCGGCGCCGTGAGCATTGCCGACGCCGACAATCTGAACTACATGCTGACCCTGCCCGTGGAGGATGCCGGTAAGATCGACGGTGCCGCCTCCCTCAGCCACATGATGAACGCCAACACCTTCACCTGCGGCGCTTTCCATATGCGGGACGCCATTCAGTCCAAGCAGTGGATGTGCGGCTTCCCCGATAAGCTGGTCATCGCCACGCTGGGCAATTATGTCGTCTCCGTCTACGGTGACGAGGAGCTGGTGAACACCTTCCGCGACAAGTTCACCGCCACCTATTCCGACAGCACCATCGCTTATGACGAGGCGATCCTGTAACGTTTCCGCTTTTCTCACAGCGTCCGCACCGAATCGTGCGGACGCTGTGAAATTCAATTTTGGAGTTGCCCTATGCTGTTTTCCAGTATTCCCTTCCTTTTCTATTTCCTGCCCTGCGTGTTCGTGCTCTATTTCCTTGTACCGATGCGTTGGAAAAATACCGTGCTGCTGCTCGCAAGCCTGTTCTTTTACGCCTGGGGCGAGCCGA
>ENA-ORMR01002637-ORMR01002637.1-human-gut-metagenome-genome-assembly--contig:-NODE-2637-length-10751-cov-2.632666_pt1 | contig 10751 bp, 9 predicted proteins | sample MGYA00242107_ERZ509003 | MGnify/ENA primary metagenome ERZ509003 (study PRJEB26280, sample SAMEA2338699) | human gut metagenome | biome: human gut; feature: human-associated habitat; material: faeces... | reverse complement strand
GGGGAGACGATGCCGTTCACCTACGGCGAGCTGCAGGCCGAGATGGACATGATCAACAGGGCCTACATCGAGGTGATGCTCAAGGGCGATGCGAAGGGACGCGTGTTCACGTTCCCGATTCCGACCTACAACATCACGCCTGACTTCGACTGGGACAGCCCCAATGCGATGAGGCTCTTCGACATGACGGCGCGCTACGGTCTGCCGTACTTCCAGAACTTCATCAACTCCGAGCTCAAGCCCAACATGATCCGCTCGATGTGCTGCCGCCTGCAGCTCCCCCTGCGCGAGCTGCTCAAGCGCGGCAACGGCCTCTTCGGCTCCGCGGAGCAGACGGGCTCGCTCGGCGTGGTGACGGTCAACTGCGCGCGTCTGGGCTTCCTCTTCAAGGATGACGAGGAGGGGCTTCTGCGTCGCCTCGACTATCTGCTCGAGCTTGCGAAGACGAGCCTCGAGATCAAGCGCAAGGTCATCCAGCGCCACATCGACCAGGGTCTCTTCCCGTACACGAAGCGCTATCTCGGCACGTTGCGCAATCACTTCTCGACGATCGGCGTCAACGGCATCAACGAGATGATCCGCAACTTCACGAGCGACAGGGAGGACATCACGACGGACTGGGGCCATGCCTTTGCGCTGCGCCTGCTCGACCATGTTCGCGCCCGCCTCGTCGAGTTCCAGGAGGAGACGGACCACATGTACAACCTCGAGGCGACGCCGGCCGAGGGCACGACCTACCGCTTCGCCAAGGAGGACCGCAAGCGCTTCCCCGACATCCTGCAGGCGGGCACGCCCTCGAATCCGTACTACACGAACTCCTCGCAGCTGCCCGTCAACTTCACGGACGACCCGTTCGAGGCGCTCGAGCGTCAGGACGACCTGCAACGGAAGTACACGGGCGGCACGGTGCTCCACCTCTACATGAACGAGGCGGTCTCCTCGCCCGAGGCCTGCCGCGACCTCGTGCGCCGTACGCTCACGCGCTTCCGCCTGCCATACATCACGGTGACGCCGACGTTCTCGATCTGTCCCAAGCACGGTTATCTCTCGGGCCGCCATGACTTCTGCCCGAAGTGCGACGCCGAGCTGCTGGCGAAGAAGCGCGCGAAGGCCGCAAGGGAGGAGGCCTCCTGAGGGGGCTCCGAAGGAAAACAACTTTTTTATCAGGAGTCACGAAAATGACCAACGAAGTCAAGAAGGACGTTGAACTCACGAATGAAGAGCGCCAGCCCTGCGAAGTCTGGACCCGCGTGATGGGCTACCACCGTCCGGTGCAGTCATTCAACACCGGCAAGAAGGGCGAGTTCGCCGAACGCGTCTGCTTCACGGAAAAGCGCGCGGCCGAACACGACTGCAAGTGCAGGAAGGCCGAATAAGGCCGCGGCATGAACGGTCATGACCGAAACGGGCCCGCGGCTTCGGAACTGAAGCTCGCGGGCCTCACGCCCTTTACGACCATCGACTTGCCGGGCAGACTCTCGGCGGTGGCGTTCGTGCAGGGCTGTCCCTGGCGGTGCGTCTACTGCCAGAACAGCTGGATGCAGCAGAGGAGCTTCGATCCCGGGCTCGAGCATTCGTCCTGGGAGGAGTTGGAGTCTCTTCTGAAGCGGCGCCACGGACTTCTCGACGGCGTCGTCTTCTCGGGCGGCGAGCCCTGCCTCGATCCTGCGCTCCCCGCCGCCGTGCGGGCCGTGAAGGAGATGGGGTACGAGGTCGGCCTGCACACGGGCGGCAGCTACCCCGCGAGGCTCGCCGAGGTGCTCCCCGACCTCTCCTGGGTGGGGCTCGACGTCAAGGCGGTGCCCGCCGACGGCGCTCACTGGGCGAAGGTGACGGGCGTTGAGAGCGCGCAGGACAAGTGGACCGAGAGCCTTGGGCTACTTCTCGCTTCGGGCGTTCCCTTCGAGTGCCGCACGACGGCGCATCCCGACTACTTCAGCGAGGCGCAGCTTCTGGAGACGGCCGCCTTTCTTCGGGCGCGCAACGTGAAGGACTATGCGCTCCAGATCTGCCGCAAGCCGCCGGGACTCATCGCAAGGTTCGGCGCCGTGGATCCCGCATGGCCCTCCGAACCCGTGCTTGAGAAGCTCCGCTCGGGATTCGAGCGCTTCACGCTCAGGCGGGACTGAGCCAAGGCCGTCAAATGGGGCAATACCCCCTGTCTGAAGACAGAGGTTTCCGCGCCGAGTTTCTATGAAAAAAGGACCGCGACGCAGTGTGCGACGCGGTCCTTCTTCAACTCAGACGGAAGGCTTGGAGAGCCCTGCCGTCATTCCTCGTCCTTGATGCCCTCGTACTTGTTGACGATTTCCCTGAAGTACGTGCCGGCGACGAACTTCGGCTTGCGAACCGCCGGAATGCGGATGGCTTCGCCCGTGGCGGGGTTGCGGCCCGTGCGGGGAGCGCTTTCAACGGCACGGAAGCTGCCGAAGCCGATGAGAGTCACGGAATCGCCCATCGTAACGGCGGACATGATTTCTTCAAAAACGCTCACGACGACACGGTCAGCTTCAGCTTTGGAAATGTTGTTGCGTGCGGCAATGCGGTCAACGAGGTCGAAACGATTCATTTGAACACTCCTGGTGGATCTGCCCGCCCCCGTCAGTTGAAAGGGATGTGGCTGCGGGGACGAAGAATATTTTTGGGGGTTGCGTTGAAGAATCAGGGGAGTGCCTGAAAACGACAAAAGGGCGAAAATGCTGCTCCTAGAGGCGAATGAAAGATCCCGTGATTTCGCATGCCAAGCATTTTAGCGATGCGGACTCCAAAGGTAAACCCAAGCAAAAACCCTGCCCTGCAGCGAAAGACAGGAAATTGTCCCTCGAGGGGGGCGATTTTATTGGTGAAGGTGTTTCGCAACCTGTTGCAGGGCAAGGGGATTTTTGTGTTTTTTTGTATATGACCTTGCAACGCCTATGGCACAGGGAAGTTGGGGGAGGTGATCCCGTACGCCGCTGCATAGGTGAAAACACTCGATCTGTTCCGGGACGCACTCGAGAAAAGCTCGGGAGGCTTCGCCTTGAAGTGTCGTTAGGGTAAATCCCATGCTACTTCAGGGGTAGAAAAAAGTGTTAAGAGGGAGGCGAAACTTGATCCCGCATGCCGTCGGGCAGGCAAAAGCCCCGGGAGAGCGGTTTGGAGGCATTGAGAGGGAGAGCGGACGGTGGCAGAATGAATCAGTCGGCCGATGCCGGCGAAGCAATGCGGAGTCATGTCCGTCATCCATATGCTTTTGGTTGTTGAGGTCAGATCCCTGTCCTGCAGGGATTCTGACCTTTTTTTTGCGCAGACGGGGAGGGCCTTGTGCAACACCGGGCGGCTTTCAGCGGCTCTGGCGGGGGATGAGGGTCTCGACGAGGACCCTAGGGGTTTTCGAGATCATCACAAGGCGGGTGGCGCGGGCCTTCTCGCTTCGGGTGAGCATGCGCTCGAGTGCGGTGAGCGTGGTCGCGGCGCCCGCGTCGTGGAGCCTGGCGGCGCACTTGAGGAGCGTGTAGGCATTGAAGCGGTTCATGTCGAGGGCCGAGCCCGTCAGGAAGAAGTCGGCGAGGGTGGTGAGGGCTTGCGTGCTGCCGTTTTCGGCGGCGCGGCACGTCCAGCGGACGGCCTCGCGCAGGTCGACCCTGCCGCCCCTGCCTGCCCAGTAGTGGACGCCGAGGCGGTACTGCGCCTCGACGACGCCCGAAAGTGCGGCTTCGGTGAGCCATCTGGCGGCTTCCTCGGGGTCGGCGCCAGCCCAGCCTCGGCGCTGGTGAAGGCGGGCGAGGTCGTACTGGGCCTGAGGGTCGCGCCCCTGGGCGGCGGCCCTGAGCCATCTGGCGGCCTCGTCGTTGTCGGCGCGGGCGCCGCGTCCGTCCCTGAGCATGAGGCCCGCCTCGCGCTGGGAGGCGGTGTGTCCCTTGGCGCCCGCGATTCGGTACCAGTAGAGTGCGTCCCTGTCGGATGCGGGGCGTCCGAGCCCCATGCGGCAGAGTCGGGCGAGGTCGGCGGCCGCGCCTGCGCTGCCCAGATAGGCGGCTTCCTCAAGGAGCTTCGCGCCTTCGGCGGGATCCGCGTCCAGCCCCTGGCCGCGCAGCATGACGACGCCGAGCAGGTGAAGGGCCTCGGGGAGCTTTCGGGCGGCGGCCTTCCTGAGGAGCGAGAGCGCACGGCGGTTCTTGCGGCTGTCGGGCGCGTCGGTGAGAAGGCGGCGGGCGAATTCGGTCTGTGCGGCGGGATTGCCGCGGCGGGCGTCCTCCTCGAGGCGGATGAGCTGGGCCATCGCCTCCTCGCCCGTGAGGGGTCTGCGCCTCACGATGCCGCCGAGCAGGTCGAGCACGTAGTCCTCGGCCTTTTCAGGGGCGGGAATCGGAAAGCGCGGGTCGGGACGCTTGGGCATGCGGAAGTGAGGAGGGCCTTATTCGGCCTTTCTGGTCTCGACGGGGAGCGGCTCCACCACCACCTTGTCGGACCCTTCGGGCACGCGCAGGACGACGCCCTGACTTTCGGCACGCTCGGCGCCGGGGAGCATCTTGTCGAGGCCCGTGAGCTGGATGGCCATCGCGATTGAGATGGAGACCATGGAGTAGATCACCCAGCAGCCGCCTGCGAAGATCGTCACGCGGCCGAGGCGCTCGCGGGCGTATCCGATCTGCTTCCAGCCGGTCGTGACCATCCAGCTCGCCCAGGTGACGACGAGGAAGTAGAGGCCGCCGAACTGCATGAAGGGCTCGTTCTGGAAAACGGCCTGCATGATGACGAAGACGAAAAGGAGCCAGAGCGTCGTGCGCACCCACATGCGCGAGGCGCGGGCGCGGCCGTGTTCGCCGAGCGCGTCCCAGTTGCGCGCCTGAAGCAGGGCGCCGAAGATCGGCGTGAAGAGGAGCGCGAGAACGCAGGCGGCGGTCGGATTGTAGAGGGCTGGGCGGTTCGCGGCCCCGGACTTGTTCTTGGACATGGTCGGCGTACTGGAAATGGGTTGTTTTCGGAAGCGGGTTCGGAAGTGGAGAATTGTACGCGCAAACGGGTTGGGCTACGGTCAGTGGGTGTAACCTATCGTCATTGAGATCCATATATGAGGAGAAGGATGGAAGCACGAATTTTGAAAAAGGTGAAAAGGCGCGCCGCCCTGTGCGCGACCTGTGCCGCGGCCTCGCTGCTCGCCGCCTGCTCGAGCACTCAGGAGGCGGCCCCTGAGGAACCCTCCTACCGAAGCCCCTATCAGTCCTACAGGTCGCTGTGCGTCGTGCCCGCCGAGGAGCATTCCGCCTCGTTCGATCTGACGCTCGCGCGCATGCTCCGCGACCGCGGCTTCGAACCCGAGCTCCTCGAGACGGGCGACCTGCCGTCGGTGCGCCGCTGCCGGGGCATCGTCACCTTCTCGACGGGCAGGACCCTGAGACCCTTTGAGGCCCCCGCCTCCATGTCGCTCACCTTCCTCGACGCCTACACGGGCGAGACCTACCACGTGGCGGCCTCCCGTGCAAAGGGCGGCGCGGGACACGCGCTCTTTGCCGATGCGCCCTTCTCGGATCCCGCTCAGATGATCAGGCAGCTCGTGGAGAGACTGTTTCCAGAGCGCACCGATCATGAGTAAGGGTTTCCACAGAATGAGGGCGGGCGTTCGCCTTCATGCATGCCCCGGCATGTGGTCCGAGACATACCTCGGTGGGGGTAGAAGGACATCCTTGGGGATATCCCTAACCGAGATGTAAACAGGTGAAATTACCTGATTATCGTCAAAAGAAGCGCGGAATTGGGGTGCGGAGTTAGCCTAAAGGAGTAGAAATTCCGCCGAAAATCACTAAAATTTGCGTGCAGTTGAACGGAACCAACCGTTCGACTCAGGCGAATGAGGCCGGATCAGGCGGCTTCAGACGCAGGCGGCATCGGCGCTTACATCGGGGGATGTGCAAAGGAGCGCCACGACCAGATGCTGCCGGACCATCGGCAGTCCGTGACTGCCCGACGGCCCGCAGCCGGCATGACTCTCCGGTTGCAGCGGCCGCCTGTGAAGGGATGGAGGATCGTCGGGAAGACCAGCCCGTGCGAACCTCCGGAGCGCCCGAAAGGGCATGCCCCCTTTCACTTTTCACGGATCTTACGGGAGCGTTCGACCAGACGCTCCCTTTTCTTTTGGGCTCGCCAAAAGGTTCGGGCTGTTCAGGACTCCCGCCCGGGCGTATCATTGTCGAGTCCGCTTCCCCTCGGCGGCAGGACGAAGAAGAAAAGCCAGAAACCCACAACGGAGATCCGACGTGCCTGATACACAAGCGATCCAAGCCCACTGGAAGACGACGCTCGTCATCCTGACCCTGAGCGCGGTTTTGATGTCGCTCAGCTACACGATGCTCATCCCCTTTCTGCCGATGTACCTCATCGAGGAGCTCGGCGTCGAGCAGTCGCGGGCGAATTTCTGGAGCGGTCTCGTCTTTTCGGTCTCCTTTCTGATTTCAGGCGTCATGGCCCCGATCTGGGGCGCCATGGCCGACAAACGCTCGCGCAAGCTCATGGCGCTGCGTGCAGCAATCCTCCTCGCCGTCTCCTATGCGCTGGGCGGCATCGTCCAGAACGAGTGGCAGCTGCTGGCCATGCGTTGCTTCCAGGGGTTCGCCTCGGGCCTCTGGCCCGCCTGCCTCGCGATCATGGCGAGCACCGTGCCGCGCGAGCGCATTGGCCTGGCCATGGGCATCATGCAGGGCGGAATGACTGCGGGCGGCGTTCTCGGGCCCTTCTTCGGCGGGGCGCTCGCAGAGCTCTTCTCGATGCGCATGACCTTCTTCATCGGCGGCGCCGCACTTGCCGTCATCACGCTCCTCATCCTATTCTTCATCCACGAGCCTCCGAGAAAGGAGCAGAAGAAGGCGGCCGCCGCGCGCGAGAAGACCAGCCTCCTCAAGATTCCCGTCGTGCAGCGCATGCTCCTGTGCGCGGGCGTCGTGCAACTCACGATCCTCCTGCAGCAGCCCGTCATGCCGATGTACATCGGCGAGCTCCAGGGCAGCATGGACCGCATCGTCTTCGTGACCGGCATCGTCTTCTCCGTGGTCGGCGTTTCGGGCGTGATCGCCTCGCCCCTCTGGGGCGTCATCGGCCAGAAGTGGGGATACCGCCCCGCGCTCTACACGGCGCTTGCGGGCACGGCCTGCTTCGGCATGATCCAGGCGATTCCCGACACGCTCGTGCCGTTCGCCGTCTGGCGCTTCATCGGCGGCCTCACCTTCGCGGGCATCTTCCCCGCCATCAACGCCGTGCTCACGATGAGCACGCCGCCCGAGGACCGCGGCCGCATCTTCGGCCTCTCCTACGCGGCACAGCAGGTCGGCAGCGTGATCGGCCCGCTCGTGGGCGGCGGCATGGCCATGTACCTGCCGCTCAAGTCCGTCATCTTCCTCGGCGGTTTCATTCTCCTGCCGCTTGTCATCTTCCTCTGGTACATGCGTCCGAAGAACGAGGAGAACTCGCACGGCAGTCCCGCCCAGCTGCGCTAGTCCCGCAGGGCATCGCTTTTGGGAGTAATTCGAAGCTGGTACGAGCTCGCGGCTTCTCCGCGCGGTGCTGTCATTTTGAGTGTTTTCAGCAGACGGGTCCCCAAATACGGCCTGAGGTTCGATACAATCGAACCATTAATACTGATTGCAAATTGTCAGGAACTGTCACGTCGTGAAGTCGTTTCCCTCGGAGCGTCGGCACTGGCCGGGCCGTTCGGGCAGATACAAATCGAATGGATACATTCATACTTGCTGCGCTGGCGCTTTTGGGCGCGCTTGCCGTCATCGACCTCTTCGTCGGCGTCTCCAATGACGCCGCCGTCGGCTCCCGCACGGCACCCTTCTGGGTGATCATGACGGTGGCCAGTCTGGGCGTCCTGCTCGGCGCCACCTTCTCCTCAGGCATGATGGAGGTCGCCCGCACAGGCGTTCTCGTGCCCGAGCACTTCACCTTCAAGGAAGTGATCATCGTCTTCACGGCCGTGATGGTCTGCGACGTCCTCCTGCTCAACACCTTCAACTCCCTCGGCCTTCCCACCTCCACGACCGTCTCGATCGTGTTCGAACTCTTCGGCGGCGCCACCGCGCTCGCCTGCTACAAGGTCTGGTCGAGCGGCGCGCCCATTGCGGATCTGGGGCTCTACCTCAACTCCGCCAAGGCGCTCGCCATGATCATGGCGATTCTCGTATCCGTCGTCGTGGCCTTCTTTGCGGGCCTCTTCGTGCAGTATCTGCTGCGTCTGATTTTCTCCTTCAACTACGAGCGCTACTACAAGCTCTTCGGCGGCATCTACGGCGGCGTCTCGCTCACGGCCGTCTTCTACTTCCTCGTGATCAAGGGCGCCAAGGGCGCGTCCTTCATGCAGCCCGAGTGGATCTCCTGGATCGGCGCCAACACGACCGAACTCCTGCTCGGCTGCTTCGCCATCCTGACCGTGCTCTTCCAGGCGCTCATCATGGCGCTGCGCATCAACATCTTCCCGATCATCATTCTCGCCGGCACGTTCTCGCTCGCCTTCGCCTTCGCGGGCAACGACCTCGTGAACTTCATCGGCGTGCCGCTCGCCGCGCTCTCCTCCTATGAGATCTGGTCCGCGGTCGAGGGCGCCGATCCGACGACCTTCACGATGGAGGGCCTGCGCCACAACCAAGGCACGCCGACCTACTTCCTGCTTGCCTCCGGCCTCGTGATGGTGCTCACGCTCTGGTTCTCCAAGAAGGCCCACCGCGTCATCCGCACCTCGATCAGCCTCGCCTCGTCCGCCCGCGGCGGCAAGGAGCAGTTCGGTTCCTCGCTTCCCGCCCGCGTCGTCGTGCGCTCCGCGATCCGCTTCAACAACCTCGCCCATCAGATCATTCCGGCCTCCGTCATCAAGAGCCTAGCCACGCGCTTCGAGAAGAAGAAGCTCGCGCCGGGCGAGGTCGAGCTGCCGTTCGACGAGATCCGCGCCAGCGTGAACCTCGTGCTCGCCGCCGCGCTCATCGCCGTACTCTATGAATACGCCATCATCAGCTTTCTCCCCGATTCGCTGCCCGGCGTCCTGCTCGGCACGCTGATCTACTCCGTACTCGCCGCCGGTGTGGGCGTTTACCTGACGCCATATCTGAATCTTTCCATCTGCCGCTTCTATCTGCTTGCCACCGGCAATCAGGCAGGCGGCGCCGAACCGCCCCACACTGACCCGTGGGATACGCAGTTCTGACAAATCCGAAAAAGAGGGATCCCTCCTTGCGGGGGGATCCCTCTTTCCTGTTCTCTTATTTCAGCACGTACACCGTCTTGATGCCGAGGAGCTTGCAAAGCTCGGTCTTTTCGGCAATGTCCGTTTCGCTCTCGTACCAGACAACGGTCGTCGAGCCGTCCTTCTCCTTGTAAATGAGATAGGAACTGTCGAAGCGGCCGGAGCGTGCCTTCTGCACATCGCTGCTGCTCAAATATGCACTCAGCTCGTCCTGCGTCAGCTCGCGCAGCGCACCTACCTTGCCGCCTTTCACCGTCTGCGCCGCGGGGACGGCGTTGATGGTCACGCTGCCGCCCCTGCCCGCCTTGACCGCCGCATCGTAGACCTGCTCCACCGCCGCGCGCGGGGAAAGCGGCACCGCGCCGCTCGTACCCGTCAGGCTCTCGGCCAGCACCGCGCCGGCGGGCACGGCAGATACCGCCGTCACACCGACTTTCGTCTTGAGCCCCTGATAGGCGCGCAGCAGCACCGCCGCGGCCTGCTCGCGCGTCGTGTCGCTCTTCGGGGCAAAGGCCGCCGCATTCATGCCCGTCACAAGTCCCATGCGCCAGGCGAGCGTAATGTAGCCGGGATTGGTCGTCACATCGGTGAACGGGCACTCGTCCTGCACCGTTCCGGAGAGCGTGCTGTAGCCCAGCGCGCGCACGGTCATCGCGGCCATCTCTTCGCGCGTGATGGCGTCGTTCGGGCGGCAGGTCGTGCTGTGGCCGGGAAAGACGTCATGCTCGCTCGCGGTCTCGATGGCGCTAAAGTACCACTTTTTTGTGTCCTGATTGTCCGTGAAGCTGCCCTTTTCAGGCGTGATGGTCTTCCAGCCCATCAGGCGGCACAGCGCCGCGGCATACGCCGCGCGCGTCATCTTCTGCCCGAGGCCGAATTTGCCGCTGCCGGTGCCCTGAAGCAAATTGTACTGTTTGCACTGCGCGATGCTCTCCGCCGCCCAGTGCTTGTCCGGCACGTCGGAATAGCCCGATTTGTTGGCGGCAAGCGCGAGCGTCGTGGTCATCACGAGAGCAAGAAACAGCGCCGTCAGGCTCACTGTGATCTGTTTCATTGTTATTTTCCCCCTTTTGGGTGATCTTTCTGCCGTATTGTAGCACAAAGTCGCATGAATAGTCAAATTCCCTCTTTACCTTTGCAGAGGACTTTGTTAAAATAATAGATTGTATTAGTATGATGAGGTAGTATTGTCTGAGATAGTATGCCCAAAAGTTCTCAAAAGAAAGAAGGTGAGCCGAAACATGAAGTACGAGCACTGGCAGATCCCCGCCGCGCCGGAGGACGCCATCAAGACCCTGATGGACGCGGGATACCCCTATCTCGTTTCATCGGTGCTGGCAGCGCGCGGCGTGCAGACGAGTGAACAGGCCGCCGAAGCGCTCGAGCGCGAGAAGACGCTCGCCTACTCTCCGTTTTTGATGAAGGACATGGACAAGGCCGTCGCGCGCATCTCGAAGGCGCTTGAAAACGGCGAAAAGCTGGCGGTCTTCGGCGACTACGACGTGGACGGTATCACCTCGACCTGCCTTCTGACCGATTA
>ENA-ORMR01002635-ORMR01002635.1-human-gut-metagenome-genome-assembly--contig:-NODE-2635-length-10753-cov-13.610394_pt1 | contig 10753 bp, 8 predicted proteins | sample MGYA00242107_ERZ509003 | MGnify/ENA primary metagenome ERZ509003 (study PRJEB26280, sample SAMEA2338699) | human gut metagenome | biome: human gut; feature: human-associated habitat; material: faeces... | reverse complement strand
AGCGTGGAGCCAACTTCGGTCGTAAAAAAAGCTCGCCTATATTGCGAGCCTCTTGGAGCTACTGGCCGGATTCGAACCGGCGACCTGCTGATTACGAATCAGCTGCTCTACCAGCTGAGCCACAGTAGCATGTGCGCCGTTCCCCATCCTACAAAGACGGGAAACGTTTTGTCTTTTGAATTTCTTTGGTTCTTCTTTACGTATATTACCGTCGGCAGTTGCCGAATGGCATCGTTATTACATCCTTACCGGCAAAATAAGGTACATGAATTCTTCACTATCGCCTGTAGGCACTACCACACACGGTGTTACGGCGTTAGTAAACTTAATCACTATATTATCGCAAGTAACAAACTTAAGCATCTCAATAAAGTATTTCGCATTAAATCCAATCGAAAGATCCGTTCCGTCTATACGAGCTACGATGCGTTCGTTTACATTACCGATTTCGCTGCCTGCCGAAATCTCCAACATATCTCCGCCTATATCGAACTTTACGATTTTTACAAGGTTATTCCTATCCGAACGAGCTAACAGCACGGCCCTCTCCAACGAATCTTCGAACTGTTCTTTCGGAAGCGTTACTACCGTATTGAAGTTAGTGGGAATGATATGCTTATAATTCATGAAATCCCCGTCTAACAAGCTCGCATAAATTTTGGTATGAATCAAATCAACCATTACATAGCGTTTTTGGATATAAACGGTAACATCGTCATCCACGTCCTCAAGGAGCTTAGATATCTCGCTTATACTGCGTGACGGCACAACTGCAGACATCATTGCCGTAGTCTTGCGAAGCGGCTTAACACACTTAGCCAAACGATAGCCATCCAAAGCCACACCGACAAGCGAATCCTCTCCGACTTCGAGATTTACGCCCTTAAGCATAGGACGAGCATCATCCAGGCTTACCGAAAAAACAATCTTTGCAATCAAATCTCTGAAATCGTTTTGCGCAATAACGAAGTACTGAGCATTGCCTAAATCCGGCATTACGGGGAACTCCTCCGCATCACGACAGGAAAGTGCGCCTTCGTTACCGTGGTATCTTATAAACAATCTACCGTCATTAAGAGAGAGTTCTATTTGCTCGCGTGTAAGTTTTCGCACAAAATCCGCAAAGAATCTGCCGGGAACAAGCGTTTCTCCCTCTATTTTTACATCGGCGTTAACAACTTTTTCAATATAAAGCTCCTGATCGGTTGCCGAAAGCACCAAAACACCGTCCCCTGCCTTAAGTTTGATACACTCCAACACGGGATTGGTCGTCTTTGCGCTAATCGCTTTATAGACTTTGCCGACAGCTTCGGCAAGGTCGTTTCCGTTACAAACGAGCTTCATAAAAAACCACCTACCGCATAAGTATACACTTTTCAAAAGATAATGTCAATAATTTTTCTGTATTTTTTAATGAAAGAAGTTGTCATATTCTAATGCGGTAATCGTATAGTTGTTACGCTCTGCAATCTGCCGCCGATGCATATAATTTTGTACAACGCCAAAATAACGTATTGTTAAATTGTTTTTACGATGCACTTTATTCAAGATTCAAATCCATAGACATTTAAAACTTTTTTATTGTTCATACATACGGGCTGAGAAATCGAAAATAAATATAACCTACATTGTATTTTAGTTAACACTTACAAAGACTGTTACTATAAAAATAATTATTTTAATCCCGGAAGATAAATTGAATGGTGTACGTACAGAAAAAACCTTATTAAAATAATTATTTGGATTTGAATAAACAAATTGAATAGTTACAAAAACAATATAACAACTCGTTAAAATAATTTATTTAAATTTTGACAAACAATTTAAATAGGCAGACTGTCCGTTACAGACAGTCTGTCCTTCAAAAAATGGCAAGTATTCAAGTTGCTACGTGACAAAAGATTTACTTATAAGTGCGTCTTTAGCAGATATTAATCCGGCTCCCCAATTATATGGTTTTCCTTTAAAAATTCAACTGCCGCTAAAAACTAATTTGTCAAAATAATAGAACACTAAAGTCGATAAAATCGGATACAACAAATGTACTTACAACACTTTATAGATCACAACCGTGCATTTTCCGTTATTCCAAACAATTTTATAAAAGAAAAGCGAATCTACAATTAAGCAGATTCGCCAAATTATAAAATGAATAAGTTTTACTTAAAGAATATTTTATGTTGAAAAATATTACTCCTGAAAATCAAAAGATATTAATATACTTTGCTACTGCTTATAATAAATTTGGAGAAAATAATTCATGGCATCAAGCAAACGTAGAGAGATTCTTTTCTAAAGATGAATTACTAATTGGTAAAAACTATTGGAATTTTGTTTGCAATGATGAAAATGGATTTGACATTGTATTTGACCAATATAAAACATCTTCGCAATATATAAAAGACTCATTAACTAGAATTAGAAATAAATATGGATGTTAGATACAGGCACTTGCTTGTATCTTTTTTATTAGAAAAAGAGTGCAACCATCTATTAAGACAGTTACACTCCTGCAAGTTTGTGTTATTTGTTTAATAATTCATTTATAAATTGTTTTGCTAATATTCTTTGTTTTTTCCAAAACAAATCGTTTTTAAGTGCTTTTAAGGTCCAAATTTCTTTTTTATACAATTTTCCGTTTAAAGAAACTTCTATAAAATTCTTATCAATCTGAGAATATAATTCTAATGCTTTTTTATTAATTAAATTCTTTTCTACTAATTCATTCAAAATTTTAATATCTTCACTAAGCCAATCGTTTGCTATATCTTCAGTATAATAATCTTCCATATCTAATTCAAAAGACTTTTTTATTTGTTCTTCATATTCTAAAGATAGAATATTGGCTTTGTCTAAAAAATATTTAATTAATAATTCATCGTTAAGCATTATTTATTCCTCCTATTAAAATAAATATAGGCCTCTCCAAGTTCCTCCAAGCGCTGATGTAACTTTCCAATATGGTAATCCATTGTAATGATGTCTTGATCCAAGATGCCATTGGATATACCCGTTAGGACCTCCTTTGACATGTGTTAAAGTATATCCTTTTCCAATATGATCTCCTCTTCGTAGCGTACCTGGAACATATTGTGTAGTATACTTCCCATATGTCTTCAATTGCCATAATCTATATTGTTGTACACTTTCAGGATTATTAACAATACCTTTTAAAATGTGATTTGATGCAATTCTCATTCCAATATTTCCAGCAATAGATCCAACCGCAGAAGCAACATTTAAGCCGATATAAACTCCATTATATACTTCACCACTCCAACCAGTCCAGTTTTGAATATAATTCGTACCTGTAACTCCATCAACAATTTCGTTAGCACCAAATGCAATTGTTAATCCTCCAACTGCCATCAGTGCGATTCCCGCAACTATACCCCATGGACCAAATGCCATAAGACTTATGCCGGTGGAAATGGCTGTACCACCACTGGCAATTGAACCGATACCACCAGCAATTTGTGCACCAAATATTTTCGATACCCCCCAACTTACAAGCGAAGTAACTGCTAATCCTATTAAGAAAGTGCTAATAGCAAAGTTCCCTGAAGGATCATACTTGTTAACGGGGTCATTTCCACAGTACGCATATAGATTCAATCCATCGATACTTTGCGGGTCTAAATACTCAATGCTATCTGGACTTATAAATCTACAAATTTCAGGCGAATAATATCTAGAGTTGCAATAGAATAACTGAGTTTCGTTATCGTAGTAATATCCTCTATAGCGGATAGGGTTTAGTATGGCTATATGGCTTTCGTAACCGGTGGCAATTACGCCGGTTGCCGAGTCGTAGATAAGCTCGTTCCTTGCGTTACCTACTCTATGGTTGCCCCATGCGTCGTAGTTATACTTACACTGCAAGTCTCCTTCGGTATTGTATATCGCTATCACGTCGCCTAATATGTTTGTTCTGCACACATATTTCTGCGTGTCTTCGCCTTTCTTTACTACTATCGAACTTAGTCCCTTAACTCCGTACCTATACAGAATCGCTACGTTATCTCTTACCTCGCTTACAAGTCTGTTCCCTACGTAAAAGTACCTTACGTTACCCTTAATATCTTACCATATATTTGCTATTATGTCAATAACAGAATCAAAAACAGACTCGATTGCGTAAGTTGGCTATGTACATTAAAAATATATATTAAAATTTTAACACATTGTTCGAATGGATTTTATGCCAGCCCAGCTGCTCGTTAAGATTATCCATTCAAATTATGATTAATAAATTAAATGAATTATAGGCAAGTTATATTTAAGCATACGGCATTAAAATTATGCGTTATAATGTTAACGGATAAATTGAACGGTGTACGTGACAGAAAAAACCTCATTAAAATAATTATTTGGATTTGAATAAACAAATTGAATAGTTACAAAAACAATACAGCCACTCGTTAAAATAATTTATTTAAATTTTAACGGATAATTTAAATAGGCAGACTGCCCGTTACGGACCGTCTGCCCTTAATTCGATTTGCATCAATTAACTAAATTAAATGTGCAACTATATATGTTGTCAAATCCCAGCCAATTCAAAGCATTTATTCCGACACCTATGCCCATTCACCGTCATCACCATGATTACTAAAATAATAAAACGTTTTCGGATTCCATATCCGAGTAGTGCAAGTACATTTACGCCGCTCGGATAGTAAGAATAGTGCTTTCGTCACAACTAATGTAATACGAATATGAGTTTTTACCCGCTCAGGTAAAAACTTTTTCGATTTCTTCTTTTATCTTGTCGACCGAATCGAGGCAATACACTTTTGCCTTCAATTCCTTTGTTCCTCTTTCGCCTTTGAGATAATACGCCATAAACTTACGAAGCTGGTTTACTGCATACCTTTCTTCGAAGTATTCACAGAGAAGTTCGATATGCCTCATAATCAAATCACGTTTGCTACGAGCCTTTAATCCCTGCAAAACGTTAAATATGTCCGGACGAGCAAGCGCACCTCTCCCTATCATATAAAAATCGGCACAATTTTTTCGTTGCAAAAAACTTTCCTCGTCAGTAATGTCGCCGCTTAGCGCAACGGGAATGTCAAGTGCGTCTTTAACAGCTTCGGTTATAGAATAATCGGCTTTCCCGCCATAAAGTTGCGCCCTCGTTCTCGCATGCACCGTCACCATCGATGCTCCGGCGTCTTGCATAGCCATCGCAAATTTTACCGATACGTTTTCGTTTTCTGCAAACCCGCTACGCATCTTTACGGTGACAATTCTGCCACGGTCGCACAACGATTTGACTATATCGGCAGCAACCGAAGGCGTCTTAAGTAATGCCGAACCTTCTCCGTTTTTTACCACTTTATTGACAGGACACCCCATATTGATATCAATTATATCAAACTTGCTCAGATAACCGAGCTCATCCGCTTTTACAAAATCCCTGTAATCGGATCCGAACAACTGCAAGCAGCTCGGTTTTTCCGTCTCGGAAATTCTTAGCAATCTTTCAGTTTGGGGATTTCGATAGCATAGCCCCTTTACGCTCACCATCTCCGTAACCGCCATCGCAGCCCCGTTTTCCAAGCATAATCTGCGAAACGCAATATCCGTATACCCTGCAAGCGGAGCAGCTATAAAATCGTTTTTTAGTTGTATATCTGCAATGCTCTTACTCATACAAGGTACTTATCTATGTCTTTGACTTTGCTTTGTTCGTTTTTCTCAAATACGTCTTTAACTTTTTGACAATACGCCAAAAGTTCGGTTTCTGCGTCTACTCCGCACTCGCTGCACACAGCCGCCGCTAAAAACAGCAGCTTGCCGCAATCGGACGTATCCGAAATTTTAGTTTTTAGCGTCGATACATCCGCAGCAACTCCCACTTTTTTCATTCTCGAAAAGATTTTTTTCGCTCTCATTAATGCGGGAAAATCCGGGAACCGGCATATCTGATCGTAATAAGAGCTGTACTGCTTTTCTGCGGCTTTAGCTTTATCCCAAAACTTCAGCGCTTCTTCGGGATTTGCTGCCTTATCGCCCCCGAAAATGTGAGTATGTCGAGAAATCAGTTTTTTGTTTATTCCTTCCAAAACGTCGTCTACGGTAAATTCCCCCGAACGCTCTGCTATGTCGGAATTTAAAGATACTTGCAGCAGAACGTCGCCGAGTTCCTCTATCATGCCGTCTATATCCCCCTTGCTAACGGCGTCGCAAACCTCATACGCTTCCTCTATAAAATTAGTTTTTATGCTCTCGTGCGTTTGCGCCTTATCCCACGGACAGCCGTCAGGCGCCGTAAGTCGCTTTATTATGCGACATAAATCCGCAAACGTTGCTTTTTTGCCGCCTTCTATCAAAATAGCAGTATCGTATTCGTATTTTTTTCGCCTGTCCAACTCTTCCAGCGTAATCTTTTCGCTGCCGTTATGCGACGAAATCTCTACTACGGTATCGTAATCGTAAAACCTAAGCAAAAATAATTTTACTTGCCCGGCTACAAAACGATCGTCCATACCGTATACGCAAAGCGGAGCCATCGTGTCGGGATAATAGCCGTCTATGCGATATGCGCTTAACGTTACAAGATTTTCGCACGGTTCAAACGGAAGGTCGAATGCCCCGGGAATAATACTTATTTGCGTACGGCGGCTAAGTTCCGCTACCGAACTATCTTTGTACCCGTCGCCATCCACCACGTACACCAGATTTTTACCTTCGGCACGCTTTATAACTTCCTCTGCCAAAAGTTCGTTAAGCCGATCGTAATTCTCTGCGGTTTCGTACAAATAGTCCAAACTTACGGCGTATTTCTTACAAGGCGGCGTTTTGTTACTGCGTGCAACGACCTCGTCTGCCGCTTTTATGGCTTTTTTGCCACGTACCGTTATACTGTCTCTAAAATATCCTGCGCCTACTACCGTTATCATATCAGCCTCCGATACCGACATTTTAGCATAATTCGCACTTCTTTGCAACTAAAAACGAGAAGACGTTTGGTGACGCACACAAATGCTGTTGCCATGTTATAATAGTTTATTCCGTAGACCGCCGTTGCCACTTGACAATTGCTTCGACAAAAGCGTATAATTAAAAAAAGTTACATAGCAAGGAGCTTGTATGGAAAAATTTTATGAGTGTGATATCGCCGGAAGATCGGAAAAACTACCGATTATTCAACTTCCCACCGGCGTAAGCATCGCTTTTTTTAATTTACACGGGAATCAGGAACTCACGGAATATTGCGGCAAAGAAATTGCCAAACGTATTGCCGAATTTACGCCCGAAATCGTTATTACGGCAGAAAGCAAGGGACTTCAGCTTGCCCATGTCGTAGCCCGAGAGCTAAGGCAACCCCTTTATGCGGTGGCAAGAAAATCGCAAAAACTTTATATGGTTGACGGCATACAGTACACCGTATCCTCTATTACCACCAGAGGAGAACAGACGCTGTATCTGTCGAAACACGACGTCGAATTGATTAAAGGCAAGAGGGTCGCTATTGTAGATGACGTAATCTCCACCGGCGGTTCGCTTTCAGGATTGGAAAAACTCGTGGAAATGAGCGGCGGAAAAACCGTAATAAAGGCTACGGTCTTAGCCGAGGGCAATGCCTCTAACCGTAACGACATCGTTTTCCTCGGCACTATACCGCTGTTCGACTAAAATTCTACAATATAGAATCAGAAAAAACCAACCACTTCCATGGGCGTTTTTAACTCTTTAGGAGTTATTTTAACGTAATTTCGAATCAATATTAAGAACGTGACATTTCTGCACATAAATTTGGAAATAGAAAGTGGCTTGTCAGCCGAGAAAATGTATGCTTATTTGTAATAGATAAGATGAATAGCGAACAAATGTAAAACAAAATAGATAACAAATTATTCTAACGCATTAAGAAATATTGCACAAAATTGCACAAATATAAAAAAGTCCTCAAAACAAGAGGGCTTTTTTCGTCGGCGAAGTGTTAATAACATAATTCGAATAATTTACTTTATAACCCCGATTATATGATACTTTTCATAAACTCGTCCATTATAACATTGTAATTTGAACCGAAAATGTCGGCTAAATTATAGTCAATACAGCAGTTTAAGACGTTATTAAACCCATATTTTTCTATCAAATAATAGGTGAAGGCATAAGACTCGGGGTACGTTAAAACATTTCCGTCTTTACTCGTGCAAGCGTATATTTTACATATCGCAGTTGTCGCATACGGAAATTTGATTTGTGATTTATAACTACTATCTTTTAAGGTTATTTCTCCGATACATTTTGCGAGCAGCGCAAAATCAAATTCAGACAAAGTGTCGAATTTACCGCCGTTCTTCTGGTAACGTGTATTGACCGTGTTTACAAAATCGGCAATATTACCTGTTAATGTTTTATCCATAAAAGAAAGATAAAACCGATTATTTATATCCGAAATATGTTTAGAAACGTACCGAGATAAATACTCCGCTACGCCTTCGCCTATCCACGCTTCATCGGTGGGGTTGCTTTTTAATGTAACGACGTGAATTGTTTCGTGAACATATTCGCTTGGGTCGAGCAAGTATATTTTTCGATTATTGACATCACAGCACGTTTTAATTTCTCTGTCGGAAACAAAGTATTCGAGATTGTCGGAATACCTTTGATTTACAAAATCGTAACTGTCGGGAGCGTTACTTTTTATATAATTCAATATTTTGGCACATTCTGCATTGCCTGCCGACAAATGATATAAAACTCTTTCTGGTGTATCAAAACTTGCGGTTTCGCGTTTGGAAGAAAACGCATCGAGATTGTAAATCCGATTTGCCGTACTGATTACAAGCGGATAAGACAAAAATTTCTGACTGTATATCGCTTCGTCAAGCCACGACAAATCAAAAGGTATATTAAACTTGCGGTTTATACCTAAAAATGAAAGGTATTCGGTTCTGTAATCCGTTAAGTTTGCATTTATAAAGTTTTTGTATCCGTATGTGTTTATAACGAAATCACTGAAAGAATACGCCGTTTTTATTGCATTATTCGTATTATCATTAAAATCGTCGATAAAGTAAGCCGAAAATAGTGTTAATTCTAAATCTTTATCGTTTGCGTAATGTTCTTTAATTTCTTCATTGCTGTATTCACAATTAAAGGCGTGGGCATATGCTCCGTATTGTTTCCAATACTCGGTTGATTGAATATAAGCCCCTGCAAAAGCCTTTCTGTAACCGCCACTTTTTACAGCACTTTCATTGCAAATTAAAACTTCGTTTTGATATACTGCTTTATCGTTTCCTAAAATATATTCCTCGGCAATAATATAGCACTTAATTTGCGTATCCAAATTGAATACACTTGTAAGTGTAGAATAATCGTCTTGCATTAAATTTATCAAATCGCTGATTTCGTCTTTTGAATTGCTTACACTGTTTTCAACGTGCAATTCTATGTTTTTATCTTTTAATATATTGCAAGTGGTGCTTTTATAATAGGGAATATACTCATATACTTTTGTTTGATAATTTTTGTCTTTGTTACACGCCGAAAAAACTATCAAGCAAGATAAAAGAGATAAACATATAATCAAAATAAGCCTTTTTCTCATAAAACGCCCTCATAATAACGGCTATATTGTTTTCGCTATTATACACGATTACACTGTTAAATTCAAGTAAAAAACCATTGTTAACTGCAAATGGCACTTTGACGGGTGCTTGACTTATACAAGTAAAAAACCATTGTTAACTGCAAATGGCACTTTGGCGGGTGCTTGACTATACAAGTAAAACGGCTACAACCTAAACATCGATCCGATACTTAACTTTAAGTCGTATAGTAAATAACAGTGTGGGTTCAAATCCCGTTTGCTATTCGCTTGTTATTCGAACCCGTATTTTTTGCATAAAAAAATGAACCCGAACTTTAACCTTTTTACGGGTTCAGTTGGGTTCATCTTGGCGGAAGGTGAGGGATTCGAACCCCCGGACACCGATCAAGGCGTCGTTCGATTTCAAGTCGAGTGCATTCAACCAGACTCTGCCAACCTTCCAAATGATGTCTTTGAGCGTATTTTTGAGCAATCAATCGCTTGGTTTTTTTGACCATTGAACTTCTACAAAAATAGACTGCTCGCATATATATTTGTAGAAAAATTTGTAGAAAAAACAGTGCTTACAAAAAAATTGTAGAAATTTTGCTGTCGTTTTGACTGCTTTTACTCTTGACTATTATACCACGAAAAGTCAGTAAATACAAGAGGTTTTTACGAGGATTGAACAACCTGCCGAAAAGTTTGTAGAATTTTCGTTATCGTTTTGACCACCTCAAATAAAGTGCCTTTCAAGACCGCCTCGTTGTGACCGCTTCGATACACTTCCGTATTTACAAGTAAAAATTATTGTAGCATTTTGCGTTCATGTTGTCAATGAGTTTGCAAAAACAATTGAGATATTCCGGGTAAAAGGGCGTTTACCTGCCGTCAAAGTAGGCGCAAGTGGCTGAGAAAAGTTTTCGGAACGTATGAGAAGGAGTCCGTACTGCAAAATATGTGGCATCTTTGCTTCGGAAATTGGCTGCCTAAATTGCTCAAAGATAAACAACCATTCAATTTTAACATCACACAGTTTAAATTTTATTCGATTGTGTTTGCAAAAATTTGTTGGCCACAAGAAGTATTGCTCCGGACGTGTTAAAAAATCGGAAATGACAATTTGCCAATGCGGAAGCATGAACAACCGAATATTCGACGTGATGATTGGTTGCTTATCGATTGTGTTTGCTTAAATAA
>ENA-ORMR01002632-ORMR01002632.1-human-gut-metagenome-genome-assembly--contig:-NODE-2632-length-10763-cov-4.666324_pt1 | contig 10763 bp, 10 predicted proteins | sample MGYA00242107_ERZ509003 | MGnify/ENA primary metagenome ERZ509003 (study PRJEB26280, sample SAMEA2338699) | human gut metagenome | biome: human gut; feature: human-associated habitat; material: faeces... | reverse complement strand
TGAGCGTAATATAGTTTCCAAGCAAAAAGCTCAGGCGCGCGTCATCGTCCTTAAAATAGAGCGTGTCGCGCATATTCGGCGGCATCTGATCGACAAAGCAGAACAGGCAGTGGTTCGAGCAGGGGCGCGGCTCGTCCATCAGGTAGGTATCAAAATTGAGGCCGAGATCCTCGCCCTCCTCCTTTTCGATCGTCAGGTGGCGTGTGGTCCCGTCGGCCTCGCGCAGCCGGAGACTCACCGACGGATCGTAGCAGAAAAAGCGGTAGTCCAGCACGTCGACGATCTCGTGATGATTGATCATCAGCAGCTGTTCGCCGGCGCGGATACCGGCACGTTCGGCGGGAGAGCCTGCGTCGACGGATGTAATGACAGTGCTCACGCGCTCAGCCCTCCCTTAACGCATAATATAACATATATAGTATAGCGTATCCTTTTCGATTTCGCAAGAAAAACGGCGTCCTTTTTGCGCAAAGCCCACGCATTGTCCGCAGGGCGTAAAAAGCAAGCGGGAAGATCGCTCTTCCCGCTCGTTTTTTGGTAGATCTTTTCCGATGTGCTTACTCAGCGGCAACGTTGGACTTGATGACCTTGACCTGACGGCCGTTATAGGTACCGCACTCCTTGCACATTCTGTGAGGCAGGCGCAGAGCGCCGCACTTCGGGCAAGCGACGAGGCCCGGAGTTTCCAGCTTCCAGTGAGAAGAACGTCTCTTATCGCGTCTTGCGCGGGATACTTTCCCCTTGGGGACTGCCATGTTGACACCTCCTTAAAGTTAAGCTGAATGATCAGCGTATTTATTGTTCCAAAAGTTTTGCGAGGGCTGCTAACCTGGGATCTACTTCCTTTTTGCAGCGGCAGGCTTCAAAATTGAGGTTGACGCCGCAGCCGGAACACAAGCCCCTGCAATCCTCGCGGCAAAGGGTCTTGCTTGGCATGTTGAGGATAAACGTTTCCCGTGCAAGCTCGCCGAGATCAACGGTTCCGTTGTCCAGCAGCAGAATATCGTCGTTGTCGTCCTCCTCCAGTTCCTCGGCGAGCAGACACTCGAAGGGAACCTCATAAGGAAGGTCGAACGGCGCTCCGCAGCGATCGCACACGGCGGAAAGCGTTGTAGTCAGGTCAAACTGCAACCGCAGCATCCCCGCAATGTTCTCTGCCTGCCCTACCACTGAGACCGGCCGAACCGCAGGACACACGCCGCCGAAGTCCACATCAGAAAAGTCCTCTGTAAAGTCAAAGGGGATTCTGCCTCCAGGGGTGTTAATGATACGTTTTACATCTAAAACCATGCTACACCTCACAATGACACGAGTGATATTATAGAGTACGTTTTCTGGATTGTCAAATACTTTTTTCATGGTTACGGCAAAAATTTTGACAGGATTTCTTTACTTTTTTCCGCCGCTATCGTACAATAGCAAAAAATCGCGCGCTGTGCAAGCGGAGGTGCCGCCCATGCGGGAATTTCACATCGGAAAAAATGACGAAAATCAGCGGCTCGACCGTTTTCTCGGCAAGGCCGTTCCCCTGCTCCCCGCCTCGCTTGCGCAGAAGTACATTCGCTTAAAGCGCATCAAGGTCAACGGTGCGCGCGCTCAGCGGGATCAGAAGCTCTGCGCGGGCGACGTGTTGCAGTGCTACATCAACGATGAGTTTTTCGAGTCGCCGAGCGAAGAGAATGTCTATCTCACGATCACGACGCCGCGGCTCAAGATCGTCTATGAGGACGAAAACATCATGCTGCTCGATAAGCCCGCAGGTCTGGTCGTCCACGCCGATGAGCGCGAAAAGGTCAACACGCTCGTCAACCACATGCTCGCCTACCTCTATCAAAAGCGAGAGTGGAAGCCGCGCGAAGAGAATGCCTTCACTCCCGCCCTGTGCAACCGCATCGACCGCAACACCGGCGGCATCGTCATCGCGGCGAAGAATGCCGAGGCGCTGCGCATTCTGAACGACAAGATCCGCGACCGCGAGATCGCCAAATATTATTTATGCATCGCCCTTGGCCGCGTCGAGCCGCCGAAGGGCAGGATCGAGTGCTTTCTCAGAAAGGACGAGAAGAGCAACACCGTGCGCGTCTATCACCGCCCCGTGCCCGAAGGCCGCAGCGCGGTCACGCTGTATCAAACGCTCCGGACGCGCGGCGAGCTGTCGCTTTTGGAGGTCGAGCTCCTCACCGGCCGCACCCATCAGATCCGCGCAAGCATGGCGGATCTCGGTCACCCGCTGCTCGGCGACGGCAAGTACGGCATCGGCAGCGTGAACCGCAAATATGGCGAAACGCAGCAGGCACTCTACTCCTATCGCCTGCGCTTCGACTTCCCCACCGACGCAGGCATTCTCGAATACCTGCGCGGGCAGGAATTTCAGGTAGACGAAGTGCCGTTTCAGAAGAAATACTTTGGTTAAACCCCACAAGCGGAGGGCCATAACATGGCTCTCCGCTTTCTCATTTTGCAAAAGTTCAAAATATTGAACTTTTTGTTAAATATACTCTTGCAATTTTACGCGTTGTGTGTATAATGATTTCGGTTTAGCAAAAACTGACCAAAAGTTTAGTATATCAAACGAGGAGGCATGTGCATGGACATCGGCAATAAGATCAAACAGCTGCGAACGCGACAGGGACTGACTCTGGAGGAGCTTGCCAGCCGAAGCGAGCTTACGAAGGGGTTTTTGTCCCAGTTAGAGCGCGACCTCACCTCCCCCTCGATCGACTCACTCAGCGATATTCTCGAGGCTCTCGGCACCAACCTCTCGGAATTCTTTCAGGAGGATAAAAACGACCAGTTCGTCTTCCGCGCGGAGGATTTTTTTGTCGACGAACGTGAAAGCTGCACCGTCAACTGGATCGTTCCCAACACGCAGAAAAACCAGATGGAGCCGATCTTGATCGAGCTTCCCGCCGGCGGTGAATCGTTTGAGGTCGAACCGCACAACGGCGAGGAGTTCGGCTACGTGCTTGACGGCAGCGTCATTTTAGAGTGCGACGGCGCACGCAGCGTCGTGCGCCGCGGTGAAACGTTCTATCTCCACGGAAAGACCTTCCACTGCCTCAAAAATGAACGCAAGACCACCGCACGCGTTCTCTGGGTCTGCACACCCCCGCTTTTCTAAATTACTACATCATGATTTAAGTGAGGATATCGGAACATGGCTGAAGAAAAGAAGAAGCTTATCCAATTCAAGAACATCGTCAAGAGCTTTGAGGACGGACAGGTCGTCCTCAAGGGCGTCTCTCTTGACATTTACGAAAATGAGTTCGTCACGCTGCTCGGCCCCTCGGGCTGCGGCAAGACGACGCTTTTGCGCATTCTCGGCGGCTTTTTGCAGCCGAGCGAGGGCAAGGTGCTCTTCGACGGCGAGGACATCGTCAGCGTCCCGCCCTACAAGCGCGAGATCAACACCGTCTTCCAGAAGTACGCTCTCTTCCCCCACATGGACGTTTACGACAACATCGCCTTTGGCTTGACGCTCAAAAAGGAGCCGAAGGACGTCATCGAGCAGAAGGTCATGCGTATGCTGCGCCTTGTGAGCCTTGAGGACTATGCTCACCGCAACGTGACTGAGCTTTCCGGCGGCCAGCAGCAGCGCATCGCCATCGCCCGCGCGCTCGTCAACGAGCCGAGCGTGCTGCTGCTCGATGAGCCTCTTGGCGCGCTCGACTTAAAGCTGCGCAAGGAGATGCAGCAGGAGCTCAAGTACATCCAGCAGGAAGTCGGCATCACCTTCATCTTCGTCACGCACGACCAGGAAGAGGCGCTGACGATGTCGGATAAGATCGTGGTGATGAACGCGGGTGAGATCCAGCAGATCGGCACGCCGACCGAGATCTACCGCACTCCCGTCAACGAATTCGTCGCCAAGTTCATCGGCGAGACGAACATCATCGACGGCGTCATGCTCGAAGATGATCTTGTCATGTTCGAGGATAAGAAGTTCGCCTGCCGCGCCCGCGGATACAACAAGAACCAAAAGGTCGACGTGGTCATTCGCCCCGAGCACCTTGACATCGTCCCCCGCGCCGAGGGCATGCTCAAGGGTACGGTCAAGTCCCAACTCTTCAAGGGCATGCACTATGAAACGGTGGTCGAAACGCGCGTCGGTACCTCCATCACCGTCAAGATGCAGGTCTCGCAGGATCGCCCCGTTTTCAATGAGGAAAAGGGCGAGAAGATCAGTGCGAATGCCTTCCTTCTGGACGTGGAGGACGTAGAGGAGCTCGACGAGGCCAAGATCGTTGCCCTCGCCTCCGCTGAGGCATGGGACGCCGAGACCGAAGAGCCCATCTCCATCAAGACCGTCGAGTACGACATCAAGCCAGAGACCGGCAACTACACCGTCACCTTCTCCACCGCCAACGAAACGAGCATCACCGTCAAAGTTCTTGTCGTTGCGGAGAACCGCGTCGAAAGCAAGGTCTATCAGGAAGAAATTTACGCGATGAACTTCTTCAAAAAGGTCGAGGATATTCAGGAGAGCATCGCGCTCGACACCGACCTTGAAACCTGGGCAAGCGCCTCGGCCTGGTCGCTCGAAGACGGCGAACAGGTCGAGATCACCGACGTCAAGTACGACTTTGACCCCGAGAACATCACCCCGGGCGTCTACGATGTGACCTTCTCCACCGAGGGCTATGAGTACAAGGTCTCCACCACCCACGCTTATGAAGAGGGCGAGCAGGTCGGTCTTGTCTTCCGTCCCGAGGACATTCACGTGATGAAGAAGGAGGGCCAGTGGTGAAGCGCTTTCGTTCCATGACCTACCCGTATATCGCGTGGATCATTGCGATCATCGTTGTACCGATGATCCTGATCGTGCTCTATGCGTTTACGACCTCGGGCAACTCCGTGCTCACATTTCAGTTCACCTTTGAAAACTTTGCCCGCTTTGTCACGGACAAGGTATTCATGGATGTGCTGCTCAGATCGCTTTATATCGCGCTCATCACCACGCTCATCTGCGTTGCGCTCGGCTATCCCATTGCCTACGTCATCGCGCAGCGCGGCGGCCGCAGGAATACGATCTTAATTCTGCTCATCACCATGCCAACCTGGGTCAACATGCTCGTGCGCACCTATGCGTGGATGGGCATTTTGCAGGACGAGGGCATCTTTAATAGCATTCTCTCGTGGTTTGGCATTGGCCCCGTATCGATGATCCACACGAGCTTTGCTGTCATTCTCGGCATGGTCTATAACTTCATACCCTTTATGATTTTGCAAATTCACACCTCCCTTGCCAAGATGGACAAGAGCCTGCTCGAGGCCGCCAATGATCTCGGTGCAACGCCGGTGCAGGCCTTCCTGCGCGTCACGCTGCCGCTCTCGCTCCCCGGCGTGATCTCCGGCATCACGCTCGTATTCTTGCCCGCGGTGTCGAGCTTCTTTATCCCGAAGCTCCTCGGCGGCGGACAGTATGTCCTCGTCGGCAACATCATCGAAACACAGTTCCTCACCACCGGCGACTGGAACTTCGGTTCTGCCATCTCGCTCATCATGGCGGTCATCATCATGATCTCCATGTGGCTCACGCGCAAGGCGGACGTTCAGGTCGCCTCGCAGGGAAAGGAGTGAGACGCGCATGAAAAAGAAAAATTCTGTCGCCTCGAAGATCATCTTGATCCTCACGATGCTCTTCTTCTACCTGCCCATCCTCTATATCATCGTCTTTTCGTTCAACGATTCCCGCTCGCTCACCAAGTTCAGCGGCTTTTCGCTCAGGTGGTATGAAAAGATGTTTGCCGACTCGACGATGATGGAGGCCGTGCTCTACACGGTCATCATCGCCCTTATTGCCACCGTCGTCTCCACCGTCGTCGGCACGATCACGGCCATCGGTCTTTCGAAGTCCCGCAAGGTCGTGCAGAAAATGGTCGAGCGCATCAACGACCTGCCCGTGATGAACCCCGATATTGTCACGGCTATCTCGCTTCTGATGTTCTTCAGCGTGCTCACGGTCAAAAAAGGCTTCGGTACGCTGCTGCTCGCGCACATCATGTTCTGCGTTCCCTATGTGATGCTCTCCGTCACGCCAAAGCTCCGCTCGCTCGACCCAAACCTCATCGACGCGGCGATGGACCTTGGCGCAACGCCGTTCCAGGCGCTCACGAAAGTCATTGTGCCGCAGATCAAGCCCGGCATCGTCTCCGGCGCGCTCATCGCCTTCACGATGAGCTTCGATGACTTCGTTATCTCCTATTTTACGACGGGCAACGGCGTGAACAACATCTCGATCCTGGTTTACACGATGTCCAAGCGCGTCAATCCCTCGATCAACGCCCTCTCCACCATCGTGATCCTGCTCATTACGCTGGCACTCGGCGTGGTGAACATCGTGCCGATCGTACGTGAAAAGCGCGAGAAGGACGGCAAGACTTCCCGCGCCGTGAGCCGCAAGGCCATGGTGATCGTCGCAGGCGTGCTGGTGCTGGCCGTTGTCGGCGGCACCGTGGGCGCGAGCGTCTCCCAGCAGCGCAAGAGCGCTGAGGCCATCGAGAAGTACGGCAGCAACGTCTTGAAGCTCTACCTCCCCGGCGAGTACCTCGGCGAGAATGTCATCTCCGACTTTGAAAAGCAGTTCGGCGTGCGCGTCATCGTCGAAAACTTCGACTCCAACGAGATGATGTACACCAAGCTCATGGCGGGTGACCGCTACGACGTGGTGATCCCGTCGGACTACATGATCGAGCGCCTGATGAAGGAGGACTTCCTCCAGCCGCTCGACAAGAGCCTGATCCCCAACATGGAGAACATGGATGACGCCGTGCGCGGCATGAGCTATGATCCCCAAAACGACTGGTCGATCCCCTACTTCTGGGGCAGCGTGGGTCTTGTCTACAACCACGAGAATGTCGACCCCGCGGTCATTGAGCGCGAGGGCTGGGAGATCCTGCGCAACACCGATTACGCCGGCCACGTCTACATCTACGACTCTGAACGCGATTCCTTTATGATGGCGTTCAAGGCGCTGGGCTACTCGATGAACACCGAAGATCCCGATGAGATCAATGCCGCCTACGAGTGGCTGCTGCAAATGAACAACACGATGTCCCCCGTTTATGTGACCGACGAGGTCATTGACGGCATGATGAACGGCTATAAGGACATCGCCGTTGTCTACTCCGGCGACGCGGCCGTGGTGCTTGATGAAAACGAAGACATGAGCTTCTATATGCCATCCCAGGGCACGAACATCTGGTGCGATGCCATGGTCATTCCCCAAAATGCCGAGAATCCCAAGCTCGCCCATGAGTTCATCAACTACATGCTCACCTATGAAGCCGCGTTTGACAACACCGAAACGGTGGGTTATACTTCTCCCAACGCGGAAGTGTTTGAAGAGATGACCTCGTCTGAGGATCTCTACGCGGACAATGCCGCCTACCTTCCCCGCAGCGGCTACGACAAGGACGAGATGTTCCATGACAACCAGACCCTCATGCGCGAGCTGAGCAGACTCTGGATCAAGGTCAAGGCCGCCAAGTAACATTGCAAAGGAGAACGATCTTATGAAAATCGGAGATACTTTTACCGTCAAGAAGGTTGTCACGGAAGACATGACCGCTGCCGCGCTCGGCAGCGGCGGTCTGCCGGTGTTTGGCACGCCGTATCTCGTCGCGATGGTCGAAAACGCCGCCTTCACCTATCTCCAGCAGGAGCTGCCCGAGGGCAAGAGCACCGTCGGCACGAAGGTCGACATGGCGCACGTTTCCCCCTCCCCCGTCGGCATGGAGGTCACTGTCACCGTCGAGGTCACGGCGATCTCGGCAAACGGCAAGATGATCGACTTCAAGGCAAGCGCCACCGACGCCGCCGGTCTCATCGGCGAGGGCACGCACCAACGCGCCGTCATCACCGTGGATCGTTTCATGGATAAGTGCCAGGCGAAGCTGGCGCAGTAAGGAGGCAGTATGCACTATTCCGGAGCCGTTTACCGTCCCCCCAGCGAGGCGCGCAGCCTCATCGTGCAGTGCACGCTTGGATGCAGCCACAATAAGTGCGCATTCTGCACGATGTACAAGGATAAAAAATTCTCCATCAATCCCGTCGAGCAGGTGCTCTCCGACCTGGACGAGGCGCGCGCCTACGGGCGCTATGTCGAGAAGATCTTTTTGGCCGACGGCGACGCCCTGATCCTGCCGATGGACTATCTTTTGACCGTTCTCGACTATATCCGCGACCACTTCCCCGCCTGCAAGCGCGTGGCTGCCTATGCCACGACCAAGGCCATCATGCGCAAGACGGACGAGGAGCTGCGCACGCTGCGCGAGCACGGGCTCGGCATTGTCTACATTGGCCTTGAAAGCGGTAACGAGGCGTTGCTTGAAAAGTTCTGCAAGGGTGTTACGGCGGAGGAAACGGTCGTGAACGCCATTCGCTGCAAAGAGGCGGGTATCGCCACCTCCGTCACTGCCATCAACGGCATGGCGGGCGCGAACGGCGACTGGCGCGCTCACGCCATCGATACGGCAAAGGCCGTGTCGCGCATGAAGCCGGACTATATCGCCTTCCTCACGCTGCGCGTCTACTCCGGTACTCCCCTGCACGACTGGATCGAGCGCGGTGAGTTCCAGATGATGAACCCCGCCGAGCTGATGACGGAAACGCGCCTTTTCTTAGAGCATATTGACTCGGAGGGCAGCGTCTTCCGCTCGAACCACGCCTCGAACTACCTCCCCCTCGGCGGTACGCTCAACCGTGACCGCGAATCGCTCATTCACACGATCGATGAAGCGCTCGACGGCAAAGTCCGCCTGCGCCGCGCGGTGGAGCTGGGCCTATAAGGAAAGAATAAGACCTGCCTTTCGGCAGGTCTTATTTTCGTCTTGACACAGGAAGATTCAACTTGCGGTTAAAAAATATTTCTACCGATTCTACCACCGATCACTGTCCTTTTGCCGCCTCTGGCGCTATACTGAGGTCACAGCAAAAAAACGCCCGCTGGGGCGCGAAAGGAGCACATGATGGAAAACCGTATTGCAGAACAGATCCGCTTTTACCGTAAACAGAAGGGGCTGACGCAGGAACAGCTCGCCGAAGCGATGGGCGTCTCCGTCGCGGCAGTGAGCAAATGGGAGCAGGGGCAGAGCCTGCCGGAAATTCCGATGCTGATGGAGCTTGCCGACTTCTTTGACCTCTCGGTCGATGCGCTGCTCGGCTATCGGCTGCGTGCAAATGACCGCAAGAGCATCGTCGAACGCATGAAGCGTCTGCGCCGCGAGGACAACTATGACGAGGGCATTGCCGAGGCGGAAAAGGCGCTGCAAAAATTCCCGAACACCTTCAGTGTCGTCTACGAATGCTCCAAGCTTTTTGAGATGGCAGGTCTCAAGCGTCAGGACAAAAAGATGCAGAGCCGTTCGCTCGACCTGCTATCGCACGCCATCCGCCTGCTTTCGCAAAACAGCGACCCGGAGATCAGCGAGATGTCGCTCCGGCTCGACATGGCGAACGTGCTGCTCGACATGGAGGACTGGGAACGCGCGCTCGCGCTCTTCAAGGAGAACAACGCCTGCGGCCTGCTCGACGATCAGATCGGCTGCCTGCTCGCGGGCGTGAAGGAGCGGCGCGAGGAGGGCGTGCCATATCTTTCCATGGCATTGCTGCGCGCGGTCACGTCGCTCGTGCGCGTGTGCGACGGCTTTGCCAACGTGTATGAGGCGAGAGGAGACCTCCGATCGGCCATCGACATTTCGCAGTGGAAGCATTCGATGCTTACAGGTCTCAGAAAAGGAGATTCCGTCAGCGAGCTTGATAAGATCAGCGCGGCCTCGCACGCTGCGCTCGCGCGGCTTGAGTACAACAGCGGTGATTTGGACGGTGCGCGCGAAGCGCTCTCCCGCGCCAAGGCGCTGGCCGCCGCTTACGACGCTTCTCCCAGCCACAGCGCGGAGAATGTCCGCTTCTACGAGGGCATGGAAACCGTCGGCATTTACAGCGATTTCAGCCGCAGCGCAGTGGATGCAGCGTTCCACGCCTTTATTGATGATGGCGGTACGAGTGAGCATGAATCCTTCTGGAAAAGCGTAACATAAGCAAGCGCAGCGGAACCAGAAATCGACAAAAAGGGGACATTCTCTCGCATGAGAGAATGTCCCCTTTTCATATTGGTTTTACTGTCGGCCGGGCACATCAGAACAGTGTCAGCTGGCTCGTTTCCGGCAGGCCCGCGAACGCGCCGAGGGCACGCAGCTGATCGATGTGCGTCTGCGAAAGCTTGTTGCAGCACATGGAAAACTCTTCAACCGATGTAAAGGTCTTTCCCTTTCGTTTCTCGACTGTATCAAGCGCGGCGGTCTCGCCGAGTCCGCGCACGGACGTGAACGGCGGAAGAAGGCCGTTTTCCGTGACGATGAACTTTGTCGCATCGCTGCGGTAAATGTCGATGGGCTCAAAATGGAAGCCGCGCAGGCAGAACTCGTAGCAGACTTCAAGCGTCGTCATCAAGTCCTGTTCCACGGCGGTGGCGTCCTTGTTGTTTTCGATCTCGCGGATGCGGCGGCGCAGCGCGTCGGCGTCCTTGCAGCACTCGGCGGCGTCAAACGCCTTGGCGCGGATGGAGAAGAAGGTCGCATAGAACGCGAGCGGCTCATGCACCTTGAACCACGCGATGCGGAATGCCATCATGACGTAGGCGACCGCGTGCGCCTTCGGGAAGAGGTAGCCGATTTTTGCAAGCGACTCGATGTACCACTCCGGCACGTCGTGCTTGCGCATCTCTTCGACCCACATCGGCCAGTCCCCTGCCTTGCCGGCTT
>ENA-ORMR01002627-ORMR01002627.1-human-gut-metagenome-genome-assembly--contig:-NODE-2627-length-10779-cov-2.713913_pt1 | contig 10779 bp, 9 predicted proteins | sample MGYA00242107_ERZ509003 | MGnify/ENA primary metagenome ERZ509003 (study PRJEB26280, sample SAMEA2338699) | human gut metagenome | biome: human gut; feature: human-associated habitat; material: faeces... | reverse complement strand
CCTCTCCGTCACGCTCCGCGTGCCACCTCCCCTGCAAGGGGAGGCTTTTTTCATTCTTGCAAACCACCCCCGCGCGTGATACCATAGGAGCAAAGGGGGCGATCGGATGAAGTATGCGGCGATCAAGAGCTGCGATATTGCCAATGGGCCGGGGGTGCGGGTGAGTCTGTTCGTGTCCGGGTGCAGGCACCACTGCAAGGACTGCTTCAACCCCGAGACCTGGGACTTTGCCTACGGCCAGCCGTTTGACGAGGCCGTGATGGAGCACATTCTGGCCCTCATGGCCCCGGATTACATCCGCGGGATCACATATCTGGGCGGCGAGCCCTTTGAGCCGGAAAACCAGCCGGGGCTGCTCGCGCTGTCGCGGAAGATCCGGGCGGCGTACCCCGAAAAATCCATCTGGTCGTTCTCCGGCTATCTCTTCGACCGCGATATTCTGGCCAAAAAGCTCGGCCCGTGGGAGACGACGCGCGAGCTGCTGTCGTATCTCGACGTGCTGGTCGACGGGCCGTTCGTCGTGTCGCTCAAAAATCTCAATCTCCGGTTCCGCGGCTCGTCCAATCAGCGGCTGATCGACGTGCCCGCGAGTCTGAAGACCGGCGCCGTCGTCCTCTGGGACGAGCGGCAGTAGGAGGAACCATGCCCACCATCAAAATTCACTATTTTTCCGACGATCTGCCCCGCCTGCAGAAGACCGGCAAGGGCGACTGGATCGATCTGTACGCCGCGCAGACCATGCAGCTGCGCGCGGGCGATTTCGCGCTGATCCCGCTGGGCGTATCGATGCAGCTGCCGGAGGGCTACGAGGCCCGCACCGCCCCGCGCTCGTCGACGTTCAGGCGCTGGGGCATCCTGCAGGCCAACTCCGTCGGCGTCATCGACAACAGCTACTGCGGCACGAACGACGAGTGGAAGCTCCCCGTCTACGCCACGCGCGACACCGTCATTGAGAGGGGCGACCGCATCTGCCAGTTCCGCATCTTTGCCGTCCAGCCCCCCGTCACGTTCGAGGAATGCGACACCCTCTCCGACACCGACCGCGGCGGCTTCGGCTCCACCGGCGTGAAATAAAACGAAAGGAAGTCCTGTTTTCATGAAAACCTTACTCAAAGGCGGCACCGTCGTCTCCGCCGCCGCTTCCCGCGCGGCCGACGTGCTGATCGAGGGCGAAAAGATCCTCGCCGTCGGCGAAAACCTGCCCGCGGACGGTGCAGCCGTCGTCGACGTGACCGGCAAGCTGCTCTTCCCGGGTTTCATCGACGCCCACACGCACTTCGACCTCGACGTCTGCAGCACCACCACCGCCGACAACTTCGACACCGGCACGCGCAGCGCCATCCACGGCGGCACGACCCTCGTCATCGACTTCGCCTGCCCGAACAAGGGCGAGACGCTTGCCTACGGTCTTGATCTCTGGCACAAAAAGGCCGACGGCCGCTCGAGCTGCGATTATGGCTTCCACATGACCATCGACGACTGGAACGAGGCCATCCGCGCCGAGATCCCCGCCATGTTCGCCGCCGGCATCCCCTCGTTCAAGATGTACATGACCTACCCCGCCATGATGATCGGCGATCAGGACATGTTCTGCGCGCTGCAGGAGCTGAAAAAATACGGCGGCATCGCGGGCGTCCACTGCGAAAACGCGGGCGTCATCGACGCGCTCATCGCCGCGCACAAGGCCGCGGGGCAGACCGCCCCGTCGTCCCACCCCGAGTGCCGCCCGAACCCGCTGGAGGCCGAGGCCGTCGCGCACCTGCTGCGCATCACCGAGGTCGCAGGCGTGCCCATCGTGATCGTCCACCTGAGCACGAAGGAGGCCCTGCTCGAGGTCATGCGCGCCCGCGCCCGCGGTCAGCAGGTCTACGTCGAGACCTGCCCGCACTACCTGCTGCTCGACGACAGCGTGTATTACCAGGAGGACTATTCCGCCGCCGCGCGCTACATCTGCGCGCCGCCCATGCGGAAAAAGGAGGACCAGGAGGTCCTCTGGAAGGCGCTGGCCAACGGCACCATCCAGACCGTCTCCACCGACCACTGCAGCTTCACCCTGCAGCAGAAGGACGCCGGCAGGGGAGACTTCACGAAGATCCCCGGCGGTCTGCCCGGTGTGGAGACGCGCGGCGAGCTGCTCTATACCGCGGGCGTGGCCGCAGGCCGCATCACGAAGGAGCAGATGTGCGCCCTGCTGTCGGAAAATCCCGCCCGCCTCTACGGCGCGTACCCGCGCAAGGGTGTGATCGCCCCCGGCAGCGACGCGGATCTGGTCGTCTACGACCCCGAAGCCGACAAGACCATCACGGCCGGAACGCAGCTTTCCGCCGCCGGCTACACCCCCTACGAAGGCTGGCGGACGAAGGGCTCCATCGCGCAGGTCTATCTGCGCGGCACGCTCGCCGTCGACCACGGCGAGATGAAGGCCGGCCCCATCGGCACGTACATCCCGCGCCATCCCGGCGCGCTGTAAGCGCAAAAAAATCGCCCCTGTTCCGGAAGGAACAGGGGCTTTTCTATGGAGGAAAGGGGAATTACGCTTCGCCGTTTTCCTTGTCGAGCTCGGCGAGGAAGGAGATGAGCTTCGCCTCGTCTTCGCGCTTGTCGGCAAAGAGCTCGAGGTTGTCGCCCTGCTCACTCAGCAGCTGGCCAAGAGCGATGTACTCGCTCAGTGCGCTCTTGAGGTTGAAGACGTCGCCGTCCTGGCTCTTGAGGTACACGTCGCCGGTGCAGGTGTGGATGACCTTGCGGAATTCTTCGACTTCTTTGATGTTCTTGAGCTTCATAATGATTGCCTCCCATGCAATTTTTTCTTTGACTTTCGATTACAGCTGCAGTATAAGCGTTGGACGCGGAAAAATCAAGGGCGGTAATGAACGAAACGCACAAATTTATATCGCTTATTTTGTGCGATATGACGGATAATACGTGTACAGCCGCGTCATCGCTGCCGGGCGGGATGCCGCGCCGGGCGCGAGGAAGTGCTGCTGCGCCTCGTCCGGCGTGAGCCGGATGAGAAGCTCGCCGAGGTCCTTGTCCGCGTCGATGGACAATACGCCGTACTGCTGCCAGTCGAGCGGCTGGCCGTAAGCGTCGTTGAAATTCCCCGTCCAGCGTCCGTCCTGCCGTTCCAGACGGAGCGTGACGGGCTCGGCCAGCGCGTCCACGCCGGAGATGCGGAGCGTGCCGAGGAAGAGCGGCTTGGCGAGCATGCTCCTGGTCAGCGTCCCGGTCAGCTGGATCGTATGCTCGGCCGCGAAGCTCTCATCCCCGCAGACGTATTCCGTTACGGTCTCGTCGATGCGGATGGGCGTCTGCTGCGGCATGAGCACGAAGATCACGATATTCAGAATGGCCACCGCCACCGCGAAGCCGAAAACAAAGCCCTTGTTGCGGGCAAACCAGTTTTTATGTTCTCCCATCATGGTCCCTCACAGAAAGTTTATAAATTCTTCAGATCTGACGCCTTGAAATGGTTACAAAATAGTGTATAATAGATACAAAATGATACTAAAGTATCAAATTCAAACCGGAAGGGCGGATGCGATGGCAGACGATCAGCCTTTTTACACAACCAACCGATCAACCAACACAAACCACTGACTGATACCAGTGATATCAAAAGGACGCTGCGGGAAGCCGCAGCGCCCTTTTTCATTATATCGGAAAATTCGGAAACCTGCAAGAGGCTTATCCGGCGTAGGGGACGAGCTCGAAATATTCCAGCTCCGGTTCGCCGTTGATATACCACTGCCAATCGCCCGCGGGCTGCGTGATGGCGATGCGGCCGGTGACGCCGTCCTCGGTGATGACGTCCACGAAGCTCTTGCCGTCGGTGCCCGTGACCTGCAGGATCGTGCCGGGGCCGAAGGTGGACTCGGTGCCGTCGTCCAGCGTGACCGGCAGATCCCGGACCAGAGACAGGCGGGAATAGCTCGTATTGGCCGGGACAATCTGCCATGCGTCGCCCAGCGGGACCAGAACGCCGTCATGCAGCACATAGGCGCGGACCGCCTCATACGAGCCGAGCACGTCCTGCGTGCTCTCGAGCTGCAGACTGCCCTCGGAAATGCTCAGGATCGAGGCCTCGAGGAACAGCTGGTCTTCAAACGGGATCAGCTCCGGCGTGCCGGACTTGCACGACCAGGCGTTGAGCACATAATCGTCGCTGGACATATCGCCGCAGAAGTAGATCTCCGGGCAGGCATCCGCGTCCAGATCCGCCAGCCAGATGCGCGCGTTGAAGCTGGGCGGGTAGGAGAGCTCGCCTTCGTCCATGCCGGTGTCGAAGACCTCGGTGGTGAATTTCCGCATTCCCTCCACGCAGTCGTCCACGTCGGAGATGGCCTTGGTCATCAGCTCGCCCGCGCCCTCCTGCTCCAGCGACGCCCGGCTTCTGCGCACCAGATTGGCGTACAGGATGCCCTTCATCCGGCGGTTGATGTTGTTGGCGAAGCGGCGGACATAGAACCGCTTGATAAACCGCGCGGCCTGCACCCCCAGCGTGACGAGAATATAGGCAAGCACCAGAACCGCCATTTTCCCGGCAGCGGCATTCCCGCCCAGAATGTCCGCAAGGCACTGCGCCAGCCGCCCTTCAAACCAGGGCGTGGCAAGCAGACCGATGTTGTAGATCAGGCCGGAAAGGGTCACCAGTGCCAGCGGCAGCCATTCGACGCGGAAATACGAACCGATCCTGTCCGGGCGGAAGGCTTTTTCACGTTTCATCCCCGGTTTTCCCCCTTTGCCGCCTGAATAAAGTGCGGGAAGCCCGCCCGGCTTTCCGCCTTGGATGCCGCGTAGAGTTTGTTCAGCGTCCCGGCAAAAGCGGCGGCTTCCTCCTTGGTCAGTGTGTTCATCAGATATTCGTAAAAGGCCGCTTCGATCTCCGCTTTGGAGGATTTCAGGTTCTCCGCCTTTTCCGTGGGGTACAGCAGCTGACTGCGCCGGTCGTTGGGGGCGTCCCGGCGGACGAGGTAGCCCTTCGCTTCCAGATTTTTTGTTCTGCGGGCGATGGCGGCTTTGTCCGCGTGCAACAGCTCCGCCAGCGCCGCCTGGGTGCAGCCGGGATTGTGGCGCAGGGCATGGATCAGGTCGATCTCCGCCGTGCCGACGCCGGTTTCCCGCATGGTGTGCAGAACCAGCTTTTCCGCCTCCCGGGCGATTTTGGTGATTTTCCGTTCCGTAATGTCCATGGCAGTCTCCTGACTCGTTGTAGATACATCGTTGTATGTACAACTATTATGTCACGCTCCATTCTGGATGCCAACAGCAAAATGCGCCCCGGTTCCCGGCTTGTGGGGAACCGGGGCGCTGTTTCGCTCGTTATGGCTCTTTGAATTCGGAAAGGGGATGGGTTTCCAGTTGAATGGGAGTATAGGAATCTAAGATGGCTTTCGCTTCTTCCTCCGTGATTCTGGTGTCAAAATCCGCATAATGGTCTGTGGAGGATGTCCGCCACCAGTTCCCCTCCGCGTCCTTTTTCAGCCGGACGATGCTTCGTTCCTTCGGGTTGGAGAAGACCGGGTCGTCATTGTTGGCGAAACGGAAGATGTGATACCAGTATTCCCCATCGACATACGGGCCTCTCGGCCAGTCAATGAAAACATGATCTTCGCACGGTATCAGAGTGTAGCTCTTTCCTTCATCCGTGACGCCGTCCTTCATGCCGACAATGCTGCCAATGCGGTCACCATAGAAAATGAGCAGTTCGTCTGTCCCGTTACCGTCCGCGTCATAAAACGCATAGGTTTTGACAGGGGGTGTGTACTCCGGATCGGTAGAGGTATGGAACTCGTCGCCCCGGATTAAGTCTTCTACATACTCAGCATACGTGGCACGCCTGCCAATATTCGGGTCGTCCTGTGTGCTGATGATTTCCGCATTGGAAGCCTGCTCCCGTGCATCCGCCGCGGCAGCGTCGGGTGCTTGAGGCTGAATCGTAAAGTCGAAGCATTCGGCGATTTCGTCGAGACTGACGTTCCCGTCCAGCATGATGCTCAGGCTCAGGAAGCAGTCCTCCCGGTCTGCCAGAATCATGCCGCTCTGCTCCGATTCCAGAAACAGGAGGGGTACGCCGTCCGATGTGGTATAGTTTCTCTCGGTAACGCTATCCGGGTTCGTGTAGCCGAACACGTCGTAGAAAACATCCTTTTTGACGCATTGGTAGGTAAACATCTCCGCCGCGTCTCCCAGGTTCAGAGTACCGTAAATGGTAAAGGAGCCGCCCGGGAAATAGCGTCCCGCCGGAATGGAAAGCGTTGCGTCGGTACCGGCTTTCAGCAGGCTGTCAATGCCGAGCAAGGGGAGAAATTTATTGCAGTCAACCTGCTCGTGCCACGCCTTTCCGATCACCTTCAGTCCGTATTTAGCGCAGATCTCGTCCAGCTTGTCCACCATCGTCTGATCCTGAACGCTGTACGCCCAGTAAGCCGGGTCGCTGTCCCAGTACTCGCCGCCGGAGGGGGTATAGCTCTGGGTGAACGCCAGCCACTCCTGATTCGCCTGATAGTTGGGCGTCCCTTCGATTCCCTGAAGGGAGAATACCGTCAGCTGAATTTCGGTTTCGGTAGGAGCCGTACCGTCCTGTGACGTATCAGTGGGCAGGGGTATCGTCTGGGTTCCCAGCTCAAGCTGTCTCAGACTGAGCACATAGGCGATTCCGCAGCCCGCCAGCAGCAGCGCCAGCGCAACGACCGCTGCAACAAGCCAGATTTTCCTTGCGGGCAGTTTCTTTGGGGCGGGTCCCTTCCGGGAATCCACCAGCTCTGCCGCCGCCAGCAGCTCCCCGTCCACGCCGGTCAGTCCTCTGAAAAGCTGATAAGCCGTCATTGTAAACCCTCCTTTTTAAGAGTGTCGGCCAACTGTTTTCTTACCTTTTGCAGGATGTACTTCACCTGATTGGAGGACAGCCCCGTCTTCCGGGCGATATCGTCCTTTGTACCGGCATAGTAGTACCGGAGCAGAAAGACGGTGCGGTCTTTTTCCGGGAGCTTCCGCAGAAAGCGGTTCAGCGAGGCGGTCAGCTCCTTGCGAAGCAGCTCCGTCTCCGGGCTTTCGCTTCCGGCGACGCACTCCGCCAGCTCGTCCAGCAGCAGCTGGGTCTCCCCCTTCCCCCGCTTTTCGGCGGTATTTTTCCGCCAGCGGTCGATAGCCAGATTCCGGGTGATCTTTCCCAGGAAGGTGGAAAACCGCTGGGGTCTGCGGGGTGGGATCAGCTTCCAGGCGGAGTAATAGGTGTCGTTGACGCTTTCCTCAGCGTCCAGGGGGTCGGATAAAATACGTTTGGCAATACTGTAACAATAAAATCCGTATTTCTGGTCAGTCTGAACGATCGCCTGTTCCGACCGGGCGAAATACAAATCGAGAATTTCATTGTCATCCATGTCGCCGCCTCCTTTTTAAGTAGCTTCACCCTTATACACGCAGAAAAACGCGGAATGGAAGATTTTTCTTTCTGACAGCATACTACATCCGGCTGCACATGGCAATCTTTTCTGTGCGGCACTTCCTGGATAAAGCGAAAAACCCGAACTTACTCCCCACTCGGGAATAAGTCCGGATTTTTCTGCCTGGAACAACCAGCCGATTTTGAGGACAGCGTTCGGAAAAACCTGAAGGCGGACGAAGATTCCAACACGCAATCATAATCGCTGGCCGGTGGTTATGACTGCAATATGGCTTGGTTTACTTCCTGTTCTTCCGTTTATACCATACCACCAGCGCCACGATACCGGCGAGGGATACGCAGAGGATGCCGGCCCACATGCCGATGTGGCTGTCGTCGCCGGTCTTCGGCGAAGTGCCGGTGGCATGGATCTTCGCCGTCTCGACGTAATCGCAGACTTCACAGGTGCGGGTCTTTTCCCCGTCTTTTCTGGATGTTGCCTTTTCGGTGACGACCCATTTGCCGAAGGTATGGGCTTCTCTGGCGACGGTGATCTCGCCGCAGCAGGACCATTTCTGTTCGTGGGTGGTCTTTGTGGTCGTCCATTTCTTCGCACCGGTGTGGTTCGCGGCATCCTTTTCGCCGTACTTCCCGCCGCAGTCCTTACAGGTCGCCTGCTCCACGCAGGTCGCGGTGCCGCCGGAGCAGCTGACCGTCTCCTTGTGGGTATCGTCTCTGGTGCAGACATGGGTGTGGGTGCCGTCGCCATTGGACTGCCACTTGCCCCAATCATGGCCGAGCGCCCTGGTTTCAAAGACCGCTTCCTCGGCGGTGTCCTTGGCGCTCAGGCCGCAGGTGGTGCAGGACCTGTAATAGACTGCCTTTTCTGTGCAGGTCGCGGCGGATTTCAGGTACTGTTCCTCCACGGTTTCCGCCGTGAAGCTGTGTGTGCCAAGCTGGCCGTATTCGTGCCTGCACACAGCGCAGACTGCCTTTGCCTGACAGGTCGCCGTACCACCGGAACAGTTGACGGTCTCCTTATGGCCGCTGTTTCTGGTGCAGATGCGGCTATGGGTATCGTTTCCGTTGGACTGCCATTCGCCCCAGTCGTGGCCGAGAATATTGCCAACCTCGAAGGTTTCCGTTCCTTTTTCGCCGCAGACGGTGCAGGACTTGTAGTAAACTGCCTTCTCCGTGCAGGTTGCGGCGGATTTCAGGTATTTTTCTTCAACCACTTCTGCCGTAAAGTCATGCGCGGCAAACTGGCCGTATGCCTGACCGCAGACAGAGCAGACCGCCTTTGCCTGACAGGTCGCCGTACCGCCGGAGCAGCTGACGGTTTCTTTATGACTGCTGTTTCTGGCGCAGACGCGGCTGTGGGTACCGTTGCTGTCGGGCGTCCAGTCGCTCCAGTCGTGGGGAATAAGCCTGACCTTGACCGTGGCCTTTAACTCCGGGACGGGCTGCTGAATAGTCGGAATATCGCCGAGATTGAGCGTGCCGGTAATGGCCTGCTCAGCAGTAGAATTCAGGTCATACGACGTCTTATCCCACGTTACGCCAATGCCTGAGTAGAACGACCCGTCCTCTGTCCGGCAGTTCACGAATGAAGGCAGCCAGAGCGCATCAAACTCCGTGCCGACCTCTTTGTTCGTGATATCCGTCGAGGGTTCGATGCTCAGGAGGGTGCGTTTGACCACTTCAATCGGGATGGTACATTCGGCAGGCGCATAAAGAACGGTATCACTCGGCGTGAAGACCACAGTCACGTTGTATGTTCCCGCTGCGCTAAACCACTTAGGCGTACCGGCCTTGAAAGAGAATGTGCCGTCGATCTTCTTGCCGCCAACCCGCGCCTCACCGCCAATAAGCGCACCGATCTCGTCAGCTTCCTCCGGGAGCGTTTCCGTTCCGATCTGGAAGGTTTCGCTGACAAAAATCTGATTGTCGCCAAGCCGGAAGTCTCCCTTTGTCCAGCGGAACGTCGGCGCGGTCACAATCACAGGTACAACCGGGTCGTACTTCAGCTTCACCTTGACGCTGACGGTGGACGCCCCTTCGGGGGGCGCAATATAATCCTTCCATGTGGACAGCACCAATCTGCCCGTAATGCGCTGCTCATATGGCGTATTCGGGTCATACTGGTTTTTATCCCAGACCACCGTGTCGCTCATGATCGTCGTTTTTTGGGGGTCACCGCGCATCACGTCCATCGAACCCGCTTCCGCCAATCCAAGTTGTTCAAACGCCGTACCAATGGGCTTGTCGGTGATGTCCTCGAAATTGGGATTGATTCTGACGATCGTGAGCGGGAGAACGTTCACGGTTACCGTGCAGGCTGCAGTTGTGTAGTTCCTGGAGTTTGTCGGCTTGAAAACGACCGTGCGCGTAAGCTGGCCGTATTTCAGCCCGATGCCGGGGTAGGCAGTGTCTCCGTACAGCAATTCGTCCTCATCAAACTCGAACGTGCCTTCGATCTCCTGACCGTTTGCCATCGCCTTTCCGCCCTTGAGACCGCTTGTCAGCGTCTCGTAACGATCCAGCGCATAGAAGGTTCCTTCAACCGTAGGCGGTGTGACAATGGTAGTCTGGAAGACCCGAGTATCCATAAGAGATACCTCAATGGTCGCTTTTACATCGGTTTCCGTAACGATTTTATCATGAAAATAGCTGTTGGCAACATCCAGCGTTCCGTAGATAGTCTGGGGTTCCAGAGAATTGGGATCATAGGCAGATGTGTCCCAAATGACCGGAATAGGGGCGAACATTGCGCCGGAGTCGGTTTTTACCGTGACGCCCTCCGTAGGGATTCCCAGCTCCGCAAGGGGCGTGCCCAGCGGTTTGTCCGTGATGGCAAATTTCGTAAGAACCTCCGTGATCGTATACCGAATGCCGGTCACAATCACTTCACATTCCGCTGTTGTATATGCTTCCGTGTCATCGGGAGTGAAGATAACATGCAGGCGGTTTTCCCCCACAAAACTTACGCTCCCGCCATACTCTCCCTCGAATGCAAACTTACCGGGGACGACGGTATCCGTTCCCTTAACCTGCGCCACTCCGCCCTCGAGCGCTTCATCCAGAAACTGGGTGCCGACATACGTTTCGGCGGGCAGGGTTGGCAGGGTCGTGATGACGGTTTCCGAAGGCCCGCGCTTCGGGCAGCAGTCGTGTCCGTCCGCGTTGTGGGTGCAGCCGCTTACGGTGCAGTAGCCATCGGCGTCCTTTCCGTGGAGGCATTCCTCGCCGCCGTCGCAGAAGCCGTCGCCGTTACCGTCGCCGTGCGTCCTCCAGTAGGCGTAGAGGGTCATTTTCATCCCACCGTCGATGGTGACAGTATCGCCGGGCTGGTATTGCGGGCTGTCGGCTCCGGCAGTGAGCGCCCAGCCGCCGAA
>ENA-ORMR01002616-ORMR01002616.1-human-gut-metagenome-genome-assembly--contig:-NODE-2616-length-10848-cov-2.951079_pt1 | contig 10848 bp, 8 predicted proteins | sample MGYA00242107_ERZ509003 | MGnify/ENA primary metagenome ERZ509003 (study PRJEB26280, sample SAMEA2338699) | human gut metagenome | biome: human gut; feature: human-associated habitat; material: faeces... | reverse complement strand
GTCACCGATTTTTCGGGTAATTACACCGCCCGGGCCCACACATTTTCGATCGGCGTAGGGTTCAGTTTCTAAAACCGGGAAAAATTATTATATTTGCGGTGCGCTTTGCAGAAAAGTGCGCCGCAATTTTTATCCGGCCTCATAGTTCAAGGGATAGAACGAGGGTTTCCTAAACCCTAAATTCGCGTTCGAGTCGCGGTGAGACTACAAGGAGAGAAACCTCGGTTTCTCTCCTGTTTTATAAACCCGCCGGGCAGGCCTCCGATCTCTTCAAATCTCTTTCGGGAAGAGAAAATTCCGACATTTACATTATCTTTGCGGCGGATAAACCTCCGCTCAGACAGGCGGCGTCCCGGCACGGTTCGAATAAATTCGTCTTTGCCCCCGGCCTGCACTGTCTTTGCCCCGAAAACAACGATACGATGGAATCACTCAAGGAGTTGTACAAAATAGGCAACGGCCCGTCGAGCAGCCACACGATGGGGCCCAAAAAGGCTGCCGAACGTTTTGCCGAACGTAGTCGCGACGTCGATTCATACCGTGTGACACTCTACGGATCGCTCGCCGCCACGGGCAAGGGACACCTCACCGACGTGGCGATCCTTTCGGTGCTGGAGCCCATCGCCCCGACCCAGATCGTCTGGGAACCGAAGGTCGTGCTGCCCTTCCATCCCAACGGCATGTTGTTCGAGGGGCTGAAAGCCGGCAAGGTCGTCGACAGTTGGACGATATACAGCATCGGCCCTGGCGAACGAGAGTTCGCGCCTGGAGATACCCGCCAGCATCTATCCGCTGACGACGATCTCGGAGATCAAGGACTGGTGCTACCACGAAGGCAAAACCTATTGGGAGTATGTCAACGACTGCGAAGGCCCCGAAATATGGGATTACCTCGACCGGATATGGACGGTGATGTGCGAAACGATCCAGCGCGGCCTGAACAACGACGGCGTACTGCCCGGAGGGCTTAAAGTCGCCCGCAAAGCCAGCACCTACTGGGTCAAATCGAAGAGCTACACCGATTCGCTGAAATCCCGCGCCCAGATCTACGCCTACGCCCTGGCGACCTCCGAAGAGAATGCCTCCGGCGGCATCGTCGTAACCGCCCCGACATGCGGGTCTTGCGGCGTGGTTCCGGCAGTGCTCTACCACCTGGCCAATTCGCGCAACTTCCTGCGCATCCGCATCCTGCGGGCGCTGGCCACGGCCGGACTTTTCGGCAACGTCGCCAAGACCAACGCTTCGATTTCGGGCGCCGAAGTCGGCTGTCAGGGCGAGGTCGGCGTGGCCTGTTCCATGGCGGCTGCGGGTCTGGCGGCCGTCTGCGGCGGCACGGTCGAGCAGATCGAGAATGCGGCTGAAATCGGCATGGAGCACAACCTCGGCCTGACCTGCGACCCCGTGGCCGGTCAGGTGCAGATTCCCTGCATTGAGCGCAACGCCATTGCGGCCGTCAAGGCTATCAACGCGGCGCGCATGGCACTTCGCGGCAACGGTTCCCACTACATCAGCCTCGATCAGGTGATTCGCACCATGATGGCGACCGGACGCGACATGCAGAGCAAGTACAAGGAAACGAGTCTTGGCGGTCTGGCCGTTTCGATTGTCGAGTGCTGATGCATCGAAACTGACTTTCAGGGATCTTGACCGCCATGCTGATCGGCGTTCTCTTCGGCATTGCCGCGTGCATGATCTGGGGTTGCGTTTACGTGGCCCCGCTGATCCTGCCGGACTACAGTCCTGTGCACATCGCGATGATGCGCTATCTGGTCTTCGGCATGCTTGCCGCAGGTCTGGCGGTCCCTGAGTGGCGCGAGCTGAAGTTCTATTCGACGGCGGACTGGCGTAGGGCGCTTGCACTCGGTATTGTCGGAAACATCTTCTACTATTGGTTGCTGGCCGAGGCCTGCCAGCGCGCAGGAGCGCCGATCGCCGGCGCCTTCACGGCGCTGATTCCCATCATGGTGGGCGTCATCGGCAACATGAGGGCGGGTGAGAGCGCCGTGCCCTGGAGGCGCATCGTGCCGCCACTGTGTTTGAGCTTCGCAGGGATGGTCTGTCTCAACTGGACGGAGTTCATCTATCTGGTGGGGGACGGACGCGTGACCTCGGGCAACTTCTGGCTTGGCGTTGGCTTTGCGTTCTTTTCCTCATTGGTCTGGACCTGGTATCCGCTCAGCAACGCTGAATGGCTGCTGTCGCATCCCGGCAAGTCGCCCAAGACGTGGTCGACCGCTCAGGGGCTTGCACTCCTGCCATGCGCCGCCGTCGGGATGGCCCTGCTTGCGGGAGACGGGACGCAGGGGGACATTCTCGGGCCCAGACCGTGGATGTTCATCGCAACGGTGGTGTTTCTGGGCATCTGCGCCTCCTGGATCGGCATCGTGCTCTGGAGTTTGATGAGCCAGAGGCTGCCACCTGCGCTGGGTGGCCAGATGATCATCTTCGAGACGATCTTTGCTGTGACCTACGCCCACTTGTGGCGAAGCGAATGGCCGACGCCGCTCATGCTGGTCGGTCTGGGGCTTCTTCTGATGGGGGTTACAGCTTCCCTCAAGGTTTTCAGAAGGCCGAGACGCACTGCTTCAGGTACCACCTGACCGTAGCGCGCAGCCCTTCGTCAAAGGGGATCATGGGCTTCCATCCCAGCGTTTGACGCAGGCGTCCTGCGTCCAAAGCGTAGCGGCGGTCGTGCCCCGGACGGTCGTGGACATGCACGATCGCATCCGCGTGAGGACGGCCGTCGGTGCGCGGCGAAAGTTCATCGAGCACCGACATCGCGCTCTGCAGAAACTTCAGATTGCTCATTTCGTTTGAGGCGCCGACGTTGTAGATGTCGCCCGGTGCCGCCTTTTCCAAAATCATTCGCAGTGCTCGACAGAAGTCGTGTACATGGATCCAGTCGCGGATCTGCTCGCCGTCGCCGTAAACGGGGAGTGTCTTGCCCGTCAAGGCGCGCGTCAGCATGAAGGGCAGAAGTTTTTCCGGGTACTGTCTGGGACCGTAGTTGTTGGTGCATCTCACCGTGACGACGGGCAGGCCGTAGGTTCTGAAGTAGGCGCGTCCGAACTGATCGGCCGCCGCCTTGCTCGCGGAGTACGGACTGCTTGGATCGAAGGGCGTGGCCTCCGTGTTGGGCGGCGTGTCCGCGGTCATGGAGCCGTAGACCTCGTCGGTGGAGATGTTGATGAAGCGAAAGGCGGCCTTCTCCTCATCGTCGAGCGTCAGCCAGTAGCGGTGTGCAACACCCAGAAGAACCGTCGTTCCCCTGACGTTCGTGTCGACGAACACCTGAGGGCCGGAAATTGAACGGTCGACGTGACTTTCGGCGGCGAAGTGCACGACGGCGCGAGGACGGAAGCGGTCGAAAAGATCGGCCACCAACGCTTCGTCCAGAATGTTTCCTTCGACAAAGCGATGTCTGGGGTCGTGCTCGACGTCTCTGAGGTTGGACTTGTTTCCTGCATAGGTCAGGGCGTCGAGCGTCAGAATGCTTTCGTCGTGTGACCAGAACCATTCCGTGATGAAGTTTGAGCCGATGAAGCCGGCTCCGCCTGTGACCAACAGCATGCGTGAAAATCCGAGAGAAGAGCGCCGGCTTTCAAAGCGGGTGCGGCAAACCCACTACAATGTGAGCAGTCAATTTTGAGCGCAACGTCGCAGGCAGGCAAGGAGCCGCCATCGTGGAACATATTCTCATCAACTGCACGCCCCGTGAAGTGCGTGTCGCCATTGTAGTGGATGGCGTTCTTCAGGATCTCTTCATCGAGCGCGACTGTGCGCGCGGCCTCGTGGGGAATGTTTATCTCGGCAAGGTCGTCCGTGTGCTGCCTGGCATGCAGAGCGCCTTCGTGGACGTGGGGCTCGAACGAACCGCCTTCCTTCACGTGGCCGACATTGCGGAGGCGCATCGCGAGGGCGAGAAGCCCGCGCCCATCGAGACGATCCTTCACGAAGGCCAGTCCCTCATGGTGCAGGTCGCCAAGGATCCCATCGGCACCAAGGGCGCCAGACTGACGACGACCGTTTCGCTCGCGGGCCGCAAGCTCGTCTATCTGCCCAGAGACAACCACATCGGCGTCTCCCAGCGCATTGAGGACGCAGAGCTTCGCGAATCACTTCGCGCCATGATGACGGAGCTTCGTCCAGAAACCGAAAAGGGCGGCTACATCATCCGCACGAGCGCCGAAGAGGGCGCGACCGAGCAGGAGTTCAGGGATGACATGGCCTATCTAGGCCGTCTGTGGACCGACATTCACGAGCTCGCGAGGCGAAGCACCGGACCGAAGCTCCTCTATCAGGATCTGTCGCTTGCCCAGCGCGTGCTCCGCGACATGGTTCATCAGGACACGCAGACCGTCGAGGTCGACAGCCGCGAGAACTACGAGGCCCTGCTGAACTTTGCAAGCCGCTTTGTGCCTGCGGCGAAGGACAGGCTCACCCTCTACAGGGGCGAGAGGCCGCTTTTCGAGCTGCACGGCATCGAGACCGAAATCGAGCATGCGCTTGAGCGCAGGGTTGACCTGAAGAGCGGCGGCTATCTGGTCTTCGACCAGACGGAGGCCATGACGACGATCGACGTCAATACGGGCGGCTACGTCGGCAAGCGAGACTTCAGCGACACGGTCTTCAAGACGAACCTCGAGGCTGCGCAGACCATCGCGCGCCAGCTGCGCCTGAGAAATCTCGGCGGCATCATCATCGTCGACTTCATCGACATGAGCTGCGACGAGCACCGCGAGGCGGTTCTTGCCGAACTTCGCCGTTCGGTCTCAACCGACCGCACCCGCATGACGGTGAGCAACTTCACCGAGCTCGGTCTCGTCGAGATGACGCGAAAGCGCACCCGCGAGTCGCTTGCACACGTCCTCTGCGAACCTTGTCCCATGTGCGGCGGCAGGGGAGAGGTCCGCACGGCGCGCACCGTCTGCTACTCGATCATGCGTGAGATCGTGAGGCTCTGCAAGCAGTATCAGGAGACGAAGGAATTTCACATTCAGGCGAGCCAGACCGTCATCGACATGCTGCTCGAGGAGGAGTCGCAGGCGCTCGAGCTTCTGCAGGCCTTCGTCGAAAAGCCCGTGCATCTTGAGGTGGAGCCGAGCTACACCCAGGAACAGTTTGACGTGATTCTCGCCTGAGGACCTTCGCATGACGGAAAGCGCTACCTTCTACTGGTATGACTTCGAAACCTTCGGCCTCGACTGCCGCAGGGACAGGCCCGCGCAGTTTGCAGGCATTCGGACGGACATGGACCTTAATCCGCAGGGAGATGGGGACGTGTTTTATTCCAGGCCTTCGGGAGACTATCTGCCCAGCCCCGAGAGCTGTCTTCTGACGGGGATGACGCCGCAGATCTGCGAGGAAAGGGGTATTCCCGAGAGCGAGTTTGCGGGCGAAGTCTGGAGTCGGCTCAACAGGCCCGGAACAATCAGCATCGGGTACAACACGTCCGGCTTCGACAACGAGGTCGCGCGCTTCCTTTTCTGGCGCAATTTTCTCGATCCGTATTCCCATCAGCACAGGAACGGATGTTCATGCTGGGACCTGTACCCGCTTGTCTGCGCAGTCTGGGCGCTTCGGGGGGATGGCATCAAGTGGCCGCTCAGAAAGGATGTGGACCCCGAAAGCAATGATGAAAAGAGCGTCAGCTTCAGGCTGGAGTGTCTGAGCAAGGCCAACGGGATCGTGCACGCACATTCGCATGAGGCCTTGAGTGACGCAATGGCCACGCTGGGACTGGCGGCGCTCATCCGCAAAACGGAACCCAGACTTTGGAAGTGGGCGCTGGAAAACCGCAGCAGGGAGGCTGTGAAGGCGGCCGTGACGAAGGGGCCCGTCGTCTGGATCTCTCCGAAGTTCGGGCAGGCAAGAGGCTTTCTGCGCATAGCAGCCCGAATCCCGTTCCTAGGAGAGAGCGGTAATTTCGCGCTGATGTGGGACTTGTCCGTGGATCCGCTGATCGTGACGAAGCTGAGCGACGAAGAGATCAAGTCACGCCTTTTCGCCCGCAGGGAGGACCTTGCGGACGGCGAGGAGCCGTTGCCCGTCTACAGGCTCGCGATGAACACCTCTCCTTTTGTCTGCGCAAGCCTCAAGGTGCTTTCTCCCGAGCGCATGGACAGGTTCGGCGTGAAGCCGCAGGAGATTCTTGCCAACTGGGAGCGCTTCAAGGAGCTTGGCAACGTGATTGCGGGAAGGCTGGCCGGACTGATGGGCAGGCGTGAAAGGCCCGCGCCGAAGGACGTTGACTTCGGACTTTATGACGGCGGCTTTGCCAGCGGACATGATGTGGAGACGATGGCTCGGGTGCGCGGAATGACGCCTGAGAGTCTTGCGAAGGGCGGCATTCATTTTGACGATGAGCGCTTCAACCAGCTGCTCGTGCGTTACCGCGCCCGAAACTGGCAGGAGACGCTCAATGATGAAGAACGCAGCCAGTGGACGGATTTTTGCCGATCCAGATTGATGGACGGAGCCGACGGCGCTCTGACCGTTTCGGCCTATTTTGATGAAATCGACCGCCTGCAGGAGAGCACTTTGGAAGATGAAGAAAAGCAGCTCGTGTTGGAGGCGCTTTACGAATGGGGCGAGCGTGCGGGTGAAGCCTGCGCGTTCTGAGTCTGTTGAAGAAGGAGACGGTTATGAAGATGGACAAGACTTATGCGTGCGTTCCCTCTCTCAAGGTGGCGTTTGTCGGCCTGGGCGTCATGGGATTTCCGATGGCGGGGCATCTGAAGCTAGCCGGACATGACGTCTGTGTCTACAACCGTACGACGACCAAGGCTGAGAAGTGGGTTGAGACGTTCGGAGGCCGCATGGCGGCGACGCCGGCTGAAGCGGCTCGCGGCGCAGGTATCGTCTTCGCCTGCGTGGGCAACGACGACGATCTGAGAAGCGTCGTGCTTGGAGAAACGGGGGCGTTTGCCGGCATGGAGCCAGGGACGGTCTTCGTCGACCATACGACGGCAAGCGCTGCCGTGGCACGCGAGCTTGAGGCCGAAGGAGCGAGGAGGAAAATTGCCTTCATCGACGCACCGGTCTCCGGTGGTCAGACTGGCGCTGAAAACGGGTGCCTGACGGTGCTCTGCGGCGGAGACGAGGCTGTATTCAGGCGCGTTGAGCCTGTGCTTGACGCATATGCGGGCGCGGTGACTTACTTCGGACCGTCTGGTTCAGGTCAGCTCGCCAAGATGGTCAACCAGATCTGCATTGCAGGCTGTGTACAGGGACTCTCCGAAGCTATCGCCTTTGGCATGAATGCCGGGCTTGACATGCCGAAGGTCATCGAGGCCCTGAGCTCAGGCGCCGCATCTTCCTGGCAGATGATGAACCGCGGCAGGACGATGGTGAAGGGTGAGTTCGACTTCGGGTTTGCTGTCGACTGGATGCGCAAGGATCTTGGCATTGTCAAGGATGAGGCGGCCCGCAACGGCTCGGAGATTCCCGTCACGAGGATGGTCGACGGCTTCTACGAAGAGGTTCAGAAGGCGGGCGGCGCCCGCTGGGATACGTCAAGCCTCATTACACGCCTTCCCAGGCCGTAGGCGACGGGGGAGTGACGAATCCGCGTTCGTCAGCCTCCCGGGGTTTGCGGCTACAATACACAGATTACCTTCATTGAATTCGGATTAGATCAATGTCTTCTGAAACCGAAGCACCTGTCGCCGAAGCGCAGGTCACCAACTTTATTCGAAACATCATCGACGACGATCTGGCCCGCGGCGCCAACCTGCCCCGATTCTGGTGCGGGCATCCCGCGCCCTATGCCGAGCAGCTCGAAAAGGGCGAGCCCGACGCGGCCCGCATCCGCACGCGCTTCCCGCCGGAGCCCAACGGCTATCTGCACATCGGCCATGCCAAGAGCATCTGTCTGAACTTCGGCCTTGCTCGTGACTACGGCGGCGCCTGCCATATGCGCTTTGACGACACCAATCCCGTCAAGGAGGATCAGGAATACGTCGACGGCATCATGGACAGCGTCCGCTGGCTCGGCTTCGACTGGAAGTTCGGCAATGAAACGAACCTCTACTTTGCGAGCTCGTACTTCGACGACATGTTCCGCTTTGCCGAGCATCTGATCCGCACGGGCTATGCCTATGTGGATGAACAGACTGCAGACGAAATGCGCGAAAACCGCGGCACGCTCAAGGAACCGGGCAAGAATTCGCCCTACCGCGACCGCTCGGCCGAGGAGAATCTGAAGCTCTTCCATGAAATGCGCGACGGCAAGCATCCCGAAGGCTCCATGGTGGTTCGCGCCAAGATCGACATGGCGAGCCCCAACATCAATCTTCGCGACCCCGCCATCTACCGCATCCGCTTTGCCGATCATCATGCGACGGGCGACAAGTGGTGCGTGTATCCGATGTACACCTTCGCGCACCCGATCGAGGACTCGCTCGAAAACATCACGCACTCCATCTGCACGCTGGAGTTCGAGGATCAGCGCGCGTTCTACAACTGGGCTCTTGAGCGCATCATTCCGCTTCTGCGCACGCCGCAGTACGAGGAGGCCCTCAAGGTGATTCGTGCGATGGCCGATGGTGAGGACGATCGCGCCATGGCCTTTGTCAAGGCCGCTTTCGAAAGCCGCGCCAAGCTGGGCGGCAGCTTGCCCGAAGAGGGCGTGGCCCGTCTGATGCAGGCGTGGGAGAACGGCCTGCCCGAGACGATCAAGGACGAAACGGTCACGCAGTTCTTTGCTACGCTGCTTTGCTTCCCCGAGAACTTCACACCGCTCATGCAGGCGGCACTTGACGTGGTTCGTCCGAACTTCTTCTTGCTCTCGCATCAGTATGAGTTCAACCGCCTGAATCTGACGTATGTCGTCGTGAGCAAGCGCAAGCTCATTCAGCTCGTGCAGGAAAAGTATGTCGACGGCTGGGACGACCCCCGCATGCCGACCATCGTCGGTCTGCGTCGCCGCGGCTTTACGCCGAAGAGCCTGCAGAACTTTGCTGAACGCTGTGGAGTCTCCAAGGTCTCCGGCGGCTGGATCGACTATTCCGTGCTGGAACAGTGCCTGCGCGAGGATCTTGAAGAACGCGCCGAGCGCCGCGTTGCCGTGCTTCGCCCGCTCAAGCTCATCATCGACAACTATCCTGAAGGTCAGACCGAGGAGCTTGAGGCCAACAATCATCCGCAGAAGCCCGAAATGGGCACGCGCAGGATCTCGTTCTCGCGCGAACTGTGGATCGAGGAAGGCGACTTCGCCGAAGTCCCGCCCAAGGGTTTCCGCCGTTTGACGGTGCCTGTCGACGGCACGCCCGCCAAGCCCGTTCGCCTGCGCTACGGCTATGTGATCGTGCCGACCTCGTTCGAAAAGGACGAGTCCGGCCGCGTGACCGCGGTTCATGCCGAGTATCTCCCTGAGACGCGCTCCGGTTCGGAGGGCTCCATGTCCGTCAAGACGAAGGCGACGATCCACTGGCTTGATGCAAAGACGGCTGTTCCTGCCGAAATCCGCGTCTATGACCGACTCTTCAACGTGCCACATCCGGACGAAGGCGAGGGCAGCTTCCTTGACCGTCTCACGCCCGATTCGAAGACGGTGCTTTCGTCCTACGTCGAGCCTGCAGCCGCTGCGGCCGCCCGTGATGACAAGTTCCAGTTCGAGCGCAACGGCTATTTCGTGGCCGATCGTGAGGATCACACGGCTGAAAAGCCTGTCTTCAATCTGGCCGTCGGCCTGAAGGATTCCTGGGGCAAGTAATGCCCTGAATCGTCGGATTGCCGAAGAGGGGCGGGGCTGATGCTCCGCCCCTTGTTGTCTCGGCACCTCGTGTTTTGTTCTGTTGACATCATGAAAACCAAACGTTTCAAAACATCTCTGACTGCCGTTCTGCTGGCTCTGGGGCTTTCATCCGCTGCGCCGATTCTCTCGGCTGAAGGCGGGGTCGCCGAGGCTCCTCAGACTGCGGAGCCCCGGGAATACGCTCTTGAGCGTCATACGCTTCACATGGGCACTCTCATCAACGCGAAACTCTTCGGTGCTACGCCGGAGGCTGTCAAGCATTACGCGATTGTCTTCGAGGACAAGGTGACGGACTATGACGATCTGATGTCAGTCCACAAGGATACCCCTCTCAATGAGGTCAATCGCCGCGCTGGCGAGCCCGTCGAAGTGCCCTGTGAAATCGCCGACATGACGAAGCAGGCGCTTGCCATTGCCGATGAGACGAACGGCGCCTTCGAGCCGATGATAGGCCCTGTCGTAAATCTCTGGAAGATCGGCTTCGGCGGCGAGCACGTGCCGTCCGATGAGGCTATTGCCGAGGCGGTCTCCAAGGTCGACCGCTCCAAGGTTCGCGTCTGGCGCGAGGGCGGGCGATGCATGATGCAGATCGCCAAGGGACAGAGCATCGACATGGGTGCCATTGCGAAGGGCTTCATCGGCCAGAGACTCTCCGACATTCTCAAGCACGCAGGCATGACGCGTGGGGTTCTCGATCTCGGCGGCAACATCGTTGCCGTGGGCGAGAAGTCGGATGGCCGCCCCTGGCGCATCGGCATCCAGCATCCCGCGGAGTCCCGCGGCGGTTATTTCGCCGTGGCTTCGGTGAAGGATGAAAGCGTGATCACGTCAGGCGCCTACGAACGCTACTTCGAGGAGGACGGCAAGCGCTACTCCCATATTCTGGATCCGAAGACGGGGCGGCCTGCGAAGACCGACATTTCGTCCGTGACGATCATTGATCGCGACGGCGCGCGAGCGGACGCGCTTTGCACGGCCCTTTTTGCAATGGGCTGGGATCGAGCGGAGGCCTTCCTGCGCACCCATTCCGAGCTGAAGGCACTGGTGATGCACGCTGACATGAAGCAGGCGGTGATGACGCCTGCGGCGGG
>ENA-ORMR01002613-ORMR01002613.1-human-gut-metagenome-genome-assembly--contig:-NODE-2613-length-10857-cov-2.784021_pt1 | contig 10857 bp, 13 predicted proteins | sample MGYA00242107_ERZ509003 | MGnify/ENA primary metagenome ERZ509003 (study PRJEB26280, sample SAMEA2338699) | human gut metagenome | biome: human gut; feature: human-associated habitat; material: faeces... | reverse complement strand
ACATTTAGCCTTAAGATGATATATTAAAGTCTCTATATTAACTATTAACTCATTACACTCTTTATATTTCTTTAAAGCATAAGCATCATCTAGTTCAACTATCTTATTAGTAACATTATCAAGATCAATATTACTTATCTCTTCAAATTCTTTCTTCCATCCATTAATAGTATTAGAAAGTTTCTTATTATTAGCAAGTTTCTCTGCCTTATTAAGTTCAGTAATTAAACTTACTGGAACAATCATATTCTTTTCAGTAGTAAGTCTATCAATCGCATTTAAAATACTCTTTTTCTTCTTCTGTTTAAGTAATATAAAAACAACAAGTAATATTAATAGTAAACCTACAAAAGAACATATAATTATTATTGAAGTCTTATTCATACAATATCCTCCATAATATATTTTAACATATTTGTATGATAATTTGTAGAATTATTTGTTATTTTGAAAAATAAAATCATAATACCTAAAAATATTATGATTAAATTATATTAATTTATTATAAATACACACTATAACTAATTCTTCTTTCTGAATCTCGTTATAAAGTTTCTGCCAACCTAAAGTATAATATGCTTCTTCATTACCAGTATTCACTACAGTAATAGTTTTAGTCATGGTCCATCCCGGTTCTATATTAGTAGCTCTTACTTTTTTTCCATCAGTATATTTAAGTTCTAACTTTGTAGTATCTACATTAATAGTCTCAGCTACATCATTACCACTAACAGTTAAACTAAAGTAAGCATATGTAAGACCAACTGTTAATAAAAACACTGCTACCAGCATACTTACAAACATAAACTTTTTATCTTTCATACATGTACCTCTATTCTCTATCAACAATTATACAGGCACCCTCTCCCCCATGTCAAGTTGACTAATGTAATTATTTTTGATATACTTTATACATGTTTAAGGGGTGAAACTATGTTAAACAAAGACATAATAAGTAATTTAACTTTAAAGATGAAAGATGAAGAAAGCACATATAATAAACTTGGAGAAAAATATGATGCTGAAACTGACATCGAAAAGAAAAACGAAATAGTAGATGAAATGCTAATTGTAAAAACAAACTACGAAGTAATAAGAGCTGATTTAAAAAGATATTTTGATGCATGTTTAAGTTATAGAAAAGCTATGGAAGCATCCTATCCAAAAGATCAATTAGTTGAATTATTCGTTAGAATTAAAAGATATGAGAATTATTTAAATGATAAATATAAAATGAACTTAAAACATAACGATGTTGATAAAAATAAAACTGAAGCAAATAATTCTAATAAAGAACCAGAAAAAGAACAAACTGAAGAAAAAGATGAAAACAAAGACAAACCACTTGAAAAAGGCAAAAAGTTCAATGTTAAAAGTGTTGTAAAAACTGCTAATAAAGTTAAATCATATACCGGAAAAGGAATATTATTAGCAATAACTGCTTTACTTGGAATAATTAGTTTAACTTCAGCAGTTAAAGCAATATCACTATTAACAAGTGGAACATATTGGGTTAAAGCTATATTAGGTGGTGCTGTTTACGGATTCCCAGCATATTTAACTGGAAAAGGAGCTGTACTTTGTGGTTCATTATTTAATGCAAGTAGAATTGATGTTGATACACTTAAAAAACAAATAGAACAAACAAAAGCGCCTAAAGCTAAAGGAAAGAAAAAATAACATACAAAAAGTTGATTTTAAAATCAACTTTTTTATTTATATTTAATTACTTAATTTGACTCATTACTTCTTCAGCAAAATTATCATTTCTTTTTTCCATACCTTCTCCAACTTCATATCTAGTTAAAGATACTAGTTTAGATCCATTATTAGAAAGATAATCTTTAATCTTAAGTCCTGAATCTTTAATAAATGCTTGCTCTTCTAAAACATTTTCTTCATAGAACTTATTAATTCTACCAGCAACTATCTTATCAGCAAACTCAGGCTTCTTACCTTCATTAATAACTTGTTCTTTAATAACAGCTTTTTCATGTTCTAAATCTTCTTCTGGAACACTTTCTATAGTAGTATATAAAGGTCTCATAGCAGCTGCTTGCATTGCTACATCTTTAGCAACTTCACTATTATCTCCTTTAACAACTACAAGTGAAGATATCTTACCACCCATATGAATATAAGAACCAAAAACTTCTCCTTCGTTTAATGTAACACGTACAAATCTTCTAAGTGAAATCTTTTCTCCTATTTTAGCAGTAGCATTAACTATTAAATCATTAATAGTTCCATCATTAGTATTTAAACTTAATGCTTCTTCTAATGTATTAACATCACTATCTAAAATAGTATTTCCTATCTTATCAAGTAATTCTTTAAATTCATTATTCTTAGCAACAAAGTCTGTTTCAGAGTTTAATTCAACTACTACAGCTTTATTATCTTTAATATATATATTTGTTAAACCTTCTGCTGCAATTCTATCTTGTTTCTTAGCTGCTTTAGTAATTCCTTTTTCTCTTAAAAAGTCAACAGCTGCATCCATATCTCCATTACATTCAGTAAGAGCTTTCTTACAGTCCATCATTCCAGCACCAGTTTTATCTCTTAACTCTTTAACCATTTGAGCACTAATCATATATATCCTCCTTATTTTAATGATGAAATTAATTCATCTTTCTTCATTGTTGAATATCCACTTACACCTTGTTCTTTAGCTAATTTCTTAAGTTCACTAACAGTCATAGTACTATAATCTACTTTTTCTTCTTTAGCTTCTTTCTTAACTTCTTTAACTTCTACTTTTTTACTTTCTTTCTTTTCTTCTTCGTCAACACTAAATACTTTAGTTTCAACTTTATTTTCTTTGCTTTCTTTATTTTCTTTAGCTATTTTTTGTACTTCTTCTTCACTTACAAAATCAACTATTTCAAGTCCATTAGCTTCACATACAGCATTAGCAAGTACTCCTAAAACTACTTTTACGCTTCTAACAGCATCATCATTAGCAGGAATTGGAAAATCTACATCATCTGGATCACAGTTTGTATCAACAATTCCAAATGTAGGTATATGTAATCTCTTAGCTTCACGAATAGCATTAATTTCTGCTCTTGGATCAACTACAATAACTGCTTTTGGAAGTTTATCCATTTCTCTAACTCCACCTAATAATTTTTGTAATTTAGCATATTCTTTTTCTATTTTAGCAACTTCTTTTTTTGGTAATAACTCAAATTTTCCACTTTCTTTCATAGCTTCAATTTCAGCCATTCTCTTAATTCTTTCTTTAACTGTTCTAAAATTAGTTAAAAGACCTCCTAGCCATCTTTCTGTCACATAGTGACTTTTACATCTAACTGCTTCTTCTTGACAAGCTTCTTTAGCTTGTTTCTTAGTACCAACGAATAAAACTTTACCACCGTTTTCACATGCTTTAAGAAGTTCAGCGTAAGCTTCTTCGATTTTTTCAACAGTCTTTTGTAAATCAATAATATGTATGTCATCTCTAGCTGTAAAGATGTATTCCTTCATTTTAGGATTCCATCTCTTAGTTTGATGTCCAAAATGAACACCAGCTTCTAATAAATAACTTTTAGCAACAACTGCCATAATTCATTCCTCCTTCGTTTTTTTCTTCTGCTCATATCTCTTTTAACTTAACACACTATAGTGCACTAGATAAGTTAAATCAATAAGCATGTCTTTTTTCTTAAAGCGTTCTTATTGTATCATAAAACCATTAGAAAATAAAGCATTTTTATATAAAAAAAGAACAAAAATTGTTCTTAAATACACGTAATATCAAATCCCGCTATCATACCTATTACTTTAACAAATGTTGGAAGTAATAGTATAATTGCAAGTACTATTAATAATTTAACAAACTTACTAAGTGCTTTAGATAAAGCAGCATTATCTTTATTCATAATAGCAGGTATAAACATTATCATCCCAAGTACTAATGTAAGTATTGTAGATCCTATTTGTATTATTCTTCTGGCAGTTCTAATTAATTTAACACCAGAAGCCCCTAAAAACTCTTCACAGCTCTGCCCAAGTTCTCCAAAATTAAAACTTGGAAATGTAATAGTACCATTGTTTATGTTAGCATCACTATCAGTTTTACCAGAAACATCAACATCCATATCAGCACTATTATCTCCGCTACCGTTTAATGTACATAAATTTGCATGTGAATCGTCTTCAAAAGGCAAGTATTTCTTAATTTTATCTTTGCTTCCACTAGCAGCATCTACATGTTCAGTTTTATAGCATTTAATTTCTGGACAATATAATTTACCATTGCTATTAATAAATTTACTTTTATAATTAGTTTTCTTCATCAAGTACTTTTTCATACTACTAATATCTTGAGTTTTAGTATTATAATTTGAAAATGTATAACTATCACCTGCTTTATGATACGTAACAATAAAAACGCCATAATTACAAATTATTTTTTCATCTTTTGTTCCACCACTACTTGAACCATCATTTATATGTTTATCTTTAAGTGTACAAGCATTAGGATTAGCTTTTTCATTTATAGTATACACTGTCCATTCAAGCGCAGATTTATACTCAGAAGAACAACTAAGACTTGGACATGTAAGTGTATTACCATTTATAAACAAACTACTAAGGTTGCTTTTATTGACATATTTAATTATATCAGTAATAGCAATTTTATTAGAATTATAATCATATGAAACCTTGTTTTCAATCTTATTATAAGTCATTTTGAAATCGCCATAATCACATGTAACAGAATCAGCCTCAGCTTTCACCCCACATTCAAATAAAAACAAAGTCATAAAAAACACAAATATATATCCATAAATCTTTTTCATATATAGCCTTCTTTCACAATTATTTTATCATTAGAATACCTAATATGCAACATCATGTTTACACTATTTTATATTAATAATAGAAAAATACTAATATTTATAGTATAATAGATATGGTGATTTAAGTGGGAGAAATATCATACAAAAATAGAGGTATGTTTTTAGAAAATATAATTAATGAATCTAATACATATTATAATAGTATAGATAGATGCTTAATATATAAAAAGCCTACTCCTATAAAAGTATTAAATGTATCATATCCATCTAACAAATCACACCTTATAGATAAAGCTGTATATATGGATATATCAACTCTTGATTATAATGGTATTTATAAAGAAAAATATATTGAGTTTGATGCTAAAGAATGTCATAATAAAACATCATTCCCTATTGAAAATATCAAACCTCATCAAATAAAACATATTAGAAACGTTCTAAAACAAAAAGGTATAGTATTTTTAATAATATTTATGAATAATGAGTTTTATTTATTACCTGGAGATAAATTAATTAATTTTATTGATAATAACAATAGAAAATCTATTAAATATGAAACTTTAAAAGAATTATCTATTAGTATTAAAGAGAGTTTTACTCCAAGATTAAAATATTTAGATGCAGTAGATGAAATATATTTTAAGGAGATGTAATGAAAAAAATAAGTTTAAATAAGATAAAGGAAAAGAATAAAGAAGGGATTGATAAAACCAAAATGAAAAGAAAAAAGAAAACTAAAACTGAAACTGATTCTGAAGATAAAGTTTCTAAAGTTAAAAAGAAAAAGAAGTTATCTAAAATATTTTATTGGATACTTGTATGTATAACTATATTTTGTATATTAGCATTTCTTGGTTTCATAGGATTTGCGGCATATATAGTTAAAAGTACACCAGAGTTTGATTTAAATAGAATGTTCGAAAAAGAAGCAACAAGAGTATTTGATTCAGATGGAAATATCTTTGCTACTCTAGGAACTGAACAAAGAGAAAAACTTACATATGATGAACTTCCAGAAGTATTAATAGATTCAATAATCGCAACAGAAGATTCAAGATTTTTCCAGCATAATGGGTTTGATGCTCCAAGATTCTTAAAAGCATCTATACAGCAGGTACTAACTCATAGCGGAGGTGGTGCTTCTACATTAACAATGCAGTTATCTAAGCTATCATTTAACGGTGTTGAAGATGAAGGTATTGAAGGAATCATAAGAAAATTCAAAGATATCTATATGGCAGTATTCAAAATAGAAAAAAATCTAAGTAAAGAACAAATAATTGAATACTATGTAAACACTCCATGTTTAGGTGGAAACATATATGGGGTACAACAAGCAAGCCAGTATTACTTTGGAAAAGATGCTAAAGATTTAAACTTAGTTGAAGCAGCAATGATCGCAGGACTATTCCAGTCCCCTAACGGATACAATCCATATTATAATCCAAATGATGCAAACTCAAGAAAAAATACAGTTTTATATTTAATGAAAAGACACGGTTATATAACAGAAGAAGAATATAAAGCAGGTGTAAGTGTTAAAATAAAAGATTTACTAGCAGGAAATAATAAATCAAGTAATGAATATCAAGGATTCTTAGACACAGTAATTCAAGAGATAATTGATGATACTGGTGATAACCCATATGATACACCAATGGATATTTATACAACTATGAGAAAAGATAAACAAGATATAATAAATGATTTCTATAAAACATTTAAGTTTAGAAATGACACTATGGAAGCTGGTATCGCAGCAGTTGATGCAAGTAACGGAGCATTAATCGCAGTTGGTGCTGGTAGAAATAAAACAAGTGCTTTAACACTAAATGTTGCTACATTCCATGGACAAACTAAAAGACACCCAGGTTCAACGATAAAACCTATATTAGATTATGGTCCTGCTATGGAATATGCAAACTTAAGTACATATGGTCCATTCATAGATGAAGATACACCATATGGCAATAGTACAATGAGAAACTTTAATGGTAAACACTCAGGATTTATGACAACAAAAGAATGCTTAGTAAAATCAGTTAATACATGTGCCCTACAAGCATTTAGAATGACAACAAATGAACAAAAATTAAGTTTTATGACATCTCTTGGAATTGAACCAGAGGGAGATGATAAAACATTACATGAATCATATTCAATCGGAGCATTTAGTAGTGTTTCTCCAGTAACTCTAGCCGGAGCATACGCAGCATTTGCATCAGGTGGATATTATACAAAACCATATTCATATACAAAACTTGTATATAGAGAAACTGAAGAAGAAGTAAAAAAAGACATAACAAGGACAAGAGTCATGTCAGAACAAACAGCGTATATGATATCATCTATTCTAACAGGTGCAACATCAAGTAGTGTTCGTGTATCAGGAACTCAAATAGCTACTAAAACAGGAACATCTTCTTATGATGAAACATTTTTAAAGAAATTTAAACTTAGAAGTAATGTTATCCCAGACTCATGGACATCAAGTTATACAAAAGATTATGCAATAGCTATATGGATAGGATATCCAGAAGGATTAACATCTAACGCAGTTAAAAACAAACACTACTTAATAATGAGTCAAGCAAATACAGATAGAATTAAAATACAAGCAGCAATAGCTAAAAAATTCTATGAAAAAAATGCAAAATTCACAAAGCCAAGCGGAATAGTATCAGCTGATGTAGAAATGGAAACTATCCCAGCTCAAAAACCAAGTGCTTATACACCAGATAGTTTAAATAAATCATTCTTATTTAAAACTGGAACTGAACCAAGTGAAGTATCATCAAGATATTCTAAACTATCAGATATATCAAATGCTACATATACATTATCTGGTAAAACACTAAATATATCATTCACTGCCCTTCCTACTCCATCAGCAATAGATCCGGCATACTTAACAGATTACTTTAATAAAGGTTATAGTATATGGGCACAAGATTATTATCAAAAAAGATTAGATTATAACAATAAAAATATTGGTACTTTAGGATATGAAATATATCTAACAAGTGGTTCAAGTAGCGTATATGTAGGATGGACTGATAAAACAGAATACACAATTGATTTAAGTAAATATAGTGGTATATATGATGGATTCATAATTAAATCAAGTTATTCAATATTTAAAAATAATAAATCAGATGGTATAAAAATACTATTCACTATGGAAAGTGATCAAATAGATGAAAGTAAAATATCATTAAATGTAAACAATCAAAAAATATCAATTAATCAAGGCGAAACATTTAATGAATTAAATGCTAAATCAATAACAGAAATAAAATATGGAGAAACAAACATTACATCTATGATATCTAACATAAAAATAATAACTGGAAAAATAACTAAAAAAGATGATAATACTTTCTCTGGAGCACCTAAAGATATAACATCAAGTAAAGGAACATATACTATTGAATATAAAGTATCATTTGTATATAAAGAAAAAGCAATTACAAAACAAATACTTCAAACTATTGAAGTAAAATAAAAGAGTTTCTCATAAACTCTTTTTTTTACATATTACATAAACTTACCAGGACATTCATTTACATTACATATTTCATTCTCTTCTGTGCAAGTATAGCATGGACTATAAGTATGTCTATATATATGATGATTTATAATTCTAGTATTAACAGGACAAATATGTGGTACTTCATGAATTATTTGTTTATGAATACATCTTTCTTGAGGACATTCATAAACAGGATTTAAAGTACACCCTTTCATACTAGTAATGTCATTACATACATTAGTGCAAGAACTATTAACATTATCACTTGGAGTAACTTTAACCTCCGCCATACCCTCAACACTATAACCTTGATACATTCCAGTATTATTTATCATTATAACAACTCCTTTTCATAGTTATTTTATGTAAATAATAAATTATTGTATAGGTAAAATTGCATTTAAAAAAGCAATAAATATTTTAATTATTGCTCTTATATTTCATAGAATAATCTGGTATCATAGGTAAATTTTCATCATATGCATTCACATATCCGCATCTAAGTTTCTTAAATTCCGGATAATAACACGATAAATCTTCTATTCCAAGTTCTACAAGCTCTATAAAATACATATATACATCTTCTACATATTGCATTTTATTCTTACCTGATAAAAACTCTTTCCTATTCTTCCAATCACTTCTTATATCTCCTGGCATTACAAGCATAACATTATTCATTAAATAAGTTGCTTCATTTACCAAGTAATCAATTTTATTCATAATTTATCCTATATTAATGAGGCACATTGATATCTTCGATTTGATTCAATTCGCCTTTAATCATTGCTTCATAATCATTGATAGCTTTATCTAATTCTTTTGATTTTGTAGCAACACTAGCTACAAAGCCTGCAAACGGACCATCTAAACTACGAAATTTAGTATTATAAGCAGTCGCAGCTTCACTTCTAAAAGTTTCATCTGTTAGTGCTGATTCACGCATAGATTTCCATTCTTCAAATAAAGTATCCAATTTATTACTGATTTTCTTAATTCTTTCAACAGCAACACGTGCTTCTGTCACATTAATTTGACCCATATTATTATCGCCCATAATTCACCTTCTTTCATATAAATATTATTTTATAATTAGCCTCTATTATTAAAACTATTTCCACCACTTATACTCATAACTGAAGTATTATCCATATATGTTTGTTGAGCATTTTTATGTACACGAACATAGTGCCTTAAATAATCTGCATGAGATGCCATTGTCAAAGACATACTCGCAAATGAAGGCTTAAAATCATAAATAACTTTCTTTAGCATCTCTGCATCAGGTCCTTGAAATGTTCTTAATAATTCATCAACTGCATCATATAAATCAGAAACTGTTTGATCAAACTGTGATTTTACAGTAGTATTACCTCTAGACGTTAAAGCTTGATTATCTCCAGGTTCAGCAATTTTTTTAGCAAAATCTTGAAGATTTCCAAATTCTGCTCTAATAGTCTCTGCCATATTAATTTTCTCCTTTCTATATTAATATTAATTTTGTACCGGTTTTTATATCGGAATCTTTAATTATAAGATTCATATCATAGATTTTACCAGTAATCTTATTAAATACCTGTAAATTATTATTCTCATAATAATTAACTGAAAACTCAGGAATAGACTGCTTCATTAAAGAAACTAAATCATGTATCCTCCTATCAATCGGAACAAGAACTTCAAACTCTTTATCCAATACAGGTGCTTCAATAACTACATATACTTTAAAATCCATATCTATAATCACCCTACAATATAAGTATAACACATTTAATAACCAAGTAAAGATTTTTTAAAAAAAACGTAAACTTTTTGTAAAGTCTACGCTCTTTTATTATATGCTTCCTTAGCAGCCATCTGTTCAGCTTCTTTTTTAGAAGAGCCTATCCCAGTCCCATAAACAAGCCCATCTATTATAACATTAACTTTAAACTTTCTATCATGACTAGGCCCCTCTTCACTAACAAGTTCATATTTAACACTCTTCTTAACTGTTTGAACATTCTCTTGAAGTAAACTCTTATAATCCATAAGAAAATCATCATGTTTCTTAATATGAGGCACTATTAACTCATTAAATAATCTCTTAACTTCATTAAGACCACTTTCTAAATATATAACAGCAATAACAGACTCAAATACATCAGCTATAATAGTCTTATTAGCCTCACTAATCCCATTACCAAGTTTAATATAATCTTTTAAATTAATATCTTTACTATACTCATATAAAGCATTCTCACATACATATAAACTCCTAAGCCTACTCATCTCCCCTTCAGGATATAATGTATTTCTATATAAATATTCACTACAAACTATCTCAAGAACCGCATCCCCCAAATACTCAAGTCTCTCATAACTAAGGACATTATGTTCATTAGCATAACTAGTATGTGTTAAAGCTCTAGTTAACAACTCCTCATTTCTAAACTTTATATTATAATCTTCTAACAATTCCATAATAACCTCTATTTATTTATAACAATTAAAATACTAATAATAATTAAT
>ENA-ORMR01002609-ORMR01002609.1-human-gut-metagenome-genome-assembly--contig:-NODE-2609-length-10896-cov-2.566092_pt1 | contig 10896 bp, 9 predicted proteins | sample MGYA00242107_ERZ509003 | MGnify/ENA primary metagenome ERZ509003 (study PRJEB26280, sample SAMEA2338699) | human gut metagenome | biome: human gut; feature: human-associated habitat; material: faeces... | reverse complement strand
TGATCACTTCCCCGGTCAGCAAGAACGGCTGCATTTTCCGATTTTCCGGTCAGCCAGTTATAGGATGCAAACACGGTCTGATCCCCGGAATCCTCAATGACATACAACTCTCCATGGGAGAGCGTCAGAAGACTATTCTCTACCAGATTCAGATTCCACTTAATATATGGACTCCAGATAGTCTGATATAAATACTGTCCTTCCCGTCCCTGATCCAGACTACCGTAAGTCTGATACCACATCTGATCTTCAGTCTGATGCAGATCGGTTTCCGAATTGTGCTTCATATAATAGATCCCTTCGACATCCGCACCGATCACATTGCGCTTTTCAGCAGAAAGTTCGTGTTCTTCCCCTGTGTTAAGGTTCCGGTAATACTGATGGGCTGCTCCGTCTTCGGACATATATTCACCTAAGTAATACAGTAAATGCCAGCCATCATAATAATTCACGGAATAGTCCGAAGAAAGCAGTTCCGTTACTTCCTCGGTATCCGGATCATACAGAACATAATTCTGATTCTCATCCTGTAAAAGAATCTGTGAGAAGTACCGGTTCTGATAAGCATAATAAAGCCAGCCTTCTATATCCAAGATCTGAATTTCTTCATACCCTGCCGGAATGGAAGCTCGTCCATCCTCCCTTGTATCGGTAATCTCTTCCCCGATCTCTCCGTTTTCCTCTAACGCGATCGTATGGTATCCGGTGTTATAATTTTCATCATATGTCCGCAGATACATCTGATGATCCAGAATATACAAATCCGTAACATATTCATCAAACGAAAACTCCACCTGATAAGCCTCGCCGGTAGATAAATCTACCTGATACAGAAGGCTTTCCGAACGATCCTCCCGCTCATGATAGAAATCATTAAAGTAGTACAGATATTCTCCATCGAGATAAAGCTTTCCGTCATCCGCGATCCCCGAATAGGTCTTTGGCACTTCATAATTCTCTCCGGTAAGCGGAAAAGCCTCAAACTCCCCGGTGACCTGATTGTAGCTGTAAACTGCTTCATTCGATGCAAAATAAATCGTCTCTCCCCGGACCGCATATCTGCCGTTCAGATGATAAGGGAACCCGGCATCAAACAATGCCTGCAGATCCCCGGTCCCGTCTTCCTGTACCGAACCTCCGGTCTCCTCCTCCGGCTGCTCATAGGTATATCCCGGATCAATTTCTTCCTCTTCTTTTTCTTCTTCCTGCTCTGTCCTGTGCTGTTCTTCCCATGCCGTCTGCTCCCACAGCTTCATCACCTGTCCGGCTGCCGAGCACCCGGTAAGCAAAGACAGGACAAGAATTCCTGCTATACTGATACAAATCCGTTTTTTCATAACTTTCCCTTTCCGTACATTCCGTTTATTCCACTTAATGCTTTCAGTATAGCAATACTTTCCTGCCCTGTCACTTATTATCTGTTTCTCTACTGTGATTTTCCTATGCACCAACCGTTTTTCAATACTTTTAGCCACACCTGAAAATATTGATATAAAAAATCTAAAAAAGTAAAAAAAGTACTTGCTTTTATCAAAAGGTGCAGTTATAATATAACTTGCGTTTCGGGGTGTGGCTCAGGTGGTAGAGCGCTACTTTAGGGAAGTAGAGGCCGCAAGTTCAAGTCTTGTCACTCCGATGTCATAAAATGGCGGAAATCCAATGGATTCCGCTGTTTTTTTACCTCTAAAAATTTGGTAGGATTTAGTAGGGTAAAGTATTTTAAATTGCCAAAAGAATCATCTCATCTCTTCTACAGGCTTTCCAGCACCTTCAATAAGAACTTCCAGACTCTCTGTACCGAAGGAATGCTCAAGGTTTCTCTTGTGGTATGGATGTCCTGCATATCCGGGCCGATGGAAACACAGTCAAGTCCCGGAATTTTGCTTTGGAAAATTCCACATTCCAGTCCTGCATGAATGGCCTCAATCTGCGGCTTCACACCATACATTTCTTCATAAATCGTAACCATCTTTTCACGGAGCGGTGAATCCGGATCATAATCCCAGCCCGGATAATCTCCACGAATTCCTACTGTCGCATCACACAAAGCAGCAAGGCTCTTAAGCTGGTTAATCAGAGCTTCCTTCGCTGCTGCATTGGAGCTGCGGACAGATGTGCTGACCATGCCCTCTACTGCACTTACATTCAGGATTCCCGGATTTAAGGAGGTCTCGACAAGTCCCTTCATCTTCACACTGTTTGCAATAACACCATGCGGAATCACATTCAGCAGGTGAATCCACTGCCTGGAATCATTCTGACTGCAGACCATCCATGGCTTCGTATTCATTTTCTTCTCTTCTGTCCCTGTGCAGACATGCACAGCCGTATTTTCCCCGCAAATCTGCAGATTGCAGTTAAGTCCGTCTTCTTTTCCGGCAAATTCTGCCTTTAAACCACAAAACTGCTCTTCCATAAATGCAGCGACATCTTCCGTCCATTCGGTCACGACGATTTCTGCACAAACCTCATTCGGAATCGCATTATCTGCCATTCCGCCACTTACTTCCTTTAAATAAACAGGCGTCTTCTCCTGTAAGGCAGCAAGCAGTCTACCCATCAGACAGATGGCATTGCCACGTTCCTTGTTGATCTCCTGACCGGAATGTCCTCCCTGGAGTCCGGAGATTTTAAGTTTACATAACAATCCTTTTATCTGCTCGGTTTCTGTCTTTTTCCGAATGTCAATCCGGGCTCCACCTGCGCATCCCGTGATAAATATCTTTTCCTCTTCCTGATCGAGGTTAATCATCCGTTTTGCAGTAAGATCATCTACCGTAAGTCCTGTTGCGCCTTCCATGCCAACCTCTTCATCTACAGTAAGAATCAGTTCAATTCTCGGATGACGGTATTCTTCTCCTGCAAGAAGTGCCAGAGCGAATGCAACTGCAATCCCGTCGTCGCCTCCAAGGCTTGTTCCCTTTGCGCTCAAACGGTCTCCCAGAATTTCAAGCTGTAAACCGTCCTTCGTCATATCTATGGTACAATCCGCATCCTTCACAGCCACCATATCCATATGCCCCTGTAAAAGAACCGGTTCATGATCTTCGTACCCCTTCGACGCTTCCTTGATCATGATAATATTATTTAATTCATCCTGTCTGCAATACAAACCATGTTCATCGGCAAATGCTTTCAGATAATCACTGATCTGTCCGGTATTGCCGGATCCATGTGGAATCTTACAAATTTCTTCAAAATAGTAAAATACATCCTGCGGTTCCAGATTTTCAAGTATACGCATCCCTGATTTCCTTTCTGCTTGTCCCTCTCACCAAAAATGATCCGGTGGATCATTTTCTCATATACATAGCAACTAAATTCATACTCCGTTTATGACTCCCATTCACTAAGTATTCCTGACTGGTTTATAGAAAAAATCCCCGCAGTCAAAGGCTACGGGGAATCATCTTTATTATGCAAGTTTGCTCTTTGCAAGTTCTGCTAAAGACTTGAAGCCTTCTGCATCATTTACAGCCATTTCAGCAAGCATCTTTCTGTTGATATCAACTTCTGCAAGCTTTAAGCCATACATGAATTTGCTGTAGGATAAGCCATTCAGTCTTGCAGCAGCATTGATACGTGCAATCCAGAGCTGTCTGAACTGACGCTTCTTCTCTTTACGTCCTGCATAAGAGGAAGTTAATGCTCTCATTACAGACTGTTTTGCTACTCTATACTGTTTGCTTCTGGCTCCTCTGTAGCCTTTTGCAAGCTTTAATACTCTGTTATGTTTTTTCTTGGCATTTACGCCACCTTTAATTCTTGCCATTGTTCATATCCTCCTAACGACTATAGTGTTTTATTACAGATAAGGTAAAATCTTCTTCATATTCTTAACATTTGTTGCATCTGTAATAGCCGGCTGTCTAAGAGTTCTCTTTCTCTTAGTAGTCTTCTTGGTTAAGATATGTTGCTTGTAGGCTTTACTTCTCTTTAACTTGCCTGTTCCTGTAACTTTAAAACGCTTTGCAGCAGATTTGCTGGTTTTCATTTTTGGCATAACTGATTTCCTCCTGTATACAATAATTATCTATTTTAACTGAAACTAACGTTTCTCAGTTAAAAACATGGTCATGCTTCTTCCTTCAACCTTCGGTGCCTTTTCTACGACACACACATCCGAAAGAGCCTCTGCAAAATCATCTAAGATATGCTTGCTGCTTGCCATATGAGCCATTTCACGTCCACGGAAACGTAAGGTCACCTTCACGCGGTCTCCCTTGGTTAAAAACTTCTTTGCAGCATTAATCTTCGTATTTAAATCATTCGTATCGATATTGGGGGATAAGCGGATTTCTTTAATCTCGATTACCTTCTGCTTCTTTCTGGCTTCTTTTTCCTTGCGCGCCAGTTCGTAACGATACTTTCCGTAATCCACAATCTTACACACCGGTGGTTTTGCTGTCGGCGCGATCTTCACAAGATCGACCCCTGCTTCCTCTGCGAGCTGTAAAGCTTCTTTGGAAGACATGATTCCAAGCTGCTCTCCGTTTTCACCGATCACACGTACTTCTTTGTCTCTAATCTGGTCGTTAATAAATAATTCGCTAATAATTTTACCCTCCCTAATAAGAATAAAAAAAGTGGACAGCATAGCTATCCACAATACTCACATCTTTCCTCTGCGCCCGTTTTCTAAAGGGCATATGGAAAATATAAACCCCTGCCAGCACAATTACCGCAGGGTGAGAGTGGATACTCTGCTTTGTTTTCACATGCTTATATAGATTAACACCCCACTTACCGGATGTCAATACCATTTTTCAAACTTTTCAAGAAACTTTTTATAGTTTCCTACTCTTTTACCAGACGGATTTCGCCTTCAGATATTTCAAAGTCTGCCAAAAGCTCATCATCAGAAAGCTGATTATAGGTAATAATATGCGTATCCCTCGCCTGAATAATATAGGCAAGCTGCTGGACTCTCTTATTATCAACCTCAAAGCTGCTCCGGATCTTATACCCCGGAACACCTTCCATGTCATTTCGTGAAAATTCTTCAATCGTAATATCTACGTTCTCGCCCTGTTTTGCATAAGCATCCTCTAATTCCTTTTCAAAGGAGTCAGATGTCAGATTGTCGGGTACTGCACCGTCTCCGGTTCCTTCAAGCACTGTATAATAAATATTGGAAGAATCCAACGGACTCAAGGAATGTACATACATCCCCGGAACAGTGGAGGATTCCACGTACCCGGCCGGAATCAGAATTGCACAGCAGGCAATCGCATCCTTCCCATTATCCTCAATCTGCTTTAATTCAAAGTTCTCTACTACTATGTACTGATCTTCACGAACCTCGGGATTCTGAATCCCCGCAACTGTAATGACTTCCTTTTCACAACCGGTAAAACAACAGGCCAGCATTATGATACTTCCTATCATCGTTACTTTCTTTGTAAAATGCATTCTTTGATTTCCTCAAATCTTTCCCTGACAGCTCTCTTTCAGCGAAACGTTCTGTCATTGTTATGTTCACTCATATGCATGGCAACAGAAACTCCGGGGCGGTTTAAACCGCCCTCGGAGTTTTTCTTACTTTCCGTCAAATGTTGCACATGCCGTTTCCTTGCAATCACATGCTCCACAGCCACGAATATCAACACGGGATGCTGTACACTTATAATTTTCATTATACATGCATTTTGCAGCTTCGCAATCAATACTGATATACTCGCTTGGATGTTCTACTGCACTTTTAAAGCTGTCACCCTTATTTTCGGTAAAGCTTTCACAACAGGTTTCTGCCGAACAGGATGCATGCTTACCGCCTACCATGATGTCCCCCTTGGAACAACGTTCATTTGCGTTGTAAGAACAGTTCTGTACTGCACATTTTAATTCTGCCATACTATTACCTCCTTTACGCTGTACGGCAATAGTATGTGCGGATGCTGAATTTTTATTCAAATAATAATTTTATTGTTACTCCGTTACCTCTTCCTTACGGATTTCCTTGGTACGGATTTCTTCGCAGATCTGGTCGATGAATTCCTGTAACGGCTTCACGCCCTCATCTCCTGCAAAACGGCTTCTTACCGATACCGTACCATCTGCTTCTTCCTGCTGTCCGACAATCAGCATATAAGGAAGTCTGTCCATTCTTGCTTCACGGATCTTAAAGCCGATCTTCTCGGAACGGTTATCTGCCGTAACATCTACGCCGGCCTCTGCCAATGCCTTGCGTACCTTTTCTGCATAAGCTTCATACTTTTCAGAAATCGGAAGAACACGTACCTGTTCCGGGCAAAGCCAGGTCGGGAACTTACCTGCATACTTCTCAATCAGCCATGCCAGGGTTCTTTCATAACAGCCCATGGAGGTTCTGTGAATGATGTAAGGCCGCTTCTTTTCGCCGTCCTGATCTACATAATACATATCGAAGTTTTCAGCAATGGCACAGTCAAGCTGAATGGTGATCATGGTATCTTCTTTACCGTAAACATTCTTTGCCTGAATATCAATCTTCGGTCCATAGAATGCAGCTTCGCCGTCTGCTTCTACGAAAGGAACCTGCTTCTCTTCCAGAAGCTTACGAAGGACTTCCTGTGTGGATTCCCAGTAATGCTCATCGCCAAGATATTTCTTCTTGTTTTCCGGATCCCATTTGGAAAGGCGGAAGGTTACATCCTTTTCCAGACCAAGTACGGTCAAAATATGATATGCCAGATTAAAGCAGTTGGATAACTCTTCTTCGGTCTGATCCGGACGGATGACATTGTGTGCCTCTGTAATAGTAAACTGACGGACTCTTGTCAGTCCATGCATTTCACCGGAATCCTCAGCACGGAATAAGGTAGAAGTCTCGCTCATGCGGTAAGGCAGGTCACGGTAGGACTTCTGGGTGTTCTTATATACATAATACTGGAACGGGCAGGTCATCGGACGAAGTGCAAACACTTCCTTGTCTGTCTCCTCGTCACCTAAAACGAACATGCCATCCTTGTAATGATCCCAGTGTCCGGAAATTTTATAAAGATCACTCTTTGCCATTAACGGAGTTCTGGTTCTGACATAACCCCATTCCTTATCCTCAAGATCCTCAATCCAACGCTGGAGCTTCATAATCATCCTGGTTCCCTTCGGAGGGAAAAGAGGTAGTCCCTGTCCGATTACATCTACGGTAGTAAACAGTTCCATCTCACGTCCAAGCTTGTTGTGGTCACGCTTCTTTGCATCCTCTAACTGTTCCAGATAAGCATTCAGCTCTTCCTTCTTATTAAATGCAGTACCATAAATTCTCTGAAGACGTGCTTTCTCGGCATTGCCTCTCCAGTACGCCATAGAAGAAGAAGTCAGTTTGAACGCCTTGATGCCCTTGGTACTCATTAAGTGCGGTCCTGCACACAAATCTACAAAATCTCCCTGATCATAGAAGGAAATCTCTGCGTCCTCCGGCAGATCCTCGATCAACTCTACCTTGTAAGGCTCTTCCCTGTCCTTCATAAACTGGATTGCTTCATTTCTCGGAAGGGTAAATCTCTTTAATTCATGACCTTCCTTGATAATCTTCTTCATCTCTGCTTCCAGATTATCGAGGTCTTCTCTTGAAAATGGGGCATGATCAAAATCATAATAGAATCCATCTTCAATTGCCGGTCCGATTGTAATCTTGGCATCCGGGAATAATTTCTTTACCGCCTGAGCCAGTACATGGGATGCAGTATGGCGGATTACCTTTAATCCTTCTTCATCACTTGCTGTTATAATCAAATCGGTCTGCCTGTCACGAGCACGCTGACAAAAACGACGCATAATTACTTTCTCGGAGTTGAATGCCCAAAAATCGGCATCAAGATACTCCGTTGTTATATTCACCTTCAGGCCACTTTCTTTAAATCCTTTGACCAACCCCTGATTAAGGTCGCTATGCCAAGGAGTCTGTGAGGTGTATGACTGTATAAACAGGATATTGTATGTACGTTCCGCTGCTGCCGCCTGAATAAGAACAGCAAAAAACAGAACGATAAGCAAACAATAGTAGCGTCGATTCATATAATTAAAGCCTGCGGTGTTTTCAATATTATGCCGACAAAGATACGTTAAATCTATTGAAAACAAACAGATAGCCCAAGTTTTTTATTCTTCGCGCAACGCCTCGGCAGGGTGTATGCGAATTACCTGACGAGCAGGAAACCAAATGCCAACGAGAATCATTAAAGACATCAGGAAATAGGTTATGACAAATGTAATAAGAAAACGCACTACTCCCCACTCCATATACCCTTCAGTCAACTCCAGATGGCCGATATTATAACAGATGACGGCGGCAGGCAAAGCAGCCAGAGTCAACAATAGCAATCCTTCTTTATTTAAACGTTGCCAAAGCTGCATCCGGCTGGCCCCGACTGCTATACGAAGCGCAGACTCGGCACGACGGTGCTGCGTACGGAACCAGAAGGTGCCGACAATGCCCAATAGGATATTAAGCAATAAGAATCCCATCATCCAGAAACGTACCTGTACCTGATTATAACTTCCTTGCTGGAAGTCATTCCGCAGATCTTCATAATCATGCACTTTCAGGATGAATAAGTTACCGACACTCAACTGGTTGGCGGACAATTTCATCAAATGTTCCGCAAAGTCTCTGGAAGTCCCCGGTTTCACCCGCAGACAAACTTCTACACTCGAAGGATAAAGTTCATCGTCAAGTTCGACCATTATCTTTTCAGGAAGTTCAATGGCTACATACCGATCACTGTAGTTAGGCCAAAAGTCATTGTAACGCACCTTCTTCGAAACTCCCCCTATCTTGTACACTTTCGTAGAATCATCCACATCGACCATTTCTTTACCCAACAGCGTACGATCGCCTTTATAATCTTTGGGCCAGAAATTTTCACCAACAACTACATTGCCATTCCTTAAAGCTTGCACCAACGGCTGATAACCACGCCCATCAGCACTTTGATAACGAAAGACCTGAAAAAAGTCAGGGGTTACCGAACGCCGTAGCGGATTACTAACCAATGTATCGATACGCAACATACTACCGGAGTTACTCCCGATATAGGGACGCGCATTATTGGATATTGAAACGGCCTCCACTTCCGGCAATCTCCGGAGACGATTGGTCAACTCGATAATATCTTGTCCTAAAGATGTACTCTTTTGCTCTTTCGAAAGATAGGAATTACTCTTGTCGTTTTTCAGGCTTAGCTCCAAATAATACGTATCGGTAATATCAAATCCTACCGGTTCGTAATAAGTACGCGCTGTCACATACGTCCAATCGACCACATACCACAGGACCACAAAAACAATTAATAGTTCTGACCACAACCACCCGTTTGACCGGCGCTCGTTCCATATTTGTTTTAATAGTTGCATTTTCTTTAGAATTTAGATGAGTTGAAGAATTATCTTTCGTTGATGGCATCCACAATATTGGTGCGAGTTACTCTCCATGCCGGAATGACGGCACTTAATAAATTGAGTAAGAAGCAAGCCAGAAATGCCAGCAGGAATACGGTAGGATCGAACAGTAAGTCGACACACATGGTCCGCAAATCTTCCACCCCATTGGATACAAAGTCTACGGAGAAAAGCATTCCTCCCAAAAGGAAAGCGGCGACATAACTTAATACCAGTCCGAGAATTCCTCCGAACAGGGAATAAAGCATATTTTCGGATAGTACCTGCATCATAAGCTCCCGTCTGGGGGCACCAAAGGCCTTTCGCACTCCTATTTCGGAGATACGCTTACGCATGCGTGACAAAGTAAGTCCGGACAAGTTGACGGCAGGAACAATCAACAAGACAAGTAATGTCAGTATGTATTGCCGTACTGCTTCTTTCACAGCAGGAGGATTGTTGGCGGAATAGCGTTGCGCGGCTACGAAATAAGTATCAGGCTGTCCGCGATAGAGTAAATCGAAATTGGGATGCCCTGCCATAGCCCGCAAGCGGTCTGCCTCCTGACGAATAGCCGGAAAATCGTCTTTCGATTTAGCCAGTATATAGACGGCAGTCATACCCATGATATTGTCATCGCCCCAAGTGGCTGTGAAGGCACTTGTTGAACTCAAAGGAATCCAAACTTGTGCATAGGCGTACTTTGCCAGTTTAGAGACCGGACGTACCACTCCGCAAACAATATAAGCCGAATGATTCAGAAGGAATGTTTTTCCAACCACTTCTGACGTTCCGAACAAACGGCGAGCCATATCTTCGGAAATCACAGCTTTTGCTGCTCCGGCATCAAAATCGGCATTATCATACGGTTTACCGGATAGAAACTCAAATTCAAATATTTTCCAGAAAGCATCGTCTGTTTGCAACACACTACAACTTTCCATCTCACCTGCCGGTTTAGCAGCCAGCATTGTTTCCTGCCAGATATTGGTTATGGAAACTGCTTCGGGAATTGTCATTGCTTTGAAACAAGCCTTTGCCGTATTGTATCCGATAGGGCCATTGCTTTGCCAATTCACGTTGGACTTACTTTGAAGTCCGGCAAACCGGAAAATAAGCATCCGGTCACGATGGGTTTCCGGTGCAAAGGGAGCAATAGTCGCACGTAAAGTAATCACAATTACCATTATCATAGCAATAGCCAAAGCTGTACCAATAATGGAAATAGAAGAAAGCAGTTTATTTTCTCCCAACAGATGGAATGCTTGTTTAAAATAGAGTTTTATCATGATCGTTACCAGTATAAAGTTCAGTATATTTCTTACTCGTCTCTTAGTGCTTCGGCCGGTTGCACTTTCATTGATTGCAGAGCCGGATACAACACGCCAAGAATAATCATTATCGCCATCAAGAGATATGTCAGTAAAATGGCTATCAGGAAACGGGGTACTGTAAATGCCATTTGTGATATATCCACCAGTTCAGTATATCCAATATTGAATGCAATCAATACGGCAGGAAGAGCCGACATGCTTA
>ENA-ORMR01002608-ORMR01002608.1-human-gut-metagenome-genome-assembly--contig:-NODE-2608-length-10897-cov-2.410164_pt1 | contig 10897 bp, 10 predicted proteins | sample MGYA00242107_ERZ509003 | MGnify/ENA primary metagenome ERZ509003 (study PRJEB26280, sample SAMEA2338699) | human gut metagenome | biome: human gut; feature: human-associated habitat; material: faeces... | reverse complement strand
TATAAAAATGGCTATTTATCAACTGTTTGTTGTGACATAGCCTAACTTAAAAATTCTTTTATTAAAGAGTTATATTCTCTGAAATCGTAAGAGAAACTTAATTTTTATAGCAATAAGTATCGGTTTCAATGCTATAAATCGGTATATAGTTGTATTATAGCATAAAGAAAAGAATTATTATAAGGTAAGTATAATAAAATTTATTTAACTTCTTTAATAAATTTATCTTGTGTGATTTTATCACGGAAAAATTTTCCGGCTTTGATATAATGAGGTCAAGGAGGTAAGTGCTATGAAGAAATACGTTTGTACCGTTTGCGGTTATGTCCACAACGGAGAACTGCCGGACGATTTCGTTTGTCCCGTGTGCGGAGCGGGAAAAGGCGCATTTAAGGAAGTCGTTGAAGGTGCCGCTGCCGACGTTATTGAAAAGCCGCAAAATACTTTAGATAAAGAACTTTCCGCTATGGAAATGAGCATTATTTGTTCCAATCTCGCAAGGGGTTGCGAAAAGCAATATATGCCTGTCGAGGCGGAAAAATTTGCTTCTTTAGGCGAGTTTTCCCGTAAGAAAGCAGGTAACGCAGAAGAAAAAGGAAGAAGTAACCGAAGCGTTGCGCATTCTTATCGCCGACAAAGCCAAAGCCGAACGGATAGCGGATACGTTGCCCGAGGTCTTAGCCGTAGCGGTAGAGCGGTCGTCGAGACTTATGGCAGAGGATCTGGCTCGGGAAAGCGGATTTATGATACCGCAAAGTCTGAACGCAAAACGGTTTTTGGAAAAAATAAAGGATTATCCCGGAGTTCCGAAAAAAATTGTGGAAGAGTTGCTCGAATCGATTAAATTCAACGAAAAAAACGATAAAAAGGAGATGAAAAGTATGGAAAAATGGAAATGCACGGTATGCGGATACATTCACGAAGGTCCGATGACTCCCGATTTCAGGTGTCCCGTTTGCAAACAGCCTGCCGATAAGTTCGTAAAAATAGAGGACGCCGCTCCTGCAAAAAGTCCTTATGCGGGGACAAAAACCGAAAAAAATCTGTTGGAAGCGTTTGCAGGGGAATCGCAAGCACGCAACAAATATACTTATTTTGCCGAAGTAGCGAGGCAGGCAGGATACGAACAAATCGCTGCGTTGTTCTTGCAGACCGCCGACAACGAGAAAGAACACGCTAAACTTTGGTTCAAGGCGTTGGGAGAACTCGGAAACACTGCGGAAAATCTTTTACACGCCGCCGAAGGGGAAAGCTACGAATGGACGGATATGTATTCCAGAATGGCTAAAGAAGCCGAAGAGGAAGGATTCCGTGAGCTTGCCGAGCAATTCAGAGGGGTTGCGGCGGTGGAAAAACATCACGAAGAAAGATACCGCGCCTTATTAAAAAACGTCGAGAACAAGGAAGTATTCGCTAAAAGCGGCGTGACGGTCTGGGAATGTCGCAACTGCGGACATATCGCCGTTTCGGCAAAAGCGCCCGAAGTATGTCCCGCATGCGCTCACCCGCAAGCTTTCTTCGAACGCAAGAAAAATAACTATTAAAATTCAGTTTTAAAAATCTCAAAACAACCCATCGGTCTGCCCTTATCGGGTAGACCGATATTCTTTAATTATGGATATTACAGCATTACGAAACCTCACCTACGGGCTATATGTCGTAGGCACTAATGACAACGGCCGCCCTACGGGGTGTATCATAAATACTTGTTTTCAAGTAACCAGTGAAAATCCCATTGTCGCTATTTCCATGAACAAAAACAATTATACCCACGATATAATCGTACGACATGGGAAATTCAGCTTAGCTATTCTCGCAGAAGAAAGCGACACATCTTTAATCACTACTTTCGGGTTTCAATGCGGCCGAGACCGAAACAAATACACAAATTACGATTATGAGTGGCAAAACGATGTCCCCATCTTATCAGGGAAATTTTCGGGACATATTATCTGCGAGGTATTGCACATTGCCGACAACGAAACTCACGACGTAATTTTTGCCCGCGTCCTCAATACCATTCCCGACAATGGTACTCCTATGACTTATGCCTACTATCACCATGTAATTAAAGGAAAAGCTCCCAAAAACGCACCGACCTACATCAAGGAGGAAAATGTTTCCCCAGAAGATCCAAAACCAAACTCCGGGAAAAAGTACGTTTGCGAAGTATGCGGATACATTCACGAAAGAGAATTGCCAGACGATTTCAAATGTCCGGTCTGTCAAGCACCGAGGAGTTGTTTCAAAGAAATTTGATTTACTATGAACCAAATTCCCGATCAAAAGTTCTATTTTCAATCGGGAATTTTTACTGTTTCAAAAGATAGGAACCACCGAGAACCCAATCTAATTCACCAAACTTGCTTTGGCTTATAGTTTACACTATCTTTGCATAAAATGCAAAACAGACGATATTATCTTTTATTAGAACTTTTAATCTTTACACAATGGATTTTATAATCGACAATCATCTGCAAGGCCTCGTTATTGGAATCTGCACATTTCTAATCATCGGAATGTTCCACCCCATAGTCGTCAAAGCCGAATACTATTGGAGTACTCGTTGTTGGTGGTTATTTTTATTTTTGGGGATAGCAGGCGTGATATCGTCTCTATGCATCGAAAATGTAGTTATATCGTCCTTGTTGGGTGTTTTTGCCTTTTCTTCTTTTTGGTCGATTAAAGAAATCTTCGAACAAGAAAAACGCGTGCAAAAGGGCTGGTTTCCCAAAAATCCTAAGCGGACTTACAAATTTTAAAGAGCATACCCATCATATTTAACGCCTTATCCTATACAATACTACAAAAAAGAGCTATCTTTGCAAGAGATATAAATAGATGCCACACCGGCATAATCGATTGAAACATATCGATTTGCAAGACATTCTATTTTTAGATAGTGTTGTTATGAAGTATCTTTACGCAGTCTTTTTCGCGTTAGTATTCAGTGGCTTCGTCCTTCCAACGGCCGTAGCTCAAACAACTATGGAGAAAGAGATCTGGAAGATCGACGACAACCGTCAAAATGAACCCGTCCAAGAAGCCCCCATAGAGGTTTCGAGCAAGGACGGAAGCATTTATATTCGTACCCCACGCAAAGCACAAGTAGTAGTCTACACGATATTAGGACAGATCGTAACCGACCGGACCATCAATCCCGGCCTCTCTGAATTAAAAATAGGTGTCCGAGGTATTTATTTAGTTAAAATAGAGGGACAAACACAAAAGATTGCTCTTTAATATATCCTTTTTACTTCAAATCGATATTACAAAAATAAAACCTTAAACATTGTTTCAATATTTCATGAAATAGTTTAACTTTGTCCCTATAAAGTTAAACTTAAAAACCGAAACAATGGAAAGTATCGATTGGTCAAACCTGTCATTCGGCTATATGCCTACCGATTATAATGTACGGTGTATTTACAAAGACGGGAAATGGGGCGACATTACAGTTACCAGCTCACAAACATTCGAAATACACATGGCAGCCACTTGCCTTCATTACGGACAAGAGGCATTCGAAGGAATGAAAGCCTTTCGGGGTAAAGACGGAAAAATCCGCATTTTCCGTATGGACGAGAATGCAGCTCGCTTGCAAAGTTCCTGCCGGGGAATCATGATGCCCGAACTGCCCACAGAGAAGTTTAACGAAGCCATACTAACCGTAGTCAAGAAGAACGAAAGGTTCGTACCTCCCTACGAAAGCGGAGCTTCACTCTATATACGCCCATTACTAATAGGGACATCGGCACAGGTAGGAGTCAAACCGGCCAAAGAATATTTGTTCATCGTCTTCGTATCTCCGGTAGGTCCTTATTTCAAAGAGGGTTTCAAACCTACCCCTATGGCGATACTCCGTCAATACGACCGCGCTGCTCCACTCGGAACAGGACGCTACAAAGTAGGTGGGAATTACGCAGCCAGTTTAGTGGCCGGCGAAAAAGCCCATGAACTGGGATATTCCGCCGTACTCTATCTGGACGCCAAAGAGAAAAAATATATAGACGAATGCGGCCCGGCCAACTTCTTCGGCATTCGGGGAAACAGCTATATCACTCCGAAATCAACGTCCATTCTCCCTTCAATCACCAACAAAAGCCTCATGCAACTTGCCGAGGACATGGGCATGACGGTAGAAGTACGACAAATACCGGAAGATGAAATCGGGACATTCGACGAAGCGGGAGCCTGTGGAACAGCTGCTGTCATCAGTCCTATCGCCCGTATAGACGACCTCGATGAAAACAAATCGTATATTTTCTCCAAAGATGGTAAACCCGGTCCTATTTGCGAAAAGCTATACAATAAGTTACGCGCTATACAATACGGCGACGAACCCGATACTCACAAATGGATTACTATCGTAGAATAACTACAAGATTATACAATGGCAGCCCGGAGAGACACTCTTTCGGGCTGTCTCTTTTATAACACATTTTTTCAGTGACAACCATGAATATCCAGCGAATCTTCGAAAAATATTATCAACCCGGAACGCCTCTTTATAACAGCGTATGGCCCCATAGCAAACTGGTTGCCGAAAAAGCCCTGAAACTAGCCCAAGCCCACCCGGAATTAAATATCGATTCGGACTTTGTTTACGAAGCCGCCATGCTTCACGACATCGGTGTATACCTCACCCATGCTCCTTCGATTTACTGTACAGGAGAAGAGCCCTATATCCGTCACGGCATTATAGGAGCCGAGCTTCTTCGAAACGAAGGATATCCCAAACACGCTCTCGTTTGTGAACGACACACAGGAACCGGACTGACGGTCGATGACATCATCTCCCAAAACCTCCCGCTTCCACACCGTGACATGTGCCCTATAAGTCTCGAAGAAAAGCTCGTTTGCTTCGCCGACAAGTTTTATTCGAAATCTACTCCCGACCAAGAAAAACCGTTCGATAAAGTTCGTAAAAGCGTTGCTAAATACGGCGATGCGTCTTTACACCGTTTCGACGAAATGGCCACTCTGTTTTTATAGAAACCTACACAATCAATAAAAGGAAGATACTCTGAACATTGAATAAAATATATTAAATAAAGCCCAAACGCCGATAAGTCATGGAAAATGTGTATTTTTGCGAGTTGATTACAGATTGACAGCCGGATGCCAAAAGACAGCAAAAAATACGCTATACTTTTATCTCTTCTATGCTCCTCACTGTTTGTGTCGCTCATCGCACAAGACAGGCATCCGTCTTATAGCGAAGTGACTTCACTCGATTCTACCACGAGCAAAGATAGTGCTACTTTATTATCAAACAAACCGATAACACTTTTAGACAGTATTTCCAAAGATTCGTTACAATCGGATTCGTTAGGAGTCGATTCGCTTGCCAATGATTCTGTCACACCCAAGAAAAAGAAAGCCGGTTTGACTTCGGTTGTCGATTACAAGGCCAACGATTCTATCGTTTTCACCCACGGTAACGAGGTGTACATGTACGGAAAAGGGGTAGTACAGTTCGATGGCATGGAGCTCAACGCAGACCAAATCGAGATGAACATGGACAGTAGCTTAGTCTACGCCGTGGGTCGTCCCGACTCTGTGGGAGATATAGTGGGCCGTCCCGTTTTCAAGGATAAAAGCGGAGAGTACGAATCGGAAACCATGAATTATAATTTCAAGACAAAAAAGGGATATATTACCAATATTGTCACCCAACAAGGCGAAGGTTACTTGACTGGCGGACAAACAAAAAAAATGGAGAATGACGAATTCTACATGAAAAGCGGACGTTACACGACATGCGACAATCACGATCACCCGCACTTTTATCTGCAATTAACCCAAGCGAAAGTCCGTCCCAAAAAGAATATCGTAACGGGGCCGGCTTATATGGTACTGGCCGATGTTCCTCTTCCCCTCGCCATTCCGTTCGGCTTTTTCCCTTTTACCGAAAAATATTCATCGGGCATTATCGTTCCCACTTTCGGAGACGAACTGGCACGAGGATTTTATTTGCGTGACGGCCGGTTACTATTTTGCCATCAACGATTACATAGACCTTGCACTGACCGGTGAAATTTACACAAAAGGCTCATGGGGCATCAACGCCCGTTCGGCTTATATCAAACGATACAAATATTCCGGTAACTTCGATTTGAGTTTCATCACAACCATTACCGGAGATAAAGGGTTGCCAGACTATTCAAAGATGAAGAACTTCAAAATAGCATGGACTCATACCCAAGACACTAAAAACAACCCGAACATGTCGTTATCGGCAAGCGTTAATTTCACAACCAGCGGATATACCCGAAACGATTTAAATAGCTACTACAATTCCAACAGTTTTACCGAAAACACCAAAAGTTCTACGGTAAATATGACTTACCGGATTCCTAACTCGCCATGGAGTTTTTCGGCAACCGCCAATATCACTCAACGTACGCAAGACTCGACACTAAATGTTTCTTTCCCCAATTTAACCGTGTCAATGGGACAAATTTATCCGTTCAAACGGAAATCGGTCGTGGGCAATGAGCGTTGGTATGAAAAAATACAACTGTCGTATAGCGGTCGTTTCCAAAACTCGATTCTCACCAAGCAAGACCAGATACTTAAATCGAATCTGATTAAAGACTGGCGAAACGGTATGTATCACAACATTCCCATATCGGCGACTTTCAACATGTTCAAATATGTCAACCTGACTGCCAGCTTCAACTTTACCGACCGTATGTACTCCAACAAAATTATGAAAGAATGGGATACACAGCAGTCAAAAATAGTTCAAGACACGACCTACGGATTTTACAATGTCTTCAACTACTACGGTTCGTTGAGCGCAAGCACCAAATTATACGGATTCTACAAACCGTGGAAAATATTCGGAGACAAAGTACAGGCCATACGACACGTTTTCACTCCCACCGTATCGTTCAGCGCAGCCCCCGATTTCAGTTCTCCCCGATATGGTTTCTGGAAAACACTTACCTATGTCAACCAACAAGGAGAAACGGTGACCGAAAAATATTCGCCTTTCTCAAACGGAATATTCGGCACAGTGTCACAAGGGAAACAAGGAACAGTATCGTTCTCGGTATCGAATAATTTGGAGATGAAAGTCAAATCGGACCGCGATTCGACAGGGGTTCGCAAAATATCCCTAATCGAAAACCTATCGGCCAGTATGAGTTATAATATGGCTGCGGACTCCATGAAATGGAGTAACCTGAACACCTCAATACTCATTAAACTAACCAAAGGGTTTAACCTACAAATGAGTGCGACATGGGATACCTATACTTATCAATTAGACAGCTACGGAAACCCCGTACGAGTGAACAAACCCCGGTGGACCGTAGGCAAGGGATTAGGCCGTTTGTCCAGTACAGGAACATCTTTCTCCTACACCTTCAATAATGACACTTTTAAAAAGAAAGACAAGAAAAACAACAAGAACAAACAGCCTCAACCACAACCCAATACACTGCCACCTGACCCGAATGAAGAGCCGGAAGACGATACAGCCTCGGAAGAATCGGACACACAATTCGGGGCCGACGGTTATGCGATTTGGGAGATCCCGTGGAGTCTATCTATCAACTATTCGGTCAATTACGGATATGGGTCTTTCAACAAAAAGAAAATGGAATACAACGGCCGGTTTACCCAAAACCTAAGTTTTTCGGGGAATATCAACTTTACGAAAAACTGGTCTTTTAACTTCTCGGCCAGCTATGATTTCGATGCCAAAAAAATCGCCTATATGAACTGTAACATCACCCGGGACTTGCATTGCTGGTCGATGAGTGCCAGTTTCGTCCCTGTGGGACCTTACAAATCATACAATTTCCACATTAGCGTGAAATCGTCTTTATTGCAAGACCTCAAATATGACAAACGAGGAAACTCTTACAGCCGACTCGACTGGTATTAAACCCGGTCGCATTTGTCGCAACCCGTAAAAACCAACACATTTATAAGCTATTCAACCAATAACCATGCAAACCGACAACGATCTTATACTCGACCATTTGAACGACCCGATATTTCATCTCATCGGTGAAGTCGCCGATGAGATGAATCGCCCGTGTTTCGTCATCGGAGGATATGTACGCGATATTTTTCTGAACCGACCGTCCAAAGACATCGACATCGTAACCTTAGGCAGCGGTATAGAACTCGCCGAGGCTGTAACGACCAAACTGGGGAAACGGGCCCACCTGTCGACATTTCGGAACTTCGGAACAGCACAAGTAAAATACAGTGACCAGAAAGAAAATATAGAGATAGAATTTGTCGGAGCTCGAAAAGAGTCATACAGCCATGACTCGCGTAAGCCGATAGTCGAAGACGGAAGCCTGCAAGACGACCAGAACCGAAGAGACTTCACCATCAATGCTTTGGCTCTTTGCCTGAACAAAGAGCATTGGGGCATGCTCGTAGATCCATTCGACGGTATGAACGATCTGAAAAAGGGAATTATTCGCACCCCCCTCGATCCTGACATTACATTCAGCGACGACCCCTTACGCATGATGCGTGCTATCAGATTTGCCACTCAGCTAAATTTCCACATCGAGAAAGAGACATTCGCAGCCATCGAACGAAACCGAAAACGAATCGAAATCATTTCGAAAGAACGCATCATCGACGAACTCGGCAAAATCATACGTTCGGATATTCCCTCTCGGGGATTTATTTTATTAGACGACTGTAAACTGCTGCCTATCATTTTTCCCGAAGTCGCCGCACTCAAAGGAACAGAAACAATCGAAGGACGAGGACATAAAGACAATTTTTATCATTCGCTCGCCGTCCTCGACAATGTGGCACTGCGCAGCCGCAACGAATGGTTACGTTGGGCTGCACTACTCCACGACATCGGGAAACCACGTACCAAACGCTATGATTCCCGCTTGGGTTGGACATTCCACAATCACAATTTCATAGGAGAAAAAATGATTCCCGGTATTTTCCGCAAAATGAAACTACCGCTCAATGAGAAGATGAAATACGTACAGAAACTCGTAGGATTGCACATGAGACCTATCGTCCTCGCCGAAGAAGTCGTTACCGACTCGGCCGTAAGAAGACTCTTGTTCGATGCCGGCGATGACATAGATGATTTGATGCTTCTTTGCGAATCGGATATTACCTCCAAAAACAGAGAAAAGGTGAAACGATTCCGCGACAATTTCGAATTGGTGCGAACCAAACTGCGAGAAATAGAAGAAAAAGACAGCATACGCAATATGAAGCTCCCGATACGGGGAGAAGAAATCATGGAAACCTTCGGGTTACCGCCGTCCCGTCCCGTAGGTGAAATTTTATCGGCTATCAAAGAGGCCATACTCGACGGAAAAATTCCCAATGAATATGAACCGGCACGACTTTTTATGCTGGAAACCGCTGCAACAATGAATTTATTTCCGACAAAGAAATAATATAATATCAATTTTGCCGCAAATACAACACCAATAGTATACAAACAGATACATTTTTATCATTTTTATTGTAAAGTGAAAGTTTTTATAAGAAAATGCTTTCATTTTACGTATTTTGTATTATCTTTGCAACGAAATCAAAGAGAAAGATTACATATTTATAGGGACTTTCCAAAACTCAAAAAACATACTTATCAATGAAAACAACAGAAGTATTGAGCGAATTAAAACGCCGTTTCCCTAACGAACCGGAGTACCACCAAGCTGTGGAAGAAGTGTTATCGACTATCGAAGATGTGTATAACGAACATCCCGAATTCGATCGTTACAACCTGATCGAACGGTTGTGCATTCCCGATAGAATGTTTTCATTTCGGGTAACTTGGGTCGATGACAAAGGTCAAGTCCATACCAATATGGGATATCGTATCCAACACAATAACGCCATCGGTCCGTATAAAGGAGGCATACGTTTTCACTCATCGGTCAATCCTTCGATCTTGAAATTCCTTGCTTTTGAACAAACCTTCAAAAATGCCTTGACTACTTTACCTATGGGCGGAGGAAAAGGCGGATCGGATTTCACCCCCAAAGGAAAATCGGACATGGAAATCATGCGATTCTGCCAAGCATTCGTTACCGAACTTTGGCGGCATATAGGCCCAGATACCGACGTACCCGCCGGTGATATAGGTGTAGGCGGTCGGGAAGTAAGCTACATGTATGGTATGTATAAAAAGCTGGCCCGCGAAAATACCGGGACATTCACCGGAAAAGGTCTTGAATTCGGAGGCTCACTTATTCGCCCGGAAGCCACAGGATACGGAAATGTATATTTCCTACTCGAAATGCTTAAAACCAAAGGAATAGATATTAAAGGGAAAGTAGTCACCGTATCGGGGTCGGGAAATGTCGCTCAATATACGGTGCAAAAACTTATCTCCCTCGGAGCCAAAGTTGTCACCATGTCCGATAGCGACGGTTATATCTACGATCCAGACGGAATCGATGAAAAGAAACTGGCTTACATCTTCGAACTGAAAAACCTCTATCGAGGACGCATTCGTGAATATGCCGAAGAATATGGCTGTAAATATGTAGAAGGAGGACGTCCGTGGGGAGAAAAATGCGACATAGCCATGCCTAGCGCAACACAGAACGAGCTAGATGGCGACGACGCCCGCACCCTGCTTGCCAACGGCTGTTTCGCCGTTTCGGAAGGTGCAAATATGCCTTCTACTCCCGAAGCTATCGAACAATTCCTCGCAGCCAAAATTTTATATGCTCCGGGTAAAGCCGCCAATGCAGGAGGTGTCTCGGTAAGCGGATTGGAAATGACACAAAACTCAATGAAAATAAGCTGGACAGCCGAAGAGGTAGACCAAAAACTGAAACAAATCATGCACGATATTCATGAACAGTGTACCCGCTACGGTAAAGAAAGCGACTCTTATACCAATTATGTGAAAGGAGCCAATATCGCCGGC
>ENA-ORMR01002604-ORMR01002604.1-human-gut-metagenome-genome-assembly--contig:-NODE-2604-length-10909-cov-2.540354_pt1 | contig 10909 bp, 6 predicted proteins | sample MGYA00242107_ERZ509003 | MGnify/ENA primary metagenome ERZ509003 (study PRJEB26280, sample SAMEA2338699) | human gut metagenome | biome: human gut; feature: human-associated habitat; material: faeces... | reverse complement strand
CTGCCGGCACGACAAGCCCATTCCCATTGCGCCTCGGTCGGAAGCGTGATGTTCAAGCCTGTTTTCTCACTCAGCTTCTTACAATAATCCATCGCGTCATTGTAACTTACACGGATTACCGGTTGCTCTGGCTTATTAGCGGGATATCCTTGAACCACGTGATCCTTCCATTGCTGATCCACGAAACGGCTGTCGTGATCCGGGAAGACAACGTTGAACTGTTCGTTTGTCGTTTCCAGCTCGGCCATCCAGAAGGCTTTGTCGATCTTCACCTTGGCAGTCGGATAAGCATCCGGTTCGCCACGGTAGCTACCCATCACGAATTCACCGGCCGGGATACGGACGAAATTGACTTTCACACCCGGAGCGATCTCAACCACCTTACGGGTTTCCTTCTCCTTAGCCAGCATTTCCTTGATCCGGTCAGCACCGAAAGGCCAACCTTTCACCTTCAAGGTCTTTTCCTTTACAGGAGCGGCCTTTTCAGGCATTACCGGGGTGATCGGGCCTTGTTTCTTCAGGTAGTCGGCATAGTCGGCGATTTCTTTCTTCCAGTCGACACCGGCTCCGTTCGCATACTTGTCGGTCAATTCCTTACGACGCTTGATCTGGTCGAATCCCTTATAAGGAAGATCTGTCAATACGTTCGCATTGAAATAACCCTTGTCGGGAGCGTTGTAGTCGATCCAGTTATAAAGCGTCTTCCATTCCTTATCGGTCAGTTTCACGTTGTGATGGCCTTTCTTCAGCAAGCGTACCAATTCGCTCGTGTTGGGATGATATTCGTACGGCTGCAAAACGACCATGTCGCCTTCGCCTCCCTGACGATGCACATACGGATGCAAGTTCAGATAAGACGTGCCATAACCTAGCTTGTCTTTCTTTCCACCCCGCAGGTCGAACGCTTTTCCTTCACCGTTATGACAAGCGATACAAGCGCGGTCCAGGATCGGCTGCACTTCCAGGTCGAACGTGAAAGAGCGTGTACCGCCTTCGGGCAGAGTCAAGGCAGACGGAGCTTTCTGCGAAGCGATCACACGTTTCGGGATCGCGATCTGGTTCTGGTCTTCATGACAACCGATACAGGAAACCACTTCGCCCGGCTGACCGGTCACCCAGCTTCGCATCCACTGGATAGCCACGCCATCCTTATCCAAAGGCTGGATGGAGATCGGTGTATTGGCAGGAGCTTTGAAGATCACGGAACCGTCTTCTTCGACAGGAACCGTCCCCAACATACGCTTGATATCCCAACCGGACTGGATTCCGTGCCAGTTATGGTCGGAACGGGTCTCTACATACGCATATTCGTAAGCATGCAGACGCAGAGACTTGACCGTTCCGCGAGGAATACCTTTCAGGCCTTCTCCTTCGTAGATATCCTGAATAAAGAAGGTCGCTTCCTTTTCATTCAGTTTCACACGGTCGGGAATGGACGGAGGAGTCTTTGTCTTGCGCACCAGGATCGGGCTGATATAGCCTTCGCCTTCTGCCTGCATCAGACAGGTCACGTTGTCGTAGACGTCCACCAGATAGAGTCCCCACAAGGCATGCGGGTCCAACTTGGCTGCAACCAGGAAGTATTTGTCGTTCAGCGGAGTCGGTTTGATGAACTGCGGCCATACACCGTTTACCAACTGGTCCTTGATTTCTTCTTTGATCGGACGGTTACGGTGAGGGATTTCCTGTACCATACCGGCTGTGCTCTTACGTCCCTTGGTCGGATCGAAGATGATCATACGGCCTGAACGTGCCACACCGTGGTGGCCGGAGATGATACCGACGAACGCCGAACCGTGGCCGGGCAACGGCTGCACGTCGAACGTACTGTTCGGGAACATCGCACCGCTACCGTAGAGGGCTTTGTTTTCCGTTCCGTCCGGGTTCATGTGCATTACGATACGGGAATAGTAGTGGGTCAGGTCGGTGTACTCCCAGCGGGTGTACATCACACGGCCGTTATTCATGATGACCGGATTCCAGTTGGCGTCCTGGTCGAATGTCAGGCGGCGCATGCTCTTGTCCTTCGGGTCATACAGCACCATGTTACCTACCGCATCGCTACCGTTCACACAAGGAACACCCTGGTAACCGATGTTGGAGATAGCGATCACACGACCGTCGGGCAGGTAAGTACCATCGTAGAACTCCAGATCCGGCTCATCGTTTTCCACAAGCGGCTTGAAGCCTGTCCCATCCAGATTCACTTCATAGATGTTCCAACGCTTGTCGTCCTGTGTCTGTGTGAACATCACACGGTCACCGTCCCAATGCAGTTTCAGGTCAGCGATGGAAGAACCGTTTTTCGGTTTGTAGACCTGACGCATCTGTATATCGCCACGCAGATTGGAGAGTTCGACGATCTCGGCATCGAAGCCCTCACGACCGGCAGATTCCTGGTTACTCCAGTTATTGGCCTGAGTCCCCAAGGAAGGAGTCATGATCTGGTGTGCCTTTGAACCTACCTTGAAACGGGCTGCCACGATCTTGTCGGCATCCAGCAACGGGTTAGCCAGCAAGATGGCACGTTTGCATTCCAATGCTTTCTTGGCATCGGCGATAGCCTGTTCGTCACCGTTATAGATGCCTTTGAAACCTTTCTTTTCGAGCCGTACCAGTTCGTTCAGCATCGGTTCGTATTTGGCGGCGTCGTAGCCTTTCTGCTTTTTCATATCGGCGAAAGCCAATTTGACAGCCTCGACGTTCAGCCATTCCAAATCGCTCTGAAGCGTGTACAGTTCCTGTACTTTCTCAACCAGTTCGAGATATTTGCGTATCTGTGTATTGAGATCTTTTTCGTTTGCGATCTGCTTTGCCACATTCGAATAGTAGGCTCCGTCCTTCAACCGGGCGATCGCATTATCCGCAGCCTGCTTTTCGACTGAGGCATCCGGGGTGATCAACCAGGTATCCAGGCCGTCCAGTACCGCACCCAGCATACCGATTTCTTCCGGATACTTGTTGTTCAATTCTTCCGCCACAAAGGTCGGAACCGTATTCAATGCCTGGAAAAACACACTTCCGCCACTTGAAGTATCATCGATACCGACTTCGGCTTCGAAGCGGACATACTGGCCACCCACCGGGTATACCAACGTGCCGTTCGCATGGCAGAACACACCGTGTTTGTATTCCTTTCCAGCAATAACGATCTCATGATCGTATGCATTCGTGTTCATCTTGGGTTTTGCCCAACCGGCAACACCGTATTCATAAGGAACTTCGTCCAACCATACGGCTGTACCATCGGCTTTGATCAAACGGGCATTCGCCCATACAGCCTGGTCGTAATCCGTACCATCGGGACCACCGGCCGTTACAAGCACCAGCTTATCCACGCCTTTCAAGTCTACCACGAAAGGTTCGGCTTTCGCCTTATGCTTCATCCAGGTAGAGACGATCGGCATTCCGGATTTCTTCAGCTTTGCCTGTAATTCCGTTTTAGCTTTGACTGAAGCATCAATCCACGTTTCCGCCTTCTTCTGCTTAGGGCCGGCAGACACCATAACAGAAGAGGACAGAAAGAGTGATACTAATAAATAGTATTTGTTCATGTAATAAATTATAAGGTGTTTATTACTTATTATAACGCAGCTTTCGTGTTGGTGAAGCGCAAGCCGTCATTATCGTGGTAGCATGCCCATTCATCAACAATAGCACCTTCAGGACCAGCCATCATAAAGTGGAATGTTTCCAGTTTTTTCAGGCGAAGAACATCACCTACATTCTGTACGACGAAATTTTTGCTCTTGATCGCACCGTGGGTAGCGGGGATAGCAGGAGCGTTCGGAGTCTCGTCACCTACTTCAGAGAAGTTATAAACCCATCCCTTTTCTACCATCCAGGATTCATGTTTAGCCGGGAATTTGGTCTTTACATGCGCATGTTCGGGGATCATCTGTCCCGGAAGCAGGTAGATCGCGTGAGCGAAGTAGCCGTATTCAGGATCGTTGACCCAGAAAATACCACCCATACCCACGTTTTCAAAATCACCCAGACCGAAATCAGTCACCCACATGTCCTTAGCCATCAGTTCGGTGAAAGGAACACCGTAGAAAGCGAACATGTCTTTCATTGCTTCCATAGCAACATCCTGTTGGAACTTGCCGTCTTTGTAGAAGTCGGCATTCGTGTACTTCTTAGAATACTTCATTTCTTTATTATTTTTACAGTTAGCATTGTTGTTACATTCATTCTTGCAGTCGTTTCCGCACTGTTCGGTGCATTGTCCTTCGCCTGCCGCTGCGCAACAGGTAGCCTCGCCAGTAGATGTTTTGCCGTTACATGCAGCCATCGAAAGCAGGAGGGCTCCCATAGCGGCCGATTTCATAAGATTCTTTTTCATTTTTTCTCTTGTTTATTTAGTTAGTAATATTTGTTCTTTACCTATCACCTGTCCCCCGCCGGAGAAGCTCTCGTTTCCATAAGGTGAAACGCCTGTCTCCATACGAGGGAACTTTCGTTTCATGCCTATGAAACGTCTACTCGATGGCGATCCCTTCTATTTCGATCAATAACTCATCCCGGCAAACGTCCGCCCACATATAAGATATGGGAATATTCAAACCATATCCTTCCAGCAGTTCTCGTGCCTCCTCATAGAAGGATTTCTCTTTCAGATAGACACGCAGCATTTTCAGTTTCGCCTTACCAATCAGCTGGCCGATGTTTTCCATCGTGATATGGAGCTGGCGTCCGAGCCCTACCCCAACCAGGCTTTCCTCCCCACGGATAGCTGCCGTACCGGAAATATAAACGATCCGCCGGTCATCGAAAGTCATGCTTTTGGCCCGTTCGAACTTCGGAGTGGCTTTCTTCTGCTGGGCAGCTTCGAGGACCTGGTCCGAATAGGCGTGGGCGGCTATCTGCAATTTATTGTCGATCGGGGTGGCATAGCATTCGGGACGGGCGAACACGGCCGCATCCAAATCGACCAGTATGCCCCCCAAGTTGGCCCCAATACCGGTAGCAGCCGGATAACCGTTGCTCCAGTCCGTCTTTCCATAGAAATCGGCACGGGCGTTGTTGAACATCTGGTAATGCTGGTCCGGCCCGTCGAAGCGGGTGATCTGCTCGATGTAGTTCCACTGGCGGATGATGCAGTTTACGGGGAAGCCTTCCCGGCGCATCACCTCTCCCATCATGTGGAATACTTCGGCGGACTGCTGCTGGATACCGAAGTTTATCACATCCCCATGGAGGCCACCGGCAAAGAGGAAACGGCCATCGGCATTTTCCAGTACGACATACGGGAAGCCGCCGTGACGGCGGAAGGTGATATGATCGTCTTCGTCCGCTTTGTAGCTATGGACTTCCAAGATCAGTCCGGCATTCAGAGGTGGCTGGGAAACATAACTCAATACCGGTTCATGATTCCCATAAAACTTACGGATTTTCTCACGCAACATGATGCGGCGGGAGACGTATTGTTCGTTGTCGTTCGGCATGCCGAAGAATGCCAAACGGAGAATCTGTTCGTCTTGAGGCAACTGTGCCAGCAGGGCGTCTACCATTTCACCGAAAGTAGCCAGTCCGGTCGTATAAATATTATAATGTATTTTATCGCAATAATTCATAAAGAGTTTACATATTCGGTTAATGCTTCGATATCTTTCTCTGAAACTTTCTTCTCGATGCCGTGTTTATGGACACTGAACACTTCCTTCATGGTAGCGGCACGTCCGTCGAACAAATAGGGAGCCGTACGCCACACTTCACGCAAAGTCGGAGTATCCCAACCTTTTTCGAACTCTATATCCTCACCTATGCGGTGGTATTTCATATCCGTATAATAAACACCGCTATGGCATTCCCCGCATTTCAGCTTTTCGAAAACCTTCTGTCCTTCCTTTGCCAAATCAGACAGCTCGCCGTTCACCAAGTAAGGACTGGGCACGGGACGAAGTGATTTCAAATAGGCATCCACACAAGCGGCATCTTCTTCCGAGACTTCAAAAAACTGGATGAAGTTGAATCCTGCCCGCACAGCCCGTTCCGCATGTTCACGGATACCGGAAATCATATTGGGAGGAGTCATATGGCTAAAGAGCATGCTCTTGCAGTTCTTGGAATTGCCGACACCGTCATTCATCAAGTCCCAGTTCATGCCGTCCGTTCGGGCATCCCCCGGATGGCAGCCGTTACAGCTCTGCCAGTTCTGGAAGCAGTGAGAAGCATCGTTGAAGTAGCGTTCACCCTTGTTTTCAGCCGTTTCTTCACGTCCGGGATTCAGCTCGACCGACGTCACTTCGTTCGTATTGATATCCATTATGTTCAGGATATCGGCAAAGTAAGTCGGGATAATCAGCTTGTCACCGTTCAGGATCATATTGCGAGGACCGTTCCCCTCCAGCGGGATACGTTCGCGGAGGCCATACAAGAAAGTCAGGTCGTAGTCCAACACCGCCTTATTGGGATAGTTCAGGAATTTCTCCAACATCGCCTTATGGTCAATCACGCTGACCTCGTGCGTTCCCGAATGAGAGATGAAAACAGACTCGTCGTTGCAGGCAATGCTCCAGATACCGGCCGCCCCCCGTTCGGGTTCATCCACGACGATGGCTCCCAAGAACTCCTGCTTGTCGACATCGATCACGCTGAAAGCACTCGTGTTCATCCATCCCTGCTGCAATTGAGATGTAGGGACGGTGAAACGCCCCAAGTTGTGGGATACATATATATATTTGCCGTCGGGAGTTATACAGATTCCCCGAAGGGCATTGCTTCCGTTTGCCAACTGGATGTCCTTCACCTTCGTGAAGCCATCCATTTCGATGACGGATACACAGGCGGCCACATAATCGAGGTCAGCCCGCTGTGCAGGAAGGAAGTTCGTGACGAACATATATTTGCCGTCCTTGCTGAACACGGCGGACTTCGGTTCGCGCAATACCTTCACCGTACGCATCACCTTCCGCGCAACCGGATCGATTTCGGAAATCGTGGTCTGGAACTGGTTACATACATATATATGCTTCTTGTCCGGACCGAACATCGGATGACATGCTCCCGAACCGGTCGGAATAGAAGCCTCCACCCTGCCCGATTCGAGCGAGAGGATCTGTAAATGGCCTGTCGTTCCGAATGTAGTCACATATGCCTTGTCGCCATCCAAAAGGATACCCGTAGGCGTTTCGTCCATCGGGAAAGAACGCAACAATGTCTTGCCATCAGGCGAAAAAACATCCACCCGCTTTACTCCTTTATCTGTCATCAGCAACTCACCTTTGGCGTTCGCCACGACATCTGTCGGGAAGAACGGTGGGTTGCCTGCTGAAGCAAAGGAGATGCAACAGCAGGCAAAACAAGCCACCAGTGAGTTTTTAAACATGTATTTTCGTGTGTTCATGGTATATTATATTTTTTTTGCTTTACTATATCCCAACTCAAGAGAAATCGTCTGGGCCACTTTCCTTATACAGTCTGCCGAAACACGTACAACCTCTTTCGACAGCCGGTCCTTAGGGCCTGAAATCCAAATTGCCCCGCAAGGATAACCCGTATAATTAAAGATAGGCGCCCCGATGCAAATCACACCGTTCAGTTCTTCCTCATTATCCATGGCATAGCCCAATTTCCGGACCTTCTCAAGTTCCTCCAGATAAGCGTCACGTGTAGTAATAGTCCGGGCGTTGTAGCGTGTAAATTCCATATAAGACAAATACCGGTCCCGGACTGTATTCGGCAAATAAGCCATGATCGCCTTTCCCGGAGCCGAACAGTGCAAATCGAAAGGTTTTCCCGGCGAGAGGATAAAACGGAACGTATGATGTCCCTGCGCCTGCTCGATAAAGATACCTTTCCGGTCCCCCAGCACGCCGAAGCATGCCGTCTCTTTCACCTGGTCGCGCAAATCGCGCAAACGAGGCAAAACAGTTTCCAGCAAATTGTGTTCATTCAACGATCTGAATCCCAAAGTTAGTAATTTACGGGATAACTTGTACCTTTTTGTGTCTTCATTATAGATCAAATAATCCAGACGGACCAACGTATTTAAAATACGGTAGGCCGTAGTCTGTGAAATATCAAGGGCGGACTTGATATCCTGAAGCGTCTCACCCTGGGTGTGAAGCGACAAGTACTCAAGTACAGCGATCCCTTTTTCGAGATTCGGAACCTTGTAGTTCTCTTCTGCTTTTTCCATATTTGGAATAACGCTTTCCATATTTGAAATATTGTTTCAGATTTGAATCAAATATAAAAGAGAGCGAATAAATGCAAGCAGGATGTTTGTAAAAATTAGTTAAGTATGTCGTAAAACACATTATAGTTGAAAGGTGAAAGTTGAAAGTTGAAAGTGAAAATAGCAACGCGAAGCAACTTTCACCTTTCACCTTTCACCTTTCAACTCTTCTTGTAGCTGACGATGGCCAGTATGTTAAAGAATACTGCGAACAGGCAAACGGCAATGAAGTGCCCGGTAAGGTCTGACAAAGTGCTGCCTTTCAGATAAACCATCCGCATCACTTCGACTAAATAGCGGAGCGGATTGACACGTGTCAGTTCCTGTGCCCAGACCGGCATACTGCTGACCGGTGTAAACATACCGCTCAGGAGGACAAAAATAATCATAAAGAAGAAAGCCGTGAACATCGCCTGTTGCTGGGTGGACGAAACGGACGAGATCGCCAAACCGAAACCGGTAAACGCCATCAGGTAGACGGCAGCGAACAGATAGATGATCCCCATATTGCCTACCGGCAGCAACCCGTAGACAAGCCAAGCGATACAGGCGCCTATCGTGAGCAGGATAAGACCGATAATCCAGAACGGTATCAGTTTGGAGAGCAGGAACAAGGCCTTCGGGACAGGTGTCACGTTGATCTGTTCGATCGTTCCCTTCTCCTTTTCGCTCACGATGTTCAGGGCGGAAAGGAAACCGCCGATAAGCGTCAGCAGGAAGGCCATGATACCGGGAACCATATAGTTCTTATAACTCAGATGCGGATTGAACAGGTTTGTGACACGGATTCCGCCCTCTCCGGCCGATACGGACGAGAGCTCCTTCTCCTGATTGAAATCCTGGATGATGGACGCGAGGTATGAACTGCCGATTCCTCCCTTCGTCCCGTTCACGGCATTGGCGGCGATCAGAAGCTCGGCCGTACCCTCCCGCTCCAACCGTTCTTCAAAGCGGGACGGGATTTCGAGTATGATATCGGCGGCATTGCTTTCGATGGAAACCAAAGCCTCGTCGTAGCGGGGCGAAACATCCGCCAGGCGGAAGTAGCCGGAAGAAAGGACCTTGTCTGTCAGCCTGCGGGAAAGAACGGTATGGTCATTGTCGACAATACTCAGATTGATATTCCGCATCTCGAAATTAGCGGCAAAAGGAAGGACCACCAGTTGTATGACCGGCAACAGGAAAATGATACGGGGCAGGAAGCGGTCCCGTCTGATCTGCTTGAACTCCTTCTCCAACAAATATTTCAGCATCCTCATCATCATAATCGTATTTTAAAACGTTTCACACTTAATCCTATCAGCACGACTGCCATCAGGACCAGCACGCCTACTTCCTGCAGGACGGAACCGAAGCCCAGGCCTTTTATCATGATATCTTTCACGGCGATGATATACCATTTGGCCGGTACGATATTGGAAATGACTTGCAGGATCACCGGCATATTCTCGATCGGGAACACCATCCCGCTAAGCAATATGACAGGCAACATCAAGACAACAGCACTGATCAGCATGGCGGCCTGCTGGGTGTCGGCTATCGTCGAGATCAGCAATCCCAAGCACAACGCCACCAATGCATAGAGGACGGAAACGCCCACTAACAGAGGCAGACTGCCATTGATCGGCACATCCAACAGGAAGTACGACAAAGCCAGGATGGTAGCTATATTCACCAGGCTCAGCAACAAATAAGGGGCCGCTTTTGCCAGAATGATATAGACCGGCTTCATCGGAGAGACAAGAAGCACTTCCATCGTCCCGATCTCCTTCTCCTTCACGATCCCGACGGAGGTCATCATGGCGCAGATCAAAATCAAGATCAGCCCCATGACACCGGGCACGAAGTTGTACGCGCCACGAAGCTGGGGATTGTAGAGCAAAGAAATTACCGGCACAATTTCTTTGCCAGTTGAAAGGTGGAAGGTGAAAGATGAGAGTTGCTTCGCGTTGCTATTTGCATTTTCACTTTCAACTTTCAACTTTCCACTTCCAACTGCTATCTGCGTAGCATATGCAGATAGCTGCGTCGCTTCGTTCGGATCGGTCGCGTCGACCAATAGCTGGATTTCGCTTTCACCTTTCACCTTTCCACTTTCAACTATTAAAACCATCCGGACTTTTCCCTGACGGAAAAGGGCCTGGCCCTCTTTTTCGCTATCGATCATCTTGTAGAGTTCGAAATACTCGCTGGCGACAAAATGGGAAATCATTTTCTGTGTCACCTCGTCCCGGCTCTGATCCAGGATTGCGACAGGCACACGTTTGATCTCCGTCGTGATGGCATAGCCGAAGAGGATGATCAGGATAACAGGCATCAGCAGCAGGATCATCATCGTCCGCTTATCACGTGAGATATGGATAAATTCCTTTTTAACAAAAGCGATCAAAGAACTTTTCATTCTTATTTCTTCATTATTAATTCTTAATCTTAACTATCAGTTCTCCTTGCTCTCCGTGCCAATGCATGGAAGACTTCGTTCATGTTACCGGCCTTGAAAGACGATTTGAGGGCGGAAGGGCTGTCCAAAGCTTCGATCTTTCCATCTACCATGATGGAGACACGGTTGCAATACTCCGCCTCGTCCATATAGTGGGTGGTGACAAAGACCGTAATACCCCGTTCGGCAGCCTGGTAGATCAACTCCCAGAACTGGCGGCGGGTGACAGGATCGACACCTCCGGTCGGTTCATCCAGGAAAACGATCCGAGGTTCGTGGATGATGGC
>ENA-ORMR01002599-ORMR01002599.1-human-gut-metagenome-genome-assembly--contig:-NODE-2599-length-10916-cov-6.493601_pt1 | contig 10916 bp, 7 predicted proteins | sample MGYA00242107_ERZ509003 | MGnify/ENA primary metagenome ERZ509003 (study PRJEB26280, sample SAMEA2338699) | human gut metagenome | biome: human gut; feature: human-associated habitat; material: faeces... | reverse complement strand
AATTTTGGGCCGAAGGATATTATGTCAGTACGGTGGGGCTTAATGAGGCAACGATTAAAAAGTATATCCAGGATCAGGAACGCCACGATATTATAAGAGACAAGCTGACATCACGCGAATATCAAGACCCCTTTAAGGGGTAGTCAAGGCGGCAAGGGCACTGGGCTTGAACAACGTGAAAGCCAGCGTCTTTAGGCGCAGCCGGTAATAGGCCCTTATAGGGCCAGAGCAAACCACCCGCTTTGCGGGTGGTTCTGATTCGGGGTTCCTCGCCTGTGCGCTTGGTTTGCTGCTGGGCCCGGCGGCAGCCCGTGAGGTGCCGGGGACATGGAAAAAGTCCCCTGTCCGGGACGGGCAGGGGACTTCGGGCTTCAGATAGTGTTCACATCTACTTGTTTTCGGCCAGGTTGGCCTGCTCGAATTCGTCCAGGGCCTTGCTCACGACCTTGGCCAGGCCGATGAGGGCGATAAGGTTGGGGAAGGCCATGAGGCCGTTGAACATGTCGGCCAGTTCCCACACCAGGTTCACCTGCAGCAGGGAACCCATGACGATGAAGCACATCACCACCAGGCGGTAGGGGGTCACGCCGCGGGTCCCGAACAGGTACTTGACGTTCTGCTCACCGAAGAAGTACCAGCCCACGATGGTGGAGAAGGCGAAGAAGAGCAGGCAGATGGCCACGAACTTGATGCCGAAGGCCCCCAGACCGGTGGAGAAGGCCTTCTGGGTCAGGGCGATGCCGGTGGTGGTGCCGTCCAGGGCGCCGGTGACGAAGATGACCAGAGCGGTCATGTTGAGCACGATGAAGGTATCGATGAACACGCTGACGATGCCCATCAGACCCTGCTGGGCAGGATACTTCACCTTGGCCACGGCGTGGGCATGGGGGGTGGAGCCCATGCCGGCTTCATTGGAGAACAGGCCGCGGGCCACGCCGTAACGGATGGCCTCCTTGACACCAGCACCAATGATGCCGCCGGTGGCGGCCGAAGGATCGAAGGCGCCCACGAAGATCATTTCAAGGGCATGCATCACGCCTTCGAGGTTCGTGAAGATGATGGTGAGCGAGCCGATGACGTAGATGAGGGCCATGATCGGGACCATCTTTTCGGCGAACGAGGCGATGCGACGGATGCCGCCGATGAAGATGAAGCCGCAGATGGCGACGAGCACGAGACCAACGATCCAGGACGGGATGCCGAACGCGGTCTGCATCGTCGAGCCGATGGAGTTGGACTGCACCATGCAGCCGAAGAAGCCAAGCGCCAGCGTGATGGCGATGGCGAAGAAGGCAGCGAGGAACTTGCCGAGGCCACCCTTGAAGGCAGTGGTGATGTAGTAGACGGGGCCGCCCTTGATGTTGCCGTCCTCTTCAACGATGCGGGTCTCCTGGGCGAGGGTCGCTTCTGCGTAAATCGTGGCCATGCCGAAGAAGGCGATCAGCCACATCCAGAAGATGGCGCCGGGGCCGCCGGTGAGGATGGCGCCGGAAGCGCCGACGATGTTACCTGTACCGACCTGAGCGGCGATGGCGGTGGCGAGCGCCTGGAAGGAGCTCATACCGCTCTCGTGCTTCTTACCGTTGAGCGACAGGTTGCCGAACACGCTGTTCCAGCCCTCTTTGAAGCAGCGGATCTGGACGAAGCGGGTCTTGATGGAGTACCAAAAACCAATGCCGAGCAGCAGGAACACAAGGATGTAGTTGCTCAGATACTCATTGATCTTGCATGCAATTGGGTATAGCGTGGCTTCGATAGATGCGATCATAATTCTCTCTCCTAAAAAAACAAAAAAGAAGTTGCCGATACGAAAATCAGCAACTCCGGAAGAGACATTCAATTAAGTGCGGGAACAAACGGCGCGCGACGAAAAATCGTCTTTGCTCCTCTGTCCCTTTGCCTGAGAGATTCGACCGCGAACGGTCTTGCACCTTCGGCACTCAATTCAATGAGTTCTCCAGAGTTTCCTCGGCTCTCAGTCTTCGTGATCCTGAAAGCTTCATTGGTAGATATTCGTTTGTTTCAGCAGTAAAAGCCTAACACGCCGTAAAGAAGAAGTCAAGAGAGGCGGTTGCTTCAAAACAGACAAAGATTTATCCAATTTATTATGCACATTGATGATGAACTTTTATATTTTTAATGGATTGGAAATGGAATGCACTTTCGAAAAGGAATCACGCCGGAACACATAAAAAAACACAGCTGACAAAAAGTTGTCAGCCGTGACTTTTTTGAGGAAATTCGCAATTATTTGCCGCCTTTTCGGCCAGACAGGCGATCAGGAGTGTGGGAATGCCTGACAACATGGCTCGTCAGGGCGAGCAGGGCGATGGCGTTGGGAATGACCATGAGCTGATTGAACATGTCGCTCAGCTCCCAGACGAGGTCGTTGGACATCGTGGTGCCAAGGAAGATGAAGATCAGCGCGAGCAGCGTGTAGACGTTGGCGCTCTTTTTGCCGAAGAGGTAGACTATGTTGATCTTGCCGAAGAGGTTCCAGCTGAGGATCGTGGAAAAGGCGAAGAAGAAGAGGCACACCGCGACGAACATGCTGCCGGCCTTGTAGCCAAACACCGTGCCGAACGCGCACTGGGCAAGATTCGTCTTGTTGAAGGTGCTGCTCAGCGCTGCTGCGCCGCGGCCGGAGAGCGGGCCGTTGCCCGCATAGAGCGTGGAGATGATGACAAGCGCGTTAAGCGTGAGGATAACGAACATGTCGATGAACACGCCGATGATGGCGACGGTGCCCTGCTCATGGGGGTTTTTGACGTTGGCGAGCGCATGGGCATGGGGCGTGGAGCCCATGCCGGCCTCATTGGAGAACAGGCCGCGCTTGGCGCCCTGCGAGATGGCGAGCTTGATGGCGTAGCCGAAGCCGCCGCTGATGATGGCCTGCGGCTCAAAGGCGTAGCGGAAGATCATGGCAAAGGTCTCGGGGATATACTTGATGCGAACGGCGAGCACGATGAGGCCGCCGAAGAGAAAGACAGCTGCCATCAGGGGGACGACCTTCTCCGTAACGGAAGCGAGGCGCTGCACGCCGCCGAGGAAGATGAACGCGCAGATGGCAACGAGAACGAGGCCGACGACCCAGGACTGGATCCCAAAGGCCGTTTCCATTGTTGCGCCGATGGAGTTGGACTGCACCATGCAGCCCATAAAGCCGAGCGCCAGAATGATGGCGGTGGCGAAGAAACCGGCAAGGAACTTGCCGAAGCGGCCCTTGAAGACGGCGGTGATATAGTAGACGGGGCCGCCTTTGATGGAGCCGTCCTCGCCAACAACGCGCGTTTCCTGCGCGAGCGTTGCCTCGGCGTAGATCGTGGCCATGCCAAAGAACGAGATGACCCACATCCAGAACACCGCGCCGGGGCCGCCGGTGAGGATCGCGCCGGCAACGCCGACGATGATGCCCGTGCCGACCTGAGCGGCGATGGCGGTGGCGAGCGCCTGGAATGAGCTCATGCCGCCGCCGCCCTTCTTGCCGTTGAGGGAGATGTTGCCGAAGACGCGGTTCCAGCCCTCCTTGAAGCAGCGGATCTGCACGAATTTTGTCTTAATGGTGTACCAGATGCCGACGCCGAGCAGCAGAAAGACCAGAACATAGTTGCTCAGGTATTCGTTGATGGTCTGAACGGCGGACAGGAACGAAGCTTCCGTAATTGTTGCCATTATGTTCTCCTCGGTATTAAAAAAGAATAGAGAAAAAGAAGAGCTGCCGATCAAGACGAAAGATCGGCAGCTAAAAAACAAAGGAGAATGAGCAAAAGACGGAAGAACCGGCGCTGTGCCGGGGTGTCTCCGTCCCTTTGCCTGAGAGATTCGGCCTTAACATTTTTCAGCCAAGGCGTTGCCCCTTCGGCACCCAACTGAATGAGTTCTCCAGAGGTTCCAATAGCGTTCAGTTTCAAAAAAATCCTGAAAACCGTGCATCTTCGCTTATTGCAGCGAAAAAGAGGGTAACATGCCGCAAAAATCTTGTCAAGAAAATCGAATCGGCGAAAGTGATAAAGATTTGGCGACTGAGATGTGCATAATGACGAAAACTGTGCAAAAGTTAATTGGGAGCGCCACTGCCCTGTAATTTTTCAAGCACATCGTGGGCAAAACGTTCGGTTGCGGCACTGGGCGAAACGTTGCGCAGCATGCACAGGTCGACCGTGCGCGGCGGGATGGAAAAGGCGGTGGAAAGCTCGCGGATATCACCTGCGGCCAACTCGTCACAGACGAATTCCCGCGTGACGCCCGCAACGCCGAAGCCGATCTTGGCAAGATCGACAAGAAGACTGCGCGCGCCGAGCTCGATCTCGGGGGTGAGCTTGATGCCGCTTTGCAGGAAGAACTTTTCAAGGTAGGTGCGCGAGGAGGCTTTTTTCTCCAGCAGAATGAGTGGAAAGGCGGCGATCTCCTCGGGCGTGTAGGGTCGGGAAAAGTCGCAGGGATAGTCGGGAGAGGCGACAAAGCAGGAATGCGTTTCAAAGCAGGGCACATGCTCCAGATCCTCTGCATCGCCGGGGGCGCTGGCAAAGGCAACGTCCACCCGCCCCGCGCGGAGAAGGCCGAGCACCTTATAACTGCGGCCGCTGATGATGCGGATATGGATATTCGGATACGAGCGGTGGAACGCGTCAAGGTGCGGCAGCAGGAACTGGCTCGTTACGGTGTCGCTTGCGCCGATGACGAGCGTGCCGGCTTGCAGCGTGCGCGACTGCTGGAGTTTATCCTCGCCGGTTTCCAGAAGGCCCATGGCGCTGCGTACATATTCAAATAGGAGCTGCCCGTCCTCGGTGAGCGCGACGCCGCGAGGCGAACGCAGGAAAAGACGCGTGCCGAGCTGCTGCTCAAGCTGCTTGATGCTCTGGCTGACGGCAGACTGCGAGAGATAGAGGTTCTCTGCCGCAAGGGAAATGTTGCCGGCCTCGGCAACCTCGCGGAAGACCCGGTAAAGCTCCAACTTGACCATTCGAAAGCCCCCCTTTGAAAACAAAAGGCATAAGAAAAATTTATGCCTATCATCAAAAAACGATACTTTACTTATCGCTCTGAGGCGATTATAATACAACACTGCATGCTTTTGCAAGAGTGCGCTTTTGCGCTGATTAAAAATAAAGGAGTTTGCCATGAGAACGATCGGAACTGTCGCGCGCGGTGTGCGCGCACCTATCATCCGCGAAGGAGATAACATTGCTGAGGTCGCCGCCGCTTCCGTGATGGAAGCATGGAAAGAGGCCGGTATCGAGCCGCATGACCGCGACGTGGTTGCGATCACGGAATCTGTTGTGGCGCGTGCGCAGGGCAACTACGCAACGCTCGACCAGATCGCCAAGGACGTGCGCGAAAAGACCGGCGGCGGCACCGTGGGCGTTGCATTCCCCATCATGAGCCGCAACCGCTTCTCTCTGCTGCTGCGCGGCATGGCCATGGGCTGCAAGAAGATCGTGCTGCTGCTCTCTTACCCCTCTGATGAGGTGGGCAACGGCCTTGTCGACTGGGACAAGCTGGACGAGGCGGGCGTTGACCCGTACAGCGACGTTCTGACGCTTGAGCAGTTCCGCGAGAAGTTCGGCGCGGCGGTGCACCCCTTCACCGGCGTTGATTATATCGATTTCTATTCCGGCATCATCACCGACGCCGGCGCCGAGGTCGAAGTCCTCTTCGGCAACCGTGTGCAGACGCTGTGCGGCTGCACGGACGCTGTCATCACCTGCGATATCCACACCCGCGCGCGCAGCAAGCGCCTGCTGAAGGCCGGCGGCGCGAAGATCGTGCTGGGTCTTGACGACCTGCTCACGAAGAGCGTGGACGGCAGCGGCTACAATGAAGAATATGGCCTGCTCGGCTCCAACAAGGCGACCGAGGAGTCCGTCAAGCTCTTCCCGCGCGACTGCATGGTGGTGGCCGAGGAGCTGAGCGCGCTGCTGAGCAATGCCAGCGGCAAGCACATCGAGGCGATGGTTTACGGTGACGGCGCGTTCAAGGATCCCGTCGGCAAGATCTGGGAGCTGGCTGACCCCGTTGTTTCCCCGGGCTACACCAAGGGTCTGGTCGGCACGCCGAACGAGCTGAAGCTCAAGTACCTTGCCGACAACGACTTCGGTGATCTCAAGGGCGAGGCGCTCAAGGCTGCCATTGAAGAGCGCATCCGCGAGAAGACCAGCGAGAGCCTGGTTGGCAACATGGTGTCCGAGGGTACGACGCCCCGCCGCCTGACCGATCTCATCGGTTCTCTCTGCGACCTGACGAGCGGCAGCGGCGACAAGGGTACGCCCATCGTTTACATTCAGGGCTACTTCGACAACTATTCCAACGACTGAACGAAAGACAAAAAGCAGCGCATCTCTTGCGAGATGCGCTGCTTTTTATCGTTGCGATGTTATTCGGCGCGCTTTTCGGCTTTTTCGATCGCGTCGGCGGCGGGATCGAGCCATGCGCCCTCGAACTCTTCGATCTTGCCCGTGTCCACAAGGGCGGCAAGCTCGGGGTCAATGGGCATCTGGGCGAGCAGGGGGAGGGAGTGACGCTTGGCGGCTTCCTCGCTCTTGCCCTCGCCGAAGAGGTAGATCTTCTTGCCGCAGTCGGGGCAGGCGACGTAGCTCATGTTCTCCACGACGCCGACGATGGGGACGTCCATCTTCTCCGCCATCTTCACGGCCTTCTCCACGACCATGGAGACAAGCTCCTGCGGGGAGGTGACAACGATAATACCATCGAGCGCGATGGACTGGAACACGCTCAGCGGCACATCGCCCGTGCCGGGGGGCATATCGACGAACAGATAGTCCACGTCCCAGGCAACATCCGTCCAGAACTGCTGGACGACACCGCCGATGACGGGGCCGCGCCAGATGACAGGGTCGGTCTCGTCTTCGAGCAGAAGGTTGATGGACATGATCTCGATGCCGCTGCGGCTGACGCAGGGGTAAAGCGCCGTCTGCGTGCCGACGGCCTTATCGTGTACGCCGAAGGCCTGCGGGATCGAGGGGCCGGTGATGTCGGCGTCCATGACGCCGACTTTGAAGCCGCGGCGGTGCATGGTGACGGCGAGCTGGCTCGTGACCATGGATTTGCCGACGCCGCCCTTGCCGGAAACAACGCCGAACACCTTGCCGATGTGACTCTCGGGGTGGGGAGCCTTACGCAGGGACTGCGGCGCTGTGCGCTCAGAGCAGCTCTCACCGCAGGTAGAGCAATTATGGGTGCATTCGCTCATAGATCAGAATTCTCCTTTGCTGCGTGGTCGCCGCCGTTTGCTTGGCGGCGCAACTTAGTTTATACCGTTCAAACAAGGAAGTCAACCGCGCGCTTGGCGGATCAATCCTTCTTGTCCTCGTTGAAAAGTCCGTCGGCGGCGCGCTTTGCCTCGGCCTCGCTTTCGTTCAGGCGGGCGCGAATGGCGGCAAGCAGATCCTCGCGGGACTTGCGAATGTCAGGATGGGAATGGAGCAGGCGGCGCTCGAAAATATCGGCGCTGTCGCGCAGCGCGCGGGCGCGCTCGCGCACCTCGGCGCGGCGCTCGGCCTTGCGCTCCTGGTTTTCCTCGCGCTTTTCGGCGACGTAGTCCTTGAGCTCGGTTTGCAGCTCGCGCAGCTTGCCCATCTGAGAGCTGAGCTGGAAGGCGCTGCGGACGGAGAGAATGGTGTCCATCAGATAAATGCCGAAGATGAACGAGGCGAGCGGGACGGTGATGGCGGCGCCGAGACCTGTGATGCGCGCCCAGAGCCACGGCTGTACAACATGGCACAGAAGAACGCTCGCAAGGCCGAAGCACGCGGAGTTCAGCAGGCAGACGCGGCCGTTGATCTGGAACTTATAATGAGAGTAGTCCCACCAGCGCATGTGGAAGAGCTTTTCCATGATCCAGCTCGTGAAGTATTCGAGGATCGACGTGACGATCGCACCGAAGATAAATGTGAGCACCGGATTCTGGAAGCCGCCGTGCAGAAGATACAGCACGAGCAGCGCGCCGTGGCCGTAAATGGGGCAGAGGAAGCCGTTGAGAAAACCTCTCTTTTCGCACAGGTGCCCCTTGGGAATGGAGCAGTACAGCATTTCGCCGCACCAGCCGAGGGTGCTGTAGGCAATGTAGAGCAGGAAGAGGTTGCAAAGACCAATAAAGTCACTGGGGAGGAGCAAAGCTTGCAGAGTGGACATGAAGGATCTCCTTTTCTATTCAGAATGGATTACAGGGAAAGAAGCGTGACACCGTCGCGCCCGGCGAGATACGCGCTCTCGCGGTGCTGGCAGGTGAAGAGCAGGATCTGGCGCGACTTGCTCTCTTCCAGCAAAAGGTCGAGCGCGGCACGGCAGCGCGCATCATCGAAACGAACGAGCGCATCGTCCAGCACGATGGGCGGCGGATCACCTTCGGGCAGAACGCTTTCGCAGATCGCGAGGCGCACGGCAAGGTAGAGCTGGTCGAGCGTGCCAAGGCTCAGAAGCTGCGCGTCGTGCGAGATGCTCTCACCTGCTTCACCGGCCTGCGCGGAGAACGTGCGGTCGAGCAGAACGCTTTCATATTTTCCGCCCGTCAGGCGGGAGAAAAGCTCGCCTGCCCGGCGGCTGAGCGCGGGGGAAAAGCGGCTTTGCAGCGCGGTGTTTGCGTGTTGCAGCGCTTCCATCGCAAGAGCGATGGCATCGTACTCACCCTGATTCTGCGCAAGCTCGGTACGCTTCTGCGCGAGCCCGGCTTCAAGCTCGGCGGCATCGCCGATGGCGCGGCAGCGGCCGGAGGTGTAATCGAAGGTGCTTTGCGCCTCACGGCGGCGGACGGTGAGCGCGTCGAGCGCGCTTTGCAGTTCTGCCCGGGAACGAGTCGGACGGACGGCGGGCTCGGTGGGAACGTCGCTTTGCGGCTGCTGCGCGGAAAGAAGCTCACAGCGCAGCGACAGCTCGCGCGCCTCACGCTCCAAGGTATCCAACTCGGCATATTTGTGCAGCGCGGTATCGAGATAGGTGCTGACGCGGGAAATGTCGCCTGCCGGGATCAGCACAAGCAGCTCCCGCGCGGCGCTGTCGCAGAGCTTTTGCTGCGCTGCGGCATCGGACTGCGCTTCTCGCAGGGCCTGCTCAAAGACGCGGCGCTTTTCGTCATGTACGCGGCGGACTTTGCGGCGGCTATTCGCATCTATAATAAGGAGAGCGAGCGGTGCAATGCCGGAAAGAACACGCCCGGCCATCGCGACAGCGGCCGGCAGCGTCTGAATGACCATAAGCGCGGCAAATAGAACGGCGCTTACTATTATATAAGGTAATAGCGAATGCGCTCGCTCGGCTGGCTTTGCGTCAAAGGCGGCAAGCGCGCCCTCAGCGTCGCGGTATCGCTGCTGCGCATCTGCGGCATCAGCCTTGAGCGAGGAAAGGGCGATGAGTCGCATGCGGCCCTGCTCCAGTGCGTCGCGCGGAGGAACACGATCTTCGATCAACGTGCGGTGCAACTGCTCGGCACTGCTTTCGGCGGCCTGCCAACGCTGCTGCGCTTGCGCGGCGGCAAGGCGAATGTCCTGCGCGTCACAAATGTCGTGCGCGCGCAGCTGAGCGCGGAGAGAAGCTTCTTCGGCATCAAAGGTGGCAAGCGCGGCCTCGGCGTCCTGCCCGCTGCGCGTGAGCTGGGAAAGCTCGGCGAGAGATCGCTCCTGTGCGACGATCTCCGCCTCAAGTGCAGGAATGCGGCCCGACTTATTATATTTACGCGTGTTGAGCTGCTTTTTGAGCGCGGCGGAAGCTTCGCTGAACGACTGCCCCTCTTCGCCGGTGGTGATGAGTGCTGCGATGCGCCGCTCAAGCTCAGCGCTGGCGTCGACCGTCAGGCTGCTCTGGCGGATAAAAGCGCTGCGCTCATAAATCTCGCACGGGATACCGAGCAGCGTCTCGCCGCAGTCAGCGGCGGTCAGGCCATCAACGCTCTCGCCGCTGCCGGTGTAGATGGCGGAAAAACGTCCCATGGGGCTGTTTGCTCGCGTGGTGTCGCGCTGAAGCGTGATGTTGCCTTTCTGAGAGGAGAGAGACAGCGTGCCGCGCATCGGAGAGAGCGACCAGGGGGCATAGCGGTTCTTGTCTGCCAGCGCACCGCGTTCGCGCGGCGGAAAACCATAGAGCATTACGCGGAGAAAGGCGAGCAGTGTCGATTTTCCGGATTCATTTGGCGCTTCTATGATATTAAGACCGCTTGAAAACGAGAGCGAGCAGTGCTCCAACTTCCCGAAAGTGGCCTCGATATGTTGGAAATCCAAGGGAAATACCTCCAAAATGAAACGGTTCCTATATTATAACATGCTGCGGGGAATTTGTCTCTATGCACCCTTGAAAAAATAATTTGAAAATATCTGAAAAAGGGTGTTGACAAACGATGAGGTACGTGCTAAGATAACACCTGTTCCGCGGTTGGAGCGTGCACCTTGTAAATTAAACAACGAAACTTTGACAAGCACCAGATGAAAAACTGTGCAACATGCACAGGGCTTGCGAGGAGGACGGTTGAGTCAATTACGTCTGAATCGTAAGGATAAAAAGTTTTAAGCTATGACAAATAGCTCGATAAAGATTAGCTCAGACTTAGGTCTGTGTTGATACCATTTTATTGAGAGTTTGATCCTGGCTCAGGACGAACGCTGGCGGCGTGCTTAACACATGCAAGTCGAACGAGAATCTGCTGAAGGAGGATTCGTCCAACGGAAGCAGAGGAAAGTGGCGGACGGGTGAGTAACGCGTGAGGAACCTGCCTTGAAGAGGGGGACAACAGTTGGAAACGACTGCTAATACCGCATGACGCATAGAGGTCGCATGATCTTTATGCCAAAGATTTATCGCTTCAAGATGGCCTCGCGTCTGATTAGCTGGTTGGCGGGGTAACGGCCCACCAAGGCGACGATCAGTAGCCGGACTGAGAGGTTGAACGGCCACATTGGGACTGAGATACG
>ENA-ORMR01002595-ORMR01002595.1-human-gut-metagenome-genome-assembly--contig:-NODE-2595-length-10931-cov-3.248897_pt1 | contig 10931 bp, 5 predicted proteins | sample MGYA00242107_ERZ509003 | MGnify/ENA primary metagenome ERZ509003 (study PRJEB26280, sample SAMEA2338699) | human gut metagenome | biome: human gut; feature: human-associated habitat; material: faeces... | reverse complement strand
GCAGTCTTGATACTTTTTGTTTTCTCTTGTGACTACTCTAAGGGGATTATATCACGTTATGTTATGTTGGCGGTTTTTGAGATTGCATAATGAATCACTTTTTTAATAGGTCTGCAAGCGTTTTACCGTCAAAATAATCGGTGACTAACTTGTAAAATTCCACCCACATGGGGTAGGTGGGACATCTGTCGACCCTTTGACACGGCTTTGCCCCGCATTCCAGACAGGCAACCGGAGCAAGGTCGCCCTCGGTCAGCCGCAGGATATCGCCGATTATGCAGTTATTGGGCGCTTTTATCAGGCGATACCCGCCGCCTTTGCCCTGTATGCCCTCAATATAACCGCTTTTGGTCAGCGCGGGGATGATCTGCTCGAGATATTTTAAGGATATCCCCTGCCTCGCGGCAACCTCCTTCATCGGGATATATCCCCTGCCGGAGTTCTCCGCAAGGTCTGCAAGCACCCTTAAAGCATATCTGCCCCTTGTTGATATCATCATGCAAATTTACTCCTTTTTACATTATTCCGCAAACAGCGGGGTTGAAAGATATCTGTCGCCGGTGTCGGGCAGAAGGACAACTATTGTCTTGCCCTCGTTTTCTTCTCGCTTGGCAAGCTCGATTGCTGCATACGCCGCCGCACCGGAGGATATGCCCACAAGCACGCCCTCGCTGTGGCCGATAAGCCTGCCTGTGGCGAATGCGTCTTCGTTTGAAACCGGTATTATCTCATCATAGATTTGAGTGTTGAGAACATCGGGGACAAATCCTGCGCCTATGCCCTGAATCTTATGCGAGCCTGCAACGCCGGTGGAGAGCACCGCGGAAGTCTTGGGCTCCACAGCCACAACCCTTATCGCAGGATTTTTATACTTAAGATACTCGCCAACGCCTGTTATCGTTCCGCCGGTTCCCACTCCCGCAACGAAGATATCAACCTTGCCGTCGGTATCCTCGTATATTTCGGGACCGGTGTTATCCCTGTGAGCCTTGGGGTTGGCAGGGTTTACAAACTGCCCGGGAATAAAGCTGTTCGGGATTTTAAAGGCAAGCTCCTCCGCCTTGGCTATCGCGCCCTTCATGCCCTTGGAGCCTTCCGTAAGCACAAGCTCTGCACCGTAAGCGGCGATAAGCTGTCTGCGCTCTATCGACATGGTTTCGGGCATAACAATTATGATTCTGTATCCCTTAGCCGCCGCGACTGAAGCAAGACCTATTCCTGTGTTGCCTGAGGTCGGCTCGATTATAACCGAGCCGGGCTTAAGCCTGCCCGAAGCCTCCGCTTCGTCTATCATAGCCTTGGCGATTCTGTCCTTTACAGAGCCTGCGGGGTTGAAGTATTCCAGCTTTGCAAGAATCCTCGCCTTAAGGCTATATTGCTTTTCGATATGCGTAAGCTCCAAAAGCGGGGTTCTGCCGATAAGCTGGTCGGCTGATGTGTAAATTTTGCTCATAGCTGCGTCTCCTTTACTGCCGCAAAGCCTTTTTCAAGGTCTGCTATTATGTCGTCGATATGCTCCGTTCCGATGGACAGGCGGATGGTGTTGGGCTTTATGCCCTGATCTAAAAGCTCCTCCGGTGAAAGCTGGCTGTGGGTAGTGGTTGCGGGGTGGATAACAAGGCTTTTAACGTCGGCAACGTTTGCCAAAAGCGAGAAGATTTTAAGATTATCTATAAACCTGTGAGCTTCCTTAACCCCGCCCTTAATCTCAAATGTAAAGATGGATGCGCCGCCGTTGGGGAAATATCTCTCATACAAAGCGTGGTCGGGATGGTCGGACAGCGAGGGGTGATTTACCTTTTCAACAAGAGGATGGTTTGAAAGGTACTCAACGACCTTCTTGGTGTTTTCGGCGTGGCGCTCCAAGCGAAGGGAGAGAGTTTCAACGCCCTGCAAAAGCAGGAATGCCGCAAACGGCGATATGCACGCGCCGGTATCCCGCAGAAGCACCGCTCTTATATATGTCACAAACGCCGCCGCACCAACAGCCTTTACAAACGAAACGCCGTGATAGCTTGGGTTAGGCTCTGAAATTGCGGGATATTTGCCGCTTGCCGCCCAATCGAATCTGCCCGAGTCGACAATTATGCCGCCGAGGGTGGTACCGTGTCCGCCCAAAAACTTGGTTGCGGAATGAACAACAATGTCCGCGCCGTGCTCGATAGGTCGGATAAGATACGGTGTGCCAAAGGTGTTGTCTACAACAAGCGGCAAGCCGTGCTTATGGGCAAGCTGAGCAAGCGCGTCGATATCCGGAATGTCGCTGTTGGGGTTGCCGAGGGTTTCTATGTATATTGCTCTGGTATTTTCGCGGATAGCCGCTTCGACTTCGGTAAGGTCGTGGATGTTTACAAAGCTTGCGGTAATGCCAAGACCGGGCAGAGTGTGCGCCAAAAGGTTAAAGCTGCCGCCGTATATAGTCTTTTGCGAGACGATATGCCCGCCGTTCTGCGCAAGGGCTTCAATGGTATAAGTGATTGCTGCAGCACCCGAAGCAAGTGCCAGAGCCGCAACGCCGCCTTCAAGAGCGGCTATTCTCTTTTCCAAAACCTCCTGAGTGGAGTTAGTCAGCCTGCCGTAAATGTTTCCGGTGTCGGTAAGTCCGAAGCGGGCGGCGGCATGTGCACAGTCGTGAAAGACATATGAGGTGGTTGCATATATCGGTACCGCGCGTGAATCGGTTGCGGGGTCGGGGCTTTCCTGCCCTACGTGCAGCTGTAAAGTTTCAAATTTATATTCAGACATGATAGTTATTTCCTTTCGTTTTAAAATGTATAATGATTAATTGATACCCTGCTTAACCGTACACATTCGTCCGAAGCGGAAATTCTCTCTTATAAGCTTTTCAAAATAGTTTTTCATGATGTCCTCCAATTACCTACTTGTTAGGTTGGTATTATGATAGCACATAATACCTACTTTGTCAATAGGTAAATGAAATTTTTTTGTAATAGCCAGATATAAAAAGCTTGGGGAAACCACCGTAAGGGGTTTCCCTATGGGCGTGCGGAGCACGTCCATGACTGCACTAAGTAGTAGTTCAAACCATGCCAAAATATATAAAGCCACCTCCGATTTTACATCAGAGATGGCTTTAATTCTTGAATATTCAGTTATCCGTTAATCTCCTGCGGAGCCTCGTGCGACTGCGCCGCGCGCTCGACATACGCTTCGTTCTTAACGACCTCGGCGTTGTTGTATACCTGCATACCGGTACCTGCGGGCAGAAGCTTGCCTATGATAACGTTCTCCTTAAGACCCAGCAGATGGTCGGTCTTGCCCTTTATGGCAGCGTCGGTAAGAGCACGAGTGGTCTCCTGGAAGGAAGCAGCGGAAAGGAAGCTTTCCGAGCTGGAGGATGCCTTTGTAATACCCTGAATTACGGGGCTGGTAACGATAAGTCTTGCGGACTCGTCGCCGGCGTCGATCTCCTCCTGAATCTGAGCGTTGATCTCTTCAATCTCGTGCCTGTCAACCAAAGTGCCGGGCAGGAGGTAGCTCGAACCGGAATCCTCAATCTTTACCTTGCGGAGCATCTGGCGGGTTATAACCTCGATGTGCTTGTCGTTAACGTCAACACCCTGCAAGCGGTAAACCTTTTGTACCTCGGTGATAATGTAGTTTCTCACAGCCTCCGGACCTAAGATGGCAAGGATATCCGCGGGGTTCTTTGAGCCTGCTGTAAGCTCGTCGCCCGCCTTAACCTCGTCTCCGGGCTTTACCTTGATTCGGTAGTCCCACGGAATAGCATACTGCTCAACCTCGCCGGTTTCGGTGTTGGTGACTACTATTACCCTCGACTTTTTGATTTCCTCTATGCTTATAACGCCGTCGATCCTTGTAAGGATAGCCGCGCCCTTGGGCTTTCTGGATTCAAACAGCTCTTCAACTCTGGGAAGACCCTGAGTGATATCCTCAGCCGATGCAACACCACCGGTGTGGAAGGTTCTCATGGTAAGCTGAGTACCGGGTTCACCAATGGACTGCGCCGCGATGATTCCGACAGCTTCACCGACAGAAACAATGGTGGAGTGTGCCAGATCCATACCGTAGCACTTTGCGCAAACGCCGCGCTTGGATTTGCAGCCCAGTACCGAGCGGATTTCTATGCTTGTTCTGCCCTCGGCTTCAAGAGCGTCGATTACTTTCTTGGCGTCGGCAGGGGTCATAAGCTTGTTAGAAGACATTATAACCTCGCCGGTCTTGGGATTTTTAAGGTCCTCAACCAAAAATCTGCCGACAAGTCTTTCAGCGAACGGCTCGATCATTTCGTTGCCGTTCTTGATCTCGAACACTTCTATACCCTCGTGAGTGCCGCAGTCGTCCTCGGTGATGATTACATCCTGCGAAACATCGACAAGTCGTCTTGTAAGATATCCCGAGTCGGCGGTACGCAGAGCGGTATCGGTAAGACCCTTACGCGCACCTCTGGAAGAAATGAAGTATTCCAGAATGTTCAAGCCTTCACGATAGTTGGCTCTGATGGGCATTTCGATTGTCGCGCCCGAGGTGTTTGCAATAAGTCCTCTCATTCCGGCAAGCTGTCTTATCTGAGCGATAGAACCACGCGCGCCCGAGTCGGACATCATGTAAATCGGGTTGTATTTATCAAGGTTTGCCTGCAATGCTGCGGTAACGTCGTCGGTTGCCTTAGTCCAGATTTCGATGAACTTCTTAGACTTGCCCTCACGTGAGATAAGTCCTCTCTTATACTGCTTATCAACCTTGTCAACCAGCTTGTCGGCGTTTGCAAGGATATCCTTCTTTGCCGGAGGAACAACAGCGTCGCAGACGGCAACTGTGATAGCCGCCTTGGTGGAGTACTTAAAGCCCAGTGCCTTTATGCTGTCCAGAACCTCGCTGGTTTTGGTGGTGCCGTGCTTGCGGATACATCTTTCAATGATATCGCCCAGCTGCTTTTTCTTGACAAGGAAGCCGATTTCAAGGTCGAACTGCTTGGAGGAATCGGTTCTGTCAACATATCCTAAATCCTGAGGGATGTTTTCGTTGAATATAAGTCTTCCGACGGTGGCATCTATTATCTTTGACACCTGCCTGTCCCCTGCGGTGCGGGTAACTCTTACCTTAACCTTTGCCTGAAGCGATACAACCCCCGCCTGATAAGCCATCATAGCCTCGTTAACGTCGCGGAAGATCTTGCCCTCGCCCTTTTCGCCGTCTTTTTCAAGGGTCAGGTAGTAGGAACCCAGAACCATATCCTGAGTAGGAACGGTAACCGGCTTGCCGTCGGCAGGCTTTAACAGGTTGTTGGCAGCAAGCATCAAGAATCTTGCTTCCGCCTGAGCCTCAACGCTCAGCGGAACGTGAACTGACATCTGGTCGCCGTCGAAGTCGGCGTTATACGCCGTGCAGGCGAGCGGATGGAGCTTTAATGCTCTGCCCTCGACAAGTACCGGCTCGAACGCCTGAATACCCAAGCGGTGAAGCGTAGGCGCACGGTTTAAAAGCACAGGGTGACCCTGAATTACATTCTCCAAAGCGTCCCAGACCTCGTCCTTACCTCTTTCAACCATCTTTCTTGCGGACTTGATGTTTATCTGAGGGTTGGTGTCTACCAATCTCTTCATAACGAACGGCTTGAAAAGCTCTAATGCCATCTCCTTGGGAAGACCGCACTGATACATCTTAAGCTCGGGACCTACAACGATAACCGAACGTCCGGAATAGTCAACACGCTTACCTAAAAGGTTCTGGCGGAATCTTCCCTGCTTACCCTTTAACATATCCGAAAGGGACTTAAAGGCGCGGTTGTTGGGACCTGTTACCGGTCTGCCATGACGACCGTTGTCTATAAGCGCGTCAACAGCTTCCTGAAGCATTCTCTTTTCGTTTCTTACGATGATGTCGGGAGCTTCAAGATCTAACATCCTCTTCAAGCGGTTGTTTCTGTTTATTACCCTTCTGTAAAGGTCGTTAAGGTCGCTGGTGGCGTATCTGCCGCCGTCCAGCGGAACCATGGGTCGAAGCTCGGGCGGAATTACCGGAACAACGTCTAAAATCATCCATTCGGGTCTGTTGCCGGAAACTCTGAAGGCTTCTACTATTTCAAGTCTCTTTAAAAGCTTTAATCTCTTCTGACCGGCAGGTAAGTCCTTAAGCTCGGCTTTAAGCTCGTTTGCCAAAGCCTCAACGTCGATTTCTTCAAGCAGAACCTTAATGGATTCGGCACCCATGCCCGCCTTGAATTTATCCTCAAAGCGCTCTCTTGCGTCCTGATACTCCTTTTCGGTGAGTATCTGCTTCTTTTCAAGGCTGGTGTCGCCGGGGTCGGTTACTATATACTTGGTGAAGTAAAGCACTTCTTCAAGGCGCTTTTGGGATATTTCAAGCATCTGACCGATTCTTGAAGGTGTGCCCTTAAAGTACCATATATGGGATACGGGAGCGGCAAGCTCGATATGTCCCATTCTTTCACGTCTTACCTTGGCGCGGGTAACCTCAACGCCGCAGCGCTCGCAGACCTTGCCTTTAAAGCGTATCTTCTTGTATTTTCCGCAGTGACATTCCCAGTCCTTGGTTGGACCGAAGATTCTTTCGCAGAACAAACCGTCTCTTTCCGGCTTCTGGGTGCGGTAGTTTATGGTTTCAGGCTTTTCAACAACGCCGTGCGACCAGCTTCTTATCTGTTCGGGCGATGCAAGACCGATTTTTATTGAATCAAAAACATTGAAATCCAAAGTTTAAAACCCTCTTTCCTTTAATCGTTGCGCCTTATTTATATAAGGTCCTCGGGGGAATCCTCTTCCTTGGTGCTGAAGCCCGATATCTCGTCTTCGTCCATGCCGGATTCGTAATCGGAATCGTCGTAATCGTCGGAGACGGTATCGCTTGTGTAATCGTCCACAAGACCTTCGTCTGCCGCATAGCTCATGCCGTACTCCGATTCGTCAGCCGCGGGCTGAGGAATGATATCGTTATCATCGTCAAAGTTCTGCTTAAGGTCGATTTCTTCGCCGTTTTCATCCATAACTCTGACGTCGAGGGTGAGCGACTGAAGCTCCTTGACAAGTACCTTAAAGGATTCGGGAACGCCCGCCTTGGGAACGTTCTGACCCTTTACAATAGCCTCATAGGTCTTTACACGTCCAACGGTATCGTCCGACTTGACGGTGAGGATTTCCTGCAACGTATATGCCGCGCCGTAAGCTTCGAGCGCCCAGACTTCCATTTCACCGAAACGCTGTCCGCCGAACTGAGCCTTACCGCCCAAGGGCTGCTGGGTAACCAGCGAGTAAGGACCAACCGAACGCGCATGGATCTTATCATCAACCAGGTGGTGGAGCTTAAGGTAATACATAATGCCAACGGTTACGCGGTTGTCAAAGGGTTCGCCGGTACGTCCATCGTAAAGGGTGGTTTTGCCATCCTCAGCCATGCCCGCAAGCTTAAAGCATTCTCTTATGTCCTCCTCGTGTGCGCCGTCGAATACGGGGGTCATGATCTTCCAGCCCAGCTTTTTGGCAGCCATGCCAAGGTGAACCTCAAGCACCTGTCCTATATTCATACGCGAAGGAACGCCCAGAGGGTTCAGAACGATATCCAAAGGAGTACCGTCCTCCAAGAAAGGCATATCCTCCTGCGAAAGGATTCTTGAAACAACACCCTTGTTTCCATGACGACCCGCCATCTTATCGCCGACAGAAATCTTTCTCTTCTGCGCGATATAGCAGCGGACAAGCATATTTACTCCGGGGCTGAGCTCGTCGCAGTTTTCAGGTGTGAACACCTTGACGTCGATTATAATACCGGATTCGCCGTGGGGAACGCGCAGGGAGTTATCCCTTACTTCCCTTGCCTTTTCACCGAAGATTGCACGCAGCAGTCTTTCCTCGGCAGTAAGCTCGGTTTCGCCCTTGGGAGTTACCTTTCCGACAAGGATATCGCCGCTTCTTACCTCGGCACCGATTCTGATAATGCCGTTTTCGTCAAGATCCTTAAGCGCGTCTTCGCCTACGCCGGGGATATCCTTTGTGATCTCCTCCGGACCAAGCTTGGTGTCGCGGCACTCGATCTCGTATTCCTCGATATGGATGGAGGTGTAGGTGTCGTTTCTTACTAACTTTTCGTTTAAGAGAACAGCGTCCTCGTAGTTGTAGCCCTCCCATGTCATAAAGCCGATGAGGGCGTTCTTGCCCAGCGAGATTTCGCCGTTGCAGGTTGCGGGACCGTCTCCTATAACCTGATTGCGCTCAACGCGTTCGCCCTTTGCAACAATCGGGCGCTGGTTGGTGCAGGTTCCGGAGTTGGAACGCTTGAACTTGGTAAGATTGTAGATCCTATGCTCGCCGGAATCCTCTCTTACAACTATCTGCGAAGCGTCAACCCTTTCGACAACGCCCGGGTTTTCGCAGACTACGGCAACGCCGGAGTCAACGCACGCCTTATATTCCATACCTGTGCCGACGATCGGGTTTTCGGTCATCAGCAGCGGAACTGCCTGACGCTGCATGTTAGCGCCCATCAGAGCACGGTTAGCGTCGTCGTTTTCAAGGAAGGGTATCATCGCCGTTGCAACGGATACTACCATCTTGGGCGATACATCCATAAAGTCGATATTCTCGCGGTCGATTTCCATGATCTGATCGCGGTATCTGCCGTTTACCTTTGCACGCGCAAACTTATTGTCCTCGGTCAAAGGCTCGTTTGCCTGAGCTACCATGTAGTTATCCTCGACGTCGGCAGTCATGTAAACAACCTCGTCGGTGACAACGCCGGTTGCCTTATCGACCTTTCTGTAGGGAGCCTCGATAAAGCCGTATTCGTTTATTTTTGCGTATGACGCAAGATAGGATATAAGTCCGATGTTAGGTCCTTCTGGGGTCTCTATCGGGCACATTCTGCCGTAGTGGGAATAGTGAACGTCGCGCACCTCAAAGCCCGCTCTGTCACGCGAGAGACCGCCGGGACCGAGGGCGGAAAGCCTTCTCTTATGGGTAAGCTCGGCAAGGGGGTTGGTCTGATCCATAAACTGCGACAGCGGTGAGGAGCCGAAGAACTCCTTGATTGCCGCGGTGATGGGTCTGATATTTATAAGTGCGGTCGGGGTGACTATTTCGATATCCTGCGACTGTATGTTCATTCTTTCGCGGATGACCCTTTCCATTCTTGAAAAGCCTATTCTGAACTGGTTCTGCAAAAGCTCGCCAACGCAGCGGATTCTTCTGTTGCCTAAATGGTCGATATCGTCGACGTTTCCGACGCCCTCGCAGAGATTGAGGAAGTAGCTGATGGTGGCAATCATATCCTCTAAAACTATATGCTTGGGAATAAGCTCGTCGAGTCTTGCCTTTATCTGCTCGGCGATTTCATCCTCGCTCTGAGCGTTCTCTAAAATCTCGCGCAGGACCTTGAAGGAAACCTTTTCGTTTACGCCCAAAGCCTTGGCATCAAAGGAGACAAACTTGTCAATATCAACCATGCCGTTGCCGATAACCTTGACCTCGACATTTTCGACCTTATGGGTGACCTCGCCGGTCTGGCTGGTTATGGTCTCTCTCTTTTCGACGGAGATGTAGACCTCGGTAACGCCCGCGGACTCGATTTCATTTGCAAGCTCTTGGCTCACAAAGTCGCCTGCGTCGGCAATTATCTCGCCGGTAAGGGGGTTGGCAACCGGTCTTGAAAGGGTGAAGCCCTTTATTCTGGAGGCTACGCCCAGCTTTTTGTTATACTTATACCGTCCGAAACGACACAAATCGTATCTTCTTGCGTCGAAGAAGAGATTATTTATATGAGTGATAGCGCTGTCAACCGTCGGAGGCTCGCCGGGACGGAGCTTTTTATAAACTTCAATAAGACCCTCCTCGGTGGTGGTGGTGGAGTCCTTCTGAAGTATTGTAGCCGCAAGACGAGGGTCGTGGTTGAAGTACTCCTCGATTTCGGCGTTGGTGCCTATTCCGATGGCACGGATAAAGGTGGTAATAGGAATCTTTCTGTTCTTATCGATACGGACGTAAACAACATCGTTGGAGTCCATTTCGTATTCCAGCCATGCGCCTCTGTTGGGTATAACCGTCGAGCTGAAAAGATCCTTTCCTACCTTGTCCTTCTCAACAGCGTAATAAACGCCGGGAGAACGAACCAGCTGGGAAACTATAACTCGCTCGGCGCCGTTGATGACAAAGGTGCCGTAAGGCGTCATCAGCGGGAAATCGCCCATATAAACTTCACTGTCCTTGATTTCACCGGTTTCAAGGTTATGAAGTCTTGCGGTAACTCTGAGCGGGGCAGCGTAGGTTGTGTCCCTCTCCTTACATTCCGCAATAGTATACTTGGGTTCCTTGTCGAGCCGGTAGTCAATAAAGCTCAGCTCCAAGGTTTCGTTGTAGTCCTTGATGGCTGACATATCCTCAAAGACTTCTTTTAAACCCTGCTCCAAAAACCACTTATAGGATGATTTCTGGATGTCGATAAGATTGGGCATTTCAAGAACTTCGTCTATTTTCGCGAAGCTCTTGCGGACAACGTTTTTACCAAGCTGCACATCCTTGACATTGACCACTACTTATCACTCCTCATATTTATTTTTCATGAAATAATGCAAAAATTTCGCACAAACTATCGCCGATTTCCCTAGAAAATCCCGATTTTCAGCTGCTTTTGTTGAATATCAACATACACACGCCAAAAATGTTGAAAAAGTTCGTTAAACATTTTTTTGGGATACCAGCAAAATTCATTTAGGCGTCTTCTTTGCCATTATGATACAAAGTAAAAGTTTACACCAATTTTGTCAATATGTCAAGGGAGGAGCGGCGCTTGATTGCATTTTCGTATACTATTACAAATATAGGGGAGATTTCGGCTGTAAACTGGGCAAATTGTTGCGGCTTTCGCCGCAGTTAAGAGAGATGAGAGAAAAGAGAAAAGTGGCGGTGTCGGCTTCGCCGACGAATTTTAGCAGCGGCTTC
>ENA-ORMR01002589-ORMR01002589.1-human-gut-metagenome-genome-assembly--contig:-NODE-2589-length-10961-cov-3.489364_pt1 | contig 10961 bp, 14 predicted proteins | sample MGYA00242107_ERZ509003 | MGnify/ENA primary metagenome ERZ509003 (study PRJEB26280, sample SAMEA2338699) | human gut metagenome | biome: human gut; feature: human-associated habitat; material: faeces... | reverse complement strand
TCGGACAATGGAGCTGATATGCATAAATATAATACGTTATACACTCATAGATTAAATTGGCATGTTTTGCCACCCGAATCCTGAAAATATGATTGATGCCTCTTTTCGGATATAATTTACTTGCAAGGTCAGACAATTGAGATTATAATGTTTAGTAAGTATTGTTTTGGAGTACATAGATATGGAGAATAACGAAAAGGGTGCATACCGCACAAAGCAGAGGGAAATCATATTGGATTACCTGAAAAAGTGTCAGGATGGACATGTCACCATTGATGAGGTTACAGACCACCTGAAGAATGAAGGCAATAAGGTTGGACGAACGACCATCTATCGATATATGGAGAAGCTTGCGGATGAAGGCTTTCTTCGTAAGTATTATATAGAGGAGGGCGTCGGGGCATGCTATCAGTACCAAGGTGAGGATACTGCATGCCACAATCATTTTCATCTCAAATGCGTAAAGTGTGGCAGGCTGTTTCACGTAAGCTGTGATTTTCTTCAGCAGATAGAGGAACATGTTTACGAACACCATCATTTTCTGGTAGACAATTCTAAGACGGTACTATACGGTGTATGTGAAGCTTGTCAGAAAGATACCGATGAAGATATAAGCGCTCATCACGGGGGATGCAGCTGCGGACATGTGCACAACAACGACAATAAGACATGAAGAGGAGAATAGCCATGGAAAAGAAACCATTTGTTACACTTGAACAGTTAAAGGAGATCGACAAGACATATCCTACACCTTATCATATATATGATGAGAAGGGTATACGTGAGAACGTAAAGAAGCTTAGGGAGGCTTTTTCATGGAATAAGGGCTTCAGAGAGTATTTCGCAGTGAAGGCTACTCCGAATCCTTTTCTGGTAAATATTCTTAAGGAGTATGACTGTGGTGTTGACTGTTCTTCGCTTACCGAGCTTATGTTTGCCAAGGCTCTTGATTTTGACGGACAGCATATCATGTTTTCATCAAATGCAACACCTGCCGAGGAATTTGAATATGCTCATAAGATAAATGCAACCATAAACCTTGATGATTTTACCCATATACAGTTCCTAGACGATATATGCGGCATTCCGGAGACCATATCCTGCCGATTCAATCCTGGTGGATATTTCCAGATTGCCAATTCCATAATGGATAATCCCGGAGATGCCAAGTACGGTTTTACAAAGGAGCAGCTTATTGAAGGATTTAAAATTTTAAAGCAGAAGGGTGCCAGGCATTTTGGTATTCATGCTTTCCTTGCAAGCAATACTGTAACCAACGAATATTATCCGACTCTTGCAAAGATTCTGTTTGAGCTTGCAGTTGAGGTATCTGAAAAGACAGGCTGTGACATTAAGTTTATCAATCTTTCAGGCGGTATCGGTATTCCTTACAGACCGGATCAGGAGCCTAACGATATTCTTGCCATCGGTGAGGGTGTAAGAAAGGTATATGAGGAAGTGTTAGTTCCTGCCGGAATGGGCGATGTGGCTATTTATACAGAGCTTGGAAGATTCATGATGGGACCTTATGGCCACCTTGTGACAAAAGCAATACATGAGAAGCACACATATAAGGAATATATAGGCTGTGACGCCTGTGCTGCCAATCTTATGCGTCCGGCTATGTACGGTGCATACCACCATATAACGGTCATGGGCAAGGAGAATGAACCATGTGACCACAAGTACGATGTTACAGGTTCGCTCTGCGAGAACAATGACAAGTTTGCAATCGACCGTATGCTTCCTAAGATTGATATGGGTGATTTCCTTGTTATCCATGACACAGGTGCACACGGCTTCTCAATGGGATATAATTATAATGGCAAGCTCCGCTCAGCAGAACTTCTGCTGTGTGAGGACGGCTCAGTGAAGATGATAAGACGCGCAGAGACACCTAAGGATTACTTTGCAACATTTGACTGCTTCCATATTTTTGACAAGGTATTAGAAGAAAAATAATCAGAAGAGGATTTATTTATGGCTGAACTAAGTAATATAGCGGCTGAGCTTTCCAAGGGAAAGAATGTCGACATGAATTTATCGAAATATGCTGACGGAATGAACTCACTGTATGGCAGGATGGGCTATGTAAAGCTTGCACTCAATCTGTATTCCTTTGCGGAGGTGTACGGTGAGGATACGCAGTATACACAGCTTGTCTCAGACTATGCACTCAGACTTGCAAATGCAGTGAAAGCCGGTATTTCAGACGAAAATGCCGATGAAGCTGATTCAGATAAAGCTCTTGCGGATATTGATGAGCTCAGAGATGAACTTATTGAAAGAATGGAGATACTTACAGCTTTTACGGACAGATTTCAGGTGTATGAGTATGTGCTGAACCGTATAGAGTATAATTTTAAGGAATGTGATATTAATTCCGATTACTACAATGACAAATTTGAAAAGGATATTCTCAGCTACATCGTCTCAGACAAGGACAATTCTGTTGTAAATATGAAAATAGGGCAGGTTGTAAGCCAGATACCGATGCGTCTTTCAAAGAACAAGTTCTTTGAGCTTCTCCATGATGCATTTACACTGTACAAGGGTTCTGATACGGCTGCGGTGGAGGATTTCATTTACATGCTTCGTTCCGTTTCAATGCTCCATACACCTGAGAATTTCGACACAGCCTTTGATGTCCTCTCGGACAGCCTTAATAAGCTTGACAGCTTCTCCTATGTCGGCATGACACAGGAAGATTATTTTGAAGCTGCCGGGGTTCTTGCAGATGCTACAGAGTATGTTGTGAATGTCACTGACGTTTTCGTTCTTCTCATGGATGCGGTAAATGACGCATACATGGTTCTCCTCACATCCGGAAGGGCTATTGTGGATGGTACAGTAAGACAGCACTGTCTTAAGATTATCGATATGGCGCTTGATGCAATATATGACCGCGTGCTTCCTGCAGAGGATTCCTTTGACAGCTTCGTGGCAATCGAAGGTGTGCAGGAGAAGCTATCGACACAGCTCTCATCGGACAGCTATGCTCTGGATGATGTACACAGTTCCTATATGGGAAGAGCAGAGCAGCTTGGACTCAGTGAAGATTACGAGAAGCTTTTCAAGCTTGAGAGACTCAGCTCAGGAAGCAGCTTTATGAAGCTGGTTGAGGATAAGCTGTCGAATATTATTGCCGATGAAGCATATATTAACAGCAGATGCGATGAACTTACCAATGAACTGGCAGATTTCTTCGCGGAGCATGAAAGACCGTTTAACAGGGCAGTCATGTCCGGAATTCTTGGAAGTCTTCCTGTTTTCTTTAACAATATGGAGGAAATCAAAAAGTATATACATGTTGCACTTGGACAGTGCAGTGATGAAGCAGAACGTAAATCATGCATGAAGCTTATGCTGGACCTGATGAATGAGTAATATATATGTAGTATAATAATAAAAGGTGGGAGGCGTGATTGCTGTGCATTATATCTGGTACGATAAGTTGTATTTTAAAGAAGACAATGCTAAAAAAAGGACACGTCTGCTTCACCGCCTTGAAAAGGGTAAGCCAGAGCCGAACTTATACATTCTTGCCCTTCCTGAATCAAGGGAGCGCAATATACTTGATATATACAGCTCACTTGAGCTTATGCAGCCTCACTATAAGAACCGCAGCAAATACGTTGTCGGGATAGCACGCGGAAAGCAGGATGCGATAGAACTCGCCTCATCCATAGTCGGGGATATGTATAATACCAACGGTAACTTTGATATAAGGGCATTTCTCAATTTCTATGAGGACACATTCTCCGGCAAGGAGGTGTTGTAGTTGCTGCTTTTAAAAATACTGTTATGCATATTAAAGATTATCGGAATTGTCCTTCTTGTGGTCGTGGGCATTGTCCTTTTAATTCTATGTCTGCTGTTGTTTGTCCCGATACGATATAGAGTGCATGCCTCATTCTATGGTAAGCCCCGCGTGTCAGCTCATGTCACATATCTCTTGAGATTGCTGCATGTAAATTTTGAACTGGACGGGAAAGAATCCGAACTTAAAATAAAGTTATTTGGGCATAATATTTCCGATGGCAAAAAGACCGATGATAAGAAGACTGCAGACAGCCCTGGGCAGAACGACAGCACTGTCAAGGAAGAACATGACGCTGTGAAAGCCGGTGAAGCGGTGAAAAGCTGCGAAGTTGTGAAAAACGATGCAGCTGTTAAAACCAATGGTGCAGTAAAGGATGACGGATTAACCAAAACCGGTGAAGCTGCTAAAACAGGTGAAGCTTCAAATGGCAGCGAAGCTGATGAACTCAGCAAAAGCGAAAAAGTCAATGAAGCCGAAATGTTCTGCAAAACGGATACATTCACTAAGTCAAAAAAAACTATCGAGGCGGAAGCTTCTTCCGGACATAAGGAGCGGAAGGAATCAGGAAGCCCACATGCTGAAAAATCCCGGAAAGCAGATAAGCCAAAGAACTCCGGAAAGCCGGAAAGCCTCCATGATAAGAAATCAGACAAAAAAACTGAAGTCTCCGATTCTGATTCAGACGGAATCATCGATAAGGTTAAGTCAATAGTCTCTCTTATTAAAGAAAACCGCGGCGTTATAGACTTTGTAATGAGACAACTGAAGCTTCTGTTTAAGCATATCATGCCCGGAAGCCATACCATATCGATAAAGCTCGGTCTTGACGACCCTGCACTGCTCGGTGAAATCGTTGGAGGTATAGCTGTTTTCAGGGCGATGACCGGGATTGTCATAAATATAACCCCTGTATGGGATGACAAGATTTTTGAAGCGGAGTTAGATTTTAAGGGTAGAATTATTCTTGGCAGAGTATTATATATAGCAGCCCGAGTATATTTTAACAAAGAAGTCAAAAAAATAATTAAAACCATAAAAAATAGTAAATAAACAGGAGGATTTTTAAATGGCAGACAATAACAACAAGTTCAATTCAACAGTTGAATCTCTTTTTTCAGGAATGGACAGCTTTGTAAGCGCTAAGACAGTAGTCGGAGATGCAGTTACGGTGAACGACACCATCATCGTTCCACTCGTTGACGTCGCATTCGGTGTGGGTGCAGGGGCATTCTCAGGTGAAGGCAAGAATAATGCCGGAGGCGGACTCGGTGCTAAGCTCTCTCCAAGTGCGGTGCTTGTAATACAGAACGGACAGACCAAGCTTGTGAATGTTAAGAATCAAGATACTATGACCAAGATTCTTGATATGGTTCCGGACATAGTCGACAAGGTTGCCGATATTGCAGGTGGAAAGAAAACCAGGAAAGACGAAGCGGTTGATGAAGCCATAAATGATATCACCGGAAATGATAATAAATAAAGAAACAAAAATTGGAGAGATTATAGAAAATGCTCCAGAAAAAGCAGAAATATTATTAGAAGCTGGAATGCATTGTTTAGGATGTCCTGCATCACAAGGAGAGAGTTTAGAAGAAGCATGTCAAGTCCATGGAATTGATGTAGAAGAATTAGTAAAAAAATTAAATGCATAAATAAAATAAAGAGAGGGCCTATTTTGAACTATACTTCAAAAAGTATAGTATAGTTCACACCACCTCTTTATTTTATTATAATGATTAAACTCTAGAGTAAAGATTTATATATTTACATATAATAAAGAATGGCGAATCCGTTTTATTGTAATTGGATAAGTAAGAATAAAAATGATATTTAGTAGAATATAATTTTTTGCTCAAGTTTTTACTTGAAAACTATTAATTATCATGATATATTGATAAAAACTGAAATAAGGGGGATAATGATTTTGAAAACTTTATTAAAAAATGGAAGAGTAGTAGATTATGCATCAAAAATAAATGAAAAAATGGACATTTTAATAGAAGATGATAAAATTATCAAATTAAAAAAAGAAATATCAGAAGAAGCAGATATTTTAATTGATTGTAATAATCTTGTTATTATACCTGGTATGATTGATATGCATTGTCATTTAAGGGAGCCAGGTTTTGAGTATAAGGAAACCATAGAAACAGGGTCTAAAAGTGCTATTAAGGGAGGTTTTACGACTATTTGTCCAATGCCAAATACGAATCCTACCCCTGATAGTGCTTTTGTTTTAAAAAAAATAATAGATGAAGCTGAAAGAGTAAATTTATGTAATATTTTACCATATGCAAGTGTCTCTAAAGGTGAAAAAGGAGAAGAAATAACTGACTTTGAAGAACTAAAAAATGCTGGAGCTATAGCCTTTTCAGATGATGGTATGCCAGTAGTAAATTCTAGATTAATGAGAGAAGCTATAATAAAAGCTGATAAAATAGATACTTTTGTTGCATCACATTGCGAAGAAAAATCAGTAGCAGAAGGTGCGATTAATGCAGGTAAGGTTCAAGAAACTTTAGGCGTAAAAGGTGTTTTACCAGAGGCAGAAGAAATAATGGTTGCAAGAGAAATAGTTATATCTGAAACAAATGAAGCTAAAGCCCATATATGTCATATTAGTACTAAGACATCAGTTAATATGATTCGAGATGCTAAAAAAAGAGGAGTTAAAATTAGCTCAGAAACATGTCCACATTATTTTAGTTTTACAGTAGATGAGGTTTTGAAATCTGGGTCAAATGCTAAAATGAATCCACCTTTAAGGGAGGAAAAAGATAGACAAGCAATTATAGAAGGATTAAAAGATGGAACAATAGATGCTATTATTACAGACCATGCTCCACATAGTGAGGATGAAAAAAATAAAGAGTTATCAAAGGCTCCAAATGGAATTATAGGATTTGAAACAGCTCTTCCTGCAATTATTACTAATTTAGTTGATAAAGGTTTATTAACAGAAATGGATGTGGTTAGATTAACTTCATATAATCCAGCAAGATTGCTTAAAATAGACAAAGGAGAAATAAAAGAAGGTAAAATTGCGGATTTAACAATTTATGACCCTAATGAAGAATATATTTATACAAAAGATATGATAGTATCAAAATCAAAAAATACCCCTTTTATAGGCAAAAAGTTAAAAGGAAAAGTAGAATACACAATGGTTTCAGGAAAGATAGTATATAAATCAAAATAAAATTATTAAAATCTATTATGGAAGATATAAAATAGTTCATTTATAGTAAGAGGAGGAAAGAAAATGATAAATGCAATGGACAGGCTAATTGATAAAATAAAACAAACAAACAATCCTACAGTAATTGGAATAGACCCAGTATATGATAAATTACCAAATTGCATAAAGAGGAAGTATAGCCAGGATATAAAAGGTGCATGTAAATGTATATTAGAGTTTAATAAAAATTTAATTGATGCAGTTTATGATATTATTCCTGCTATAAAAATTAATATTGCTTTCTATGAAATGTATGGAATAAATGGAATGGAAGTATTTGAAGATACATGTAAATATGCAAAACAAAGAGGAATGATAGTAATTACAGATATAAAAAGAGGAGATATAGGAACAACAGCTGAATGTTATTCAAGTGCATTTTTAGGAAGAACAAAAATTGGAGATTTAGAAGAAAGTATTTATGATGTAGATTTTGTTACAGTAAATGCCTATATGGGAATTGACAGTGTTAAACCTTTTATACAAGACTGTATAAAATATAATAAAGGAATTTTTATCTTAGTAAAAACTTCGAACCCTTCATCAGGTGATTTACAAGACTTAAAATTAGAAACAGGGGAAGAAGTATATAATAAGGTAGCTAATCTTGTAGAAGATTGGGGAGTAGAGTTAAGAGGAAAATATGGATATAGTAGTATATCAGCAGTGGTAGGGGCTACATATCCAAAACAATTAAAAGAGCTAAGGTCAAATGCTCCTCATACATATTTTCTGATTCCAGGGTATGGAGCTCAAGGTGGAAAGCCAGAAGATATTGCATTAGGATTTGATGAAAATGGTTTAGGAGGAATTGTAAATGCATCAAGAAGTCTTATGTATGCATATAAATTAGATAGATGGAATGCACAATTTAAAGAAGAAGATTATGCTTTAGCAACAAGAGCAGAAGCAATTAGAATGCGTGATGAATTAAATAGTGAAATAAAAAATAAATGATAGAAATATTATAAAGATAAAATAATTATCTATAAATACCACTAATTTAAAGCAATTATACTAAAAGTTAGTGGTATTGTTACTAGTACCCATAATAAAGATTTTTGCTCTAAAATTAATTTTTAGAGATTTACAACAAAATGTAGATAAAGTTTATTTTGAAAATAATACATTATGGGAAAAGGATGACTAGTAACCTTATAATGGTAAAATTACCAAAAAATGACTCAAAATATGTTGACATATTGGAAAATACATGATAAAATACTTAAGCGTATGTAAAGAGTTGCATACGCTATAAAACATAAAACAAGCAAATGGCTGGAGGTGTATTGAAAATGGCTGCAAAAGGAGCAAGAGAACCAATTACATTAGCATGTACAGAATGTAATAGAAGAACATATATGACAGAAAAAAATAAAAAGAACAATACAGACAGATTAGAGATTGTTAAGTATTGTAAATTCTGCAAAAAACGTACTACACATAAGGAAACAAAATAGCCCTTTTAAGGAGGAAAAAAATGGCTAAAGAAGAAAAGAAAAAAGTAAAAAAAGAAAAAAAGAATTTTTTCAAAAATTTTAAAGCAGAGTTGAAGAAAGTTATTTGGCCAACACCAAAGCAACTTGTAAATAATACTATTGCAGTAATTACTATTGTATTAATTACAGCTATAATTGTATTTGTTTTAGATTTTGCATTTGAAGCTCTTAATCAATATGGAATTAATAAATTAAGAGATGTTGTAAGCTCTAAAGAAGATACAAATATAGTAAATACTATAGATGAAAACGTAAATAGTATAGAAGAAAATACTACTTCAGAAGAGCAAACAGAAGGAAACGCTGAGGGTATAAACAATCAAAATGCTATAGAAGATAATACTATTATAGAAGGCGATAATAACTCAGCAAATGAAGTAACAGAATAATAAAAGGAGGCTAATTAAAAGTGTCTCGGAGAAAATGAAGAATTAGTACCAAGATGGTATGTTGTACATACTTATTCTGGATATGAAAATAAAGTAAAAACTGACTTGGAGAAAACTGTAAAGAATAGAGAACTAGAAGAATACTTTTTTGAAATAATTGTTCCAATGGAAGAACAAATAGAAATTAAAGATGGTAAGAGAAAAACAAATCTAAAAAAAGTATTTCCAGGATATGTTTTAATTAAAATGATTGTAACAGAACAAACATGGTATATTGTAAGAAATACGAGAGGTGTTACAGGTTTTGTTGGTTCAGGTACAGATCCAATTCCACTTACTAATGAAGAAATTAGAAGTATGGGATTTGATATTCAAGCAATAAATGTTGATTACAGTATTAATGATTCTGTAAAGGTTTTAGATGGACCATTAAAAGACTTTATTGGAACAGTACAAGAAATTAACAAAGAGAAGCATAAAGTAAAAGTATTAGTATCTATGTTTGGAAGAGAAACTCCAGTTGAACTTGAGTTTTCACAAGTGCAAAAAATTTAATTTTTTGATAAGTATATATGTTTTAAAAAGCATATTTCTTATAAATTATTTTTGTTAATATTCATACTTAAAGGAGGTGCAAGAAATGGCAGAAAAGGAAATTAGCAATATTATTAAATTACAAATCCCAGCAGGGAAAGCTACACCAGCTCCACCAGTAGGACCAGCATTAGGATCAAGTGGTGTTAATATTATGCAATTTGTTAAAGAATTCAATGATAGAACTGCAAATCAACCTGGAATGATAATACCAGTTGTTATTACAGTTTATAAAGATAAATCTTTTGAATTTATAACAAAAGTGCCACCTGTAGCTGTATTAATTAAAAAATCAGCTAAAATTGAAAAGGGTTCAGGTAAACCTAATAAAGAAAAAGTTGCTACAATAACAAAAGCTCAAATAGAAGAAATTGCAAAACAAAAAATGCCAGACTTAAATGCTGCTTCATTAGAGGCTGCTATGAGTATGGTTGCAGGAACAGCTCGTTCTATGGGTGTTGTAGTAGCTGACTAATGAAATAAAATGGGAGGATAAATTATCCGTTATTACCAAAGGAGGATTAAAATGAGTAAAGGAAAGAGATATCTAGAGTGTGAAAAACTTGTAGATAAATCAAAAGTTTATAGTGCTAAAGAAGCATTAGAAACAATTGAAAAAATGCCTAAAGCTAAATTTGACGAAACAGTTGAATTACATGTTAAATTAGGTGTAGATTCAAAACATGCTGACCAACAAGTTAGAGGAACAACTGTACTTCCAAATGGTACAGGTAAAACTTTAAAAGTTTTAGTTTTTGCTAAAGGACCAAAAGCAGAAGAAGCTATTAAGGCAGGAGCTGATTTTGTTGGTGCAGAAGAATTAATACCAAAAATAGAAAAAGAAAATTGGTTTGATTATGATGTTATAGTTGCAACACCAGATATGATGGGAGTTGTAGGTAGATTAGGTAAAGTATTAGGTCCAAAAGGATTAATGCCAAACCCAAAATCTGGAACAGTAACAATGGATGTTACTAAAGCTATAGAAGAAATTAAATCAGGAAAAGTAGAATACAGATTAGATAAAACTAATATTATTCACTTAGGTTTTGGAAAAGTTTCATTTGGTACAGAAAAGTTATTAGAAAACTATGATGTTATTATTGGAGCAATTATAAAAGCAAAACCAGCAGCAGCTAAAGGGCAATACATAAAAAGTGTTGCAATTTCAACAACTATGGGTCCAAGTATGTATATTGACCAAAAATAATTTATAATATATAGCCAAAGAAAGTAGGCATTAAAAATAAGTCCTACCGAGGCATATTTTTAGAATGGGTTAAACCAATCTATATATATGTCTCGAAATATGACTATAGATAGATTGGTTTATTTTATGTTGGAAAGATATATTTTAATATATAGTTTATTATAATAATAAATGTATATTAATATAAAGTTATTGTAATAAAATATAT
>ENA-ORMR01002588-ORMR01002588.1-human-gut-metagenome-genome-assembly--contig:-NODE-2588-length-10962-cov-3.903090_pt1 | contig 10962 bp, 13 predicted proteins | sample MGYA00242107_ERZ509003 | MGnify/ENA primary metagenome ERZ509003 (study PRJEB26280, sample SAMEA2338699) | human gut metagenome | biome: human gut; feature: human-associated habitat; material: faeces... | reverse complement strand
CTATTTATAAATTATTACTTATAAGAATAATTTTTCTATTATATAAAAAAGATACCACGAAAAATCCCCTAATAGGACGATTTTTTTCGTGGTACCACCTAATTTCATATATACATATCTCATTTATAGTTGTAACGTAACCCACCGCTTTTCTCTACTATTATTTCAAGAAAAGAACTAAAAAGTGAAATTTCAAATAAGATTTCAGTAATAAGCTTTCAGCAAATGCTTATTATCTCTAATTTCTGACTTTTCTCTTATTCTACTTTGCTTTTTAATAGTCTTTATTTATTCACCTTTAAAAAATGCTTTAGTTTCATTATATGCTCCAAAAGTAACAATGTAATCTGAACATCCTACTGGTACTTGTGTTGCTAATCTTCCAGTTGTATTTTTTGTTTTAACATAATCTCTTGGACCAATAAATATAGTACTTGTTATATATGTTACTCCATTATATTTTATTGAGCTAGATGTTAAGCCTTCTACTTTTCCTGATACATCTCCATTAGCACCTACAGATGGCATTGTATAATCTGCAAAATCCACATCATAATCTATTATTAGCCATTCTAGACCTTCTTTTGGTTCTTGATATTTATATATTGAAGAACCTGAACTCATATAATCTTGAACAACTCTTTTAGCCTCTTCTCCTCTTGTAAAGTTTGTAACTTTAACTTTAACATTTTCATATCCTTTAGTTTCAGTACTGTATTTTGAAGCTATTCCCCATTCTCCTTTAGATATTGGAGCTTCTTTTGTTGATGTTTTTGCATCTCCTGTAACTATATTATTAGTTGTTGTATTTTCTACTGTATTGTTTGCTAATGAATTTCTAATTGTATTAGATGTAGTATTGTTTCTACTTATAGTATTCGAATTTACTATATCATTAGTAATTGAATTTACTTTGTTTTCTGTAACTATATTTTTTATATTTTCATTATAAAATTTAATTCCAAAAAATGCTATTCCTGTAATTAAGCATCCTAATAATAATAGTACTATAATAACTACTACAACAATTATTGGTGCTTTACTCTTTTTCTTATTTACTACATTACTATTTTGTGCATAATTATTATATTGTTGCCCACTATTACTTTCTCCAGTTCTTATGTTATTTTGCTCTACATTTTGTTTAGCTAAATCATTGTTTTGTTCATTTTGATTATCTCCTTTTATTGGATTATTATTTTGTTCGTCCATATTTTTATCCCCCTTATTAATTTAATTAATTATTTTGTTACTGTTTAGTGTTATTTCACTATAACAAAATTTATATCTAAAAATGATTTACAATATTATTTTATCTTTGTTTTCATAAAAAGTCAATAATCCACTTCCATTTTTATATTATTTATAGTATAATTATATTGTATAATTTATTTTTTAAAGGAGGTACTAAAAAACTATGTGGCAGTTTTGGTTAATTACTGCTGGTATCTTTTTTATATTTGAAATGATAACAGTTGGTTTCTTAGTATTTTGGCTTGGAATTTCTGCTTTAATTACTATGGTTGTAAGTTTATTTACAGATAATATAGTAATTCAAACAGCTATATTTGTTATCTCTTCAATAGCATTAATATTTCTTACAAAACCATTTGTTAGAAAATTCATGAATAGTAAAGATAACCTGGCTACAAATGCATATTCAATCATAGGAAAACATGGAATAGTAACTGAAGATATTAATTCTACATTAAGTACTGGTCAAGTAAAAATTAATGGAGAAACTTGGTCAGCCAAAAGTTATGAGGAAGATTTTATTTCTAAAGGTTCGACTATTACTGTAACAAAAATAGATGGTGTAAAAGTTGTTGTTACCACAAATTCTGAAGTAAAATCACAAATTTTAAATTAGTAATTATTATTACAAAATTTAAATATACATAAATATACAAAGAAATTTAAGGAGGAAAAAAATATGTTATGGTTTTTTATTATAGTATTAATTATTGCTTTAATTATTGCATTTAAAACAATAAAAGTTGTTAAACAATCTGAGGTTTATATTATTGAAAGACTTGGTAAATTTCACAAAATTGCTGATGCTGGTCTTACTATAATCATCCCATTTTTTGATCATGTTAGGTCAGTAGTTAGTTTAAAACAACAAACAATGGATATTCCACCACAAGGAGTTATTACAAAAGATAATGTTACAATTACAATTGATACAGTAGTGTTTTACAAAATTACAGACCCAGCAAAAGCTGTATACGAAATTCAATCTTTAAAGAAAGGCATTGAATATTTAGCTATTACAACAATTCGTGATATTGTTGGTAAAATGGACTTAGACGAAACTTTTAGTTCTCGTGATGCCATAAATGACCGTTTAAGGGTTATATTAGATGAGGCAACAGATCAATGGGGATGTAAAATAGATAGAGTAGAAATAAAAGATATTACACCACCTGCCGATATTCGTGATGCAATGGAAAAACAAATGAATGCAGAAAGAAATAAAAGAGCTTTAATTCTTCAAGCTGAAGGTGAAAGACAATCTGCAATTACACTAGCTGAAGGAAAAAAACAAGCTGCAATCTTAGAAGCTGAAGCAGACCGTGAATCTGCAATTAGAAGAGCTGCCGGTGAAGCTGAAGCAATAAAACAAGTAGCTGATGCTAAAGCACAAGAAATTGAAATGGTTTACAAAGCAATGATGAAAGCAAATCCAGATGATAAATTGGTTCAATTAAAATCTTTAGAAGCTTTAAAAGAAGTAGCAAATGGAGATGCTAATAAAGTATTTATCCCATTTGATGCAACAAAAGCTCTTGGAAGTTTAGGTGCTATTAAAGAAGTTATAAAAGATGATGTAAAGAAAAAATAGATAATATAAAAAGAATCTTAAGTTTAATTAAGATTCTTTTTGTGTATACTATTTGTTTTATATCTTTACTAATTCATTTTTTATACTTCATCTCTATCATTAAATATGTATCAAATTTTTCAATAATTCTTTTAAATCTTCTCTTATTTAATAAGATTTAAATTTTCTCATTTTTAATAATAATGAATATTTAATCTATCTATTGTAATCTCTCTATAATTATCATCCATATTTTTCATTTTATAATTATTAAACAATGCAGCATGTTGAAATTTTGACATGCTTGAAATTTTATATCGATATGGTGAATATTATCATTAATTATCTAATTTCATTTACTTTAAAATGCTAATTATCTTACCTCCTCCAATTACAATATCTCCATCATAGAATACTGCTGATTGTCCTGGTACTATATTTTTTTGTGCTTCATCAAATACAACACTTATCTCATTTTCATTTTGTGTTAGTTCAGCCCTGTTACTTTTACAAGAGTATCTTGTCTTTACTTCTGCAAATATTTTATTATCAATTTTATCATAAGTCAAAAGATTTATATTAGATACTATAAATTTAGTTCTATATAATTCATTTTCTTCTCCTACTATCAATTCATTCTTATCTTCATTAAATCCTATTACATATAATGGATTTTTGCTTGAAATTCCTAATCCTTTTCTTTGCCCTATTGTATATTTATATAAACCTGTATGTTTTCCTAATATTTTGCCCTTTCTATTTATAATATTTCCTAATTCTTCTTTTAATTTTGAATTGTTTTCTAAAAAAGTTTTATAGTTTCCGTTTGGTATAAAGCATATATCTTCACTATCAGGTTTATTATTTACTGTCAAATTGTGTTTTCGAGCAATCTCTCTTATTTCATCTTTGCTACTAAAATTTCCTAATGGAAATATAACTTTATTTAATAAATTTACTGGTATATTATATAAAACATAACTTTGATCTTTAGAAATTGCATTTGCTTTTTTTAATACATTTCTTTTATATTTTTCACTATATTCTATTTTAGCATAATGACCTGTTGCAATATAATCACATACTCTTTTTTTCATTTATATATCACAACTTTCACAATGATGTTCTTTTAATTTACATTTTTGTTTTATTTCTTTTTCTGTTAGTTTTCCTTCTTTTCTATAATAGTCTGCAATAGCCTCATGTATTGCTTCTTCTGCTAAAACAGAACAATGTAACTTTACAGGTGGCAAACCTCCTAAATTATTTACTACATCTGTATTTTTCAACTCTAATGCTTCTTCTATTGTTTTTCCTTTTATCATTTCTGTTGAAATACTACTTGTTGCAATAGCTGCTCCACAACCAAAAGTTTTAAACTTTACATCTACTATAATATTATTTTCTACTTTAATAAACATTTTCATAATATCTCCACAAATCGGATTTCCAACTTCTCCTATTCCAGAAGCATTTTCTATCTTTCCAATATTTTGTGGGTTTGTATAATGTTCTACTACTTTTTCTGAATATTCCATTTAAGCATTTTCCTCCTCTATAAATTTTTCCCATAATGGTGACATCTCTCTTAATCTACCTACTATTTCTACTAAGTTTTCTACAAGATAGTCTATCTCTTCTTTTGTATTATATTTTCCTATTGAAATTCTTAATGAACCATGTGCTATTTCATGTGGCAATCCTATTGCAAGTAATACATGTGATGGGTCAAGTGAGCCAGAAGTACAAGCGCTACCACTTGAAGCACAAATCCCTTTTAAATCTAAATTTAAAAGTAACCCTTCTCCCTCTATGAATCTAAAAGAAATATTACTATTTCCAGGTAATCTCTTTTCCATATCTCCATTTATTTTAATATAAGGTATTTTTTCTTTTACTTGTTCTACATAGTAATCTCTTAATTCCTTAATTTTTTTATTATTCTCTTCTAAATCTTGATAAGCAAGTTCTATTGCTTTTGCAAGACCTACTATTCCAGATACATTTTCAGTTCCTGCTCTTTTGTTTCTTTCTTGATGTCCTCCATTAACAAATTTTTCGAATTTTATTCCTTTTCTTACATATAAAACGCCTATTCCTTTTGGTCCATAGAACTTATGTGCTGATAATGATAGACTATCAATATTTAATTCTTTTACATCTATTAAAACACTTCCAACTGCTTGTACACCATCTGTATGAAAAATAATATTATTCTTTTTTGCAATTTCTCCTATTTCTTTTATTGGTTGCAAAGTTCCAATTTCATTATTAGCAAACATTATTGTAATTAATGTAGTTGCCTGCTTTATCTCTTTTTTTAATTCTTCTAAATCTACTATTCCATTTTCGTCTGTACCTATATAACTTACTTCAAAACCTTCCTTTTCTAGTTGTTTGCAAGTTTCTAATACTGCTGGATGTTCAATCTTAGAGGTAATAATATGATTTCCTTTATTTTTATAACTATATGCAATTCCTCTAATAGCTGTATTATCGCTTTCACTTCCCCCAGAAGTAAAATAGATTTCATTTGGCTCACAATTTAAAATCTTTGCTATTTTCTCTCTTGAATCTTCAACTACTTTTTTATTTTCTCTACCTATTTTATATATAGATGATGGATTTCCATAGTTATCTAACAAATATGGCATCATTGCTTTTACAACTTCCTCATCTGTTTTAGTTGTTGCATTATTATCTAAATATATAGTATTCATTTTTTATTTCCTTTCTTTTTCCTATTATTATAGTAGGAATTGTAACATTTATTTCCTAGTAAGTCAATAGGAATTCAAGAAAAAAATAAAATAGAAATCGTAATTGATTTCTACCTTATTAAATCTTGTAATGTTTTACTATTTACATATTCGTTAATTACATCATCTAATCCTTTCCAAAAAGAATATGTTTTACAACCCTCTTGCCTTTTACATTTTCCTTCTTCTGTTAAACATTCCATTGGTGTTAAATCTCCTTCGGTTGCCTTTAATATATCTCCTATTGTATATTCATATGGTTTTCTAGCTAACTTATATCCTCCTGTATTTCCTCTTGCTGTTTCTAAATAGCCTGCTTTATTTAACATTGCTATAATTTGTTCCAAATATTTATTTGATATTTCTTGCCTTTTAGCTATTTCTTTTGACGTTATATATTTTTCATTACTGTTTAATGCTAAATCTATCATAACTCTTAAAGCATATCTTCCTTTTGTAGATATTTTCATATACTTACCTCCATTTTTATATATTATACTACTAAATAAGTAGGAATTGCAAGTAATAAAAAATATATACATCTAAACAAGAAATTACTATTTTCTTTTAAATATTACTTTTACTATCATCTCAGAACATTGGTTATACAAATTATCTGCATCTTCATTATTTAACTTTAACTTTTCTTTAAAATCTGCTATTATCTTTTCTTTATTATTTCTCCCTACAATAAAATGACTATTTAAAATTTCATCGATAATATTATTTTCATCATAATATATAGCAGTTTTACATTATCTTCGTTTTTTATTTCATATCTCAAATCTTTATTAGCTTTTTCATATTTCAAATCTTTATTAGCTTCAACAATAACTGATAGATGTTCTTCTACTAAAGTATTTATAAAATTAATAGGATTCATTTTTATATTGTAAAATAATATTCCTATAAAAGAAGATATAATTGTCTGCAATAGTTCTAGAAAATAGCCATGCTTGTTGTGATACATATGAAATATGGTTTCTTTTAAGATTTGACAATGTATCTTCATCTGCATCTTAAAATCTAAAAGTCATATCTTTAAAAGTAATTACTTCTGATGATTTATTGTTTTGTGATTTTTCTTTTTCACTTCCATCACATATTTCTGATTCTGTAGTAAAGACTTTATTTATTCTTCTTAAACATATTCCTGCTCTTGGTAAAAGAATTATAACCTAATCTTTATTATTATGCACTTATTTTACTAGTTAATTTGAATATTTATAGTATTTTTAGATATATTCATATTTTTTCCTGTTGTAAATTAGTAATCCTCCACTTACTAAAAATGCTAAAATTTCAGCTACTCCTATTGCAAGCCATACTCCATTTAGTCCAAACATCGCTGGTAAAATAAATATCATAGATGTTTCGAATATCAATGTTCTCATAAAAGATATTATAGCTGATACTGGTCCATTATTTAATGCTGTAAAGAATGATGATGCAAATATATTAAACCAACTAAGTAAATATGAAAGTGCATATAATCTTATAGCTGTAACTGTCATTGCTAGTAATTCTGCATCATAACTTACAAATATTGAAGCTAATACCTTTGATAATCCTTCTGCACATAAAGTCATTACTATAGCTGCAACTCCAAGTAATTTCAAGCTCTTTTTAAACAAACTTTTTAATTCTTCTTTATTTTCTGCTCCATAATGGTATCCTATAATTGGTGCAGAACCTACACCATATCCTAAATATGTTCCAGAAAATATAAATCCTACATACATAATAATTCCATAAGCTGAAACACCATTTGGTCCTGCAAATTTCATTAATTGCATATTGTATAACATATTGACTAATGAAGCTGAAATATTTGTTAGCATTTCAGATGAACCATTAGAACATGCTTGTAAAATTGCTTTTCTATCAAATTTTGCTTTTACTAGTCTTAATGGACTAGTATTTTTACGAATAAAGTACACAAGTGGAATAACTCCACCTACAACTTGACTTATTCCTGTAGCTAATGCTGCTCCAAATACTCCCATTTTTAAAACATATATAAATAAAAAGTCTAAAATCATATTAGTTATACCTGCACAAATCGAAATGATTAATCCCATTTGTGGTTTTTCTGCAACAACTAAAAAACTTTGGAAACAGTTTTGTAATAAAAATGCCATTAATGCTATTAACAATGTTCTTCCATATGTTATAGCATAATTTAATATATCTCCTTCTGCTCCTAAAAGCGAAGCTACTGGTCTAATAAAAATAATTCCAATTATACTTAATATTAATCCTGCTATAATTAATAAATATATAAGCATTGAAAAATACTCATTTGCTTTTTTATTGTCACCTTCTCCTATTGTCTTTGAAACTAATGCACTTCCACCAGTTCCCATCATAAAACCTATTGATCCTAAAATCATAATTGCAGGCATAATTAAATTAACTGCTGCAAACGCATCACTTCCTACACAGTTTGATATAAATATTCCATCTACTACTCCATATATTGATGTAAATATTAGCATAATAATAGTTGGTAATGTAAATCTTATTAGTTTTTTATATGTAAAATGTTCTGATAATTGTATTTTCATTTTCTATTTTCCTCCAAACCATTCTTCTATATAATCTCCTAACGCAGAAATAATATTTTTTATTTCTACCTCTGTTGTGTTTATGCAAAGATGATAATTTCTTTTATCTCCCCATTCTAAGTTTGATATTAGTTTATGATAATTTTTTCTTCCATTATCAATTTGAATTATCTTCTTTTCCATTTCTTTATCTGTCAAATTTTCATCTTCTTTTGCTTTTTTGTGACAACGATTAATTTTTGATTCTATATCTGCATACACAAATATATTCATTGGATTATAATCTTTCAGTATGATATTTGCTCCTCTACCTACGATAATACAGTTGCCTTTTTTAGCAATTTCTTTTAGCACTTTTGTTTGAGCTACTAATATGTCTGTCTGATTGCTTTGCAAACTTGAATACATAGCAAATGATTTTGCAAATTGAAAAGCATAAGGATATGCTCCTTTTTCAGAAATATTTTTGATATATTCTTCTGTCATTCCTGTTTGTTTTGCTATTTCTGCTACGATTTCACGATCATAGTAAGCAAAACCTAACTCATCTGCTAGTCTTTTACCTATCTCTCTACCTCCACTTCCAAATTCTCTACTGATTGTAATAATTTTGTTCATTAAAATTCCTCCTTTTAGGTACAAAAATAGCCCCATTATTTTTTCATAAATAACCGAGCTCACTCGACATCTTATCGACCATATAATTACGATTATATGTCCTCCGATGAACTATTTAATTATTTTACTTGCTTCTTCTTTAAATGAAGATAGCACCTTTTGAAGAAGTTTTATTATAATATCTAATTCTTCTTCACTTATTTTAGAGAAAGCTATATCTTCAAGTATTATCACATTTTTTACTGTTTTTTCTGCAATTTCCATTCCTAAAGATGTTAGATGTATTTTTTTATATAACTTATTATTTTCATAGTTCTCTTTCGTTATATAGCCTAAATTTTCTAAGTTTTTAATTGTAGAATTAATAGTTTGTTTACTGAAGTTCCATTCTTTACATATTTCCATTTGTGTACAAGGTCTTTTTGCTTCATATAGAGAGTAAAGTACCCAAAAGCTGCTATCTGATAATTTATAATGAAGTGCTATTTTATGATAAATTTCATCAAATTCTTTGTTTGTTTTTGTATATACTCCCCATTTTTTAGTGATGATTTCTTTCATTCAATTCCTCCAGTTTTCCCTAAAATACAATTAAGTATGAAATCGTACCAAAGTATTATAGTACGATTTCATACTCATGTCAATAGTTTTTTATTTTTTACAACTTTTTTTGTTTCTTAAAAGTTACTGTTCAGACTAGATAATATTTATTTATATATTCAATGAGTATAAAGTCTCATTTTTTATAAAAATGTCTTATATTCAATTTTAGCCTACAAACAATTTTTTAGTCTGAACAGTAACTCTTAAAAGCATTGATTTTAAATCATTTCTATATAATCTTTCTTATTTTTATTACAAACTATTTTTATACTGTATCATATTCATCCCAATTTTCTACCTCTGTACTTACTAATTTTACATTTCTCAATGACTCATCATCATGCTCTTTTGATACTCTTGAATTGCCACTAAAACTATAGTAAATAACTAATGTATTTTTCATTTTAAATCTCCTTATTATAAGTCACATTCTATTTTGTTAATATCCCATTCATTATCTCAATCTCGTGCACTGCAGTACCTCCACCACCATGCTGATTAGAATATCCTTTTTCTTTAAAATAATTTCTATCTTGTACATCTAGTACAAGTTTATTATATCGATTTCTTTTAACCATCTTTCAACTTCTTCTGGTGCATCTTCCATATTATTTCTATGAAGTCTAAATGCATTTGAATTTACGTTTGCTGTATTTAATTTGTTAGTAATTGTTGAAACTGTACCAGCTAAACCACTTCCACCATTTGTGCTAAATAAATATACATTCTTTCCTTCAAAATCATAACTCTCTAAAAATGTGTATAATATTTGAGGTAAGTCGCTCCACCAAATTGGATAACCTATAAAATAAGATTATATCAGTCGGTAGTAACTGTCGGTCAATATTTTTTTTGAATTTTTTTTATTTTTTTGGAGGTATATATGTATTCAATGAAGGAAACCTGTGAAAGAGTTGGTATGACTTATGAAACACTAAAATATTATTGTAATGAAGGATTAATTCCTAATGTAAAAAGAGATAAAAACAATTATAGAATTTTTGATGATAATGATATTGCTTGGATTAAAAGTTTAACTTGTTTAAAAAAATGTAATATGAGTATTAAGGAAATGAAACAATATCTTACCCTATGTTAAAAAGGAGAATCTACCATTCCAGAAAGACAAGTTATTATAGTAGAGAAAAAAGAACAACTTTTAAAAGAAATGGCAAAACTTAAGGAAAGTTTGGATTTTCTAAATTGGAAAGAAACTTTTTATTCTGATGTGCTTTCTGGTAAAACTAAATATTATAGTAATTTGATTAGTATTAACGAAAATTAGTAAAAAAGAAATCAGTGTTTTTGTTATAAACTGATTTCTTTTTGTTTAATTTTCTTTGATTTTTAGTCCATCTTTAAAAGCATTACCAACAACATCTCCTAATAATATTTACAATGTTAAATATTATTATTTCTATTTTCTCCACATCAATTTCTGCCATTTTCATCTAAATATTTTACATTAATGGTTCTTCCATTTAATGTTTTTATATTACCTTATTTTATCATAATATCTATTATTTTATAATCTACTTTACCAATTTTTCTTATCTTTATTATGGTCTTGATTTTCTCTCCTTGATTTTAC
>ENA-ORMR01002587-ORMR01002587.1-human-gut-metagenome-genome-assembly--contig:-NODE-2587-length-10964-cov-2.949583_pt1 | contig 10964 bp, 13 predicted proteins | sample MGYA00242107_ERZ509003 | MGnify/ENA primary metagenome ERZ509003 (study PRJEB26280, sample SAMEA2338699) | human gut metagenome | biome: human gut; feature: human-associated habitat; material: faeces... | reverse complement strand
GCCTTCCTGATTAAAATTAAGATTTTAATCAGGAAATAGTATCAGAAAAAGCTGATGGCCTCTCCCGTTTCCTTTTCCTGATCCTTGACCCAGTCCGCGTTCAGATCGTTCTGCACCACGGAATGGTCGGTCAGCTCGATCACCAGCGTATCCGCTCTGGCGGAAATGGATTTCACCACATATTTTCCGGCGGCATTTACCAGCGCCTGCTCGCAGTCCGCGTACTGCTGATGCTCTCCATTGACCACCAGCTCCACCTTGCCGTCGGCGCATTCCGCCAGATTTTTCAGCGTCACGCTGCTGCCGAAGCCCTGAAAGAAGCCGGAATAGTCCTGCACCTCAACGGATGCTTCCCGGCAGATGTCCTTGATGCGGTTTCTGACCTCCTGCGGCATGACCGCGGAGGCGATAATGACGAAATTGACCCGGTACTTTTCAATGGCGCCCTTCAGGTTCTCCACGCCGTTGACCACGGGGACACCGTCCAGCAGAGAGCCGAAGCCGATCTCCTTGTAGTTGAGGGCGCACACCGGACGGACGGTTTTCTCCCGCTCCAGCTCCTGAAGCACGATCTTGCCGGTCCCGCCTGCGCCGATGACCATTGCGTTTATCGTTGCACCTTTCCCGTTATTTGCCACCCTGACCTTTTCCATAAGGAGCAGCCGGTAGGAAAACCGGCTCGCGGTGATGAGACACGTCTGGGTAAACGCGCTGAGGCAGTAGAAGGAAATGGGCATTCTTATAAGGGGCGTTCCCCGGAGCAGGATGAGAGTTCCGATGATGTGGACGATAAAGCAGACCACGTTTGCCCCGACGATGCGGTTCAGGTCGTTGAAGCCCGCGTACTTCCAGATGCCGCTGTACAGGCTGAAGCAGCAGAAGATCACGAGACAGAGAATGGTGTAATAGGGCGCGTAGCCGGTATAGGCTTCGATATACTGCGCCGCGGCGCTGTGGAACTGCTTCGCCACATAAAATCTGGTCAGCAGCGCAAGATAACACGCGGCATTCACCGCAATGATGTCATACACGACCAGTAAGAACCGTATGGCGAACCACCTGACGTATATCCACTTACTTTTCCTGTTTTCTTCCGGCATAAATTTCACTCTCCCAGTTTCTTTGCACGTAATTTCGGTCTGCTCACAGGGGTTGCAGATTTCCGGTCTCGCCGCAGTTTTTCAGCTCCATATGGTCAAGGGCATATTGCAGAGCCATGCCGATCAGCTCGTTCCGGGAACGGTTCGTCTTGGCCGCCAGGCGGTTGTATTCCTCCTGCAAAGCTCTGTCTATACGTATCGTCATTGTGACGGTTTTGTCTTCCTTCGGCGTCACGATGAATTTCTCCATAAACGCAGTCCTCCATTCATTTTGTTACATTATAGTGTTCACAAATTGCATAAAGCTATAACACAATATCAAGTTGAATTTATAATGTATTTTTATGTTACTTCATTTTCCGAAAATACGCAAATCCGCGGCAATTTCCCCCAAAATACGGCAAAAAAGAAAGCCTTGACCACGAAAAAACAGTCAAGGCTTTTTTGATGCGGTTTTCATTTTATTCCCTGCCGGAGCCGATGATCCCGTATTCCTTCAGCAGCGCCACCCGCCCGTTTCCGATCCTTATGGACTGGGCGGCATTGTTGTCCGTGGGGCTTCCGGCGGTCTCCTTCCTGTATTTCAGAATACGGTTCACCCACGCAAGGGGCAGAAGATACGGCTTTTCTTTCAGGTAAGGGTAGTGCCCCGCCAGCTGCCGCGCCGGGGGAAAGACGGTTCGCAGCAGGACGTTTCCCGCTTTCCGGGCGGCCGGGCAGCGGACGACCGCCGCGTAGATCATCGGCAGCCCGCTGAATAATGTTAAATATTTCTCACTTTTCTATTGACAAGTTGCAGCCTGTGTGATATATTTATCACATGATATGTGCGAAATATATCGCTTTTCAAAATTAAGGAGGATCATTATGAAAAAAGTATCATTGCGGGAGCTGGTGGCGGATAAAATCATATTCGCCGTTCTGATTGCGGTCTATTACTGGACGTGGGCGCGAAACGACTGGAAGGGCTATTACACGACCATTCAGATTGTCGTCGCCACATTCACCTTCTACTATTTTATCTCCCGGGGCATCCGGCTCAAAAAGTATAAGCAGGAGACTCCCGACGAAATGGCCGAGGCCAACCTGAGACGGTGCGACGCCATCTGCCTGAAAATCAGCGTGGCCGTACTGATCGCCGTCAGCTTCCTCTGCGCCGCCGGACGGTTCGCCCTTACGACGGAAGTGATCGGCTACTGTCTGGTGGGGATGCTGGTTCTGCTTGCCGTTGTGCGCACCATCATTTTCTACGTCATGGACAAGAAGGGGCTTTGAGTATGGCTCTGACGACCAGAATCAAAGAATACCGGGAGATGCAGGATCTCAAACAGTCAGACCTGGCCGAGCTGGTCGGCGTCCGGCGGGAGACCATTGTCAACCTGGAAAGAGGGAAATATAACCCATCGCTGAAATTGGCGATGGACATTGCGAAGGTTTTTCACGTGACGGTGGAAGACCTGTTCTCCTATGATGACTGAATCCGCGGGGTTTTGAGGCATTATGCCTCAAAACCCCCACTTTTTCCGTCCCAAAGCTTGCGCGGCGCAGATTGACAACCCCAGAGGGATGTGATATCCTTATAAAGGATTTTTATGGCTTATATTCGATTTATATTTTGTATGAATTGTGAGACGTGGACATGGCTTTTTTTCGCAGGGTAAAAAAACGGCTTCAAGGAGACGACCCGCAGCAGCTGAAACGGGAACTACAGTGGCTGCAGACGCAGGTCGGGCGCTATAAGGGAAAGATCCTCGCCGTAGGGCTGCTGAGCCTGACCGGCACGATTATGGGTCTTATTTCCAGCGTGGCCTCCAAATATCTCATCGACGCGGTCACGGGCTACGGCGCGGATATGCTGTGGCGCGCCGTGGCCATTATGGCCGTCATGCTGTTGGGAAGCCTTGTTCTGCAGGGCGTTTCCTCCCGGGTGGGCGGCAGCGGAAACCGCTACTCCATCGCAGCCGGAACCAGAGGCGTATTCGCCTACGTTCCTCAGGGCAACAGCGTGTTCCCCGGCACCATTGCGGAAAATCTCCGGCTGGTCAGTCCCGACGCCACTGACGGCGAGCTGGAACAGGCGCTGAAGATCGCCTGCGCATGGGACTTTGTCAGCCAGTTTCCCGACGGGGTTAACCACCGTCTGGGCACGGGAGGACGGGGCATTTCCGAAGGTCAGGCCCAGCGCCTGGCCATCGCCCGGGCGCTGCTGCGCAAAGCGCCGATTTTACTGCTTGACGAGGCCACCTCCGGTCTGGACATGGCCACGGAGCGGCGGCTTCTGGACAATCTGCGCCAAAGCGGTCTTCTGCGCACCTGCATTCTGGTGACCCACCGCCCCGATCAGGTTCTGGCGCTGGTGACCGCCGTGCGGCGCAAGGAAAAGCTTTTGCAGCCGGGCAGCTTCTGGTGGGATTTCTTTGAGAAGGTCTGGATTCGCGTGATCCCCCTGCGCCCCGGGGTCGTGGCGGCCTATTCGGCACTGACCGGCGCGTTTCGTAAAGCGGAGACTGCCCATGATTGACCTGCATTGCCACATTCTGCCGGAACTGGACGACGGCTCCCAAAGTCTGGAGGAATCCCTCGCCATGGCGCGTATGGCCGTAAACAGCGGCGTGCGTGCCATGGCCGCCCCGCCCCACTGGATGGGCGAGCGGGCGGAGGAGGTCTACGGGACATGGTCGCTTCTGCGTCAGGCGCTGGAGGAGACCGGCGTACCCCTGAAGCTGTACCCCGGCATGGAAATTTTCGGCACCCCGGACACCGCCCGGCTGCTGCGGGAGGGAAAGCTGTTCACCCTGAACGGCTCCCGGTATCCGCTGATCGAATTTGCCTTCCAGTCCAGCGGCGAAGAGGAAACTCTGATTCTGCGAAGCGTCTGCCGGGCGGGATTTCGGCCCCTTGTTGCGCACCCCGAGCGTTATACTTATCTTCAGCACGACCCGGAGATCGTCAACCGGTGGTGTCGCTTGGGCTGTCTGTTTCAGGTGAACCGGGGCAGCCTTCTGGGGCGCTTCGGCGGACACGCGCAGGCACTGGCCTACGCGCTGGTGGAGCGGGGCTTCGCCGCCGCCGTGGCCAGCGACGCCCACTCTCCCCGGGTACGGACGCCTTGGATGGAGGATGTGCGCGATCTCCTCGCGCAGGAATTCTCCCCCCGGCGCGCCCGGGCGCTGCTGCTGGACAACCCCAGAAAAATCCTGAAAGACGAACCCATCACTCTGGCCGAACCGGAGTGGTTTTGATGAAAAAGGCGGGAAACTATGAAAAAACGGAATTGGTTTTTACTGCTGCTGATCGTCCTGTGTCTGGCGGCATTCTTCGGCTACCGGAAGCTTGACCAGCTGCGCACGGACACACGTGCCCCCCAGATCCATATAGACGAACAGCCGCTGGAGGTCTCCGTGCGGGACGACAAAAGCGCGCTGCTGGCAGGCGTCACCGCCTCGGACAATGTGGACGGGGACGTGACGGCCTCCCTCGTGGTGGAGCGCGTCAACCTGACGGACAGCGACGGCTCCATTTCGGTGAGCTACGCGGCCTTCGACAGCGCCGGGAACGTGGCAAAGGCCAAACGGGAGGGCAGGTATACCGATTACGAACGCCCCCGGTTCACGCTGAACGCCCCGCTGGTCTATACCGTTGACCACAGCTTTGACGTTCTGAGCAATGTCGGCGCGGTGGACGCCATCGACGGGGACATCCAGCACCGGGTCAGAGCCACAACGAAGGGCACCAGCTCCATCATGGCGCTGGGAAGCCACATGGTTCAGTTCCAAGTGACCAACTCTCTGGGCGATACGGTGTCGGAGACCTTCCCCGTGGAGGTGATCTCCTCCGGCATCTACAACGCCGCGCTGGAGCTGACCGACTATCTCGTTTACCTGCCGAAGGATGCCCAATTCTACCCGGCGCAGTATCTGAAATCCTTCACATGGCTGGGGGAACAGGACAGTCTGGCGGGCGGGCTTCCCACGGACTACTCCATGCGGACGCGGGGCACGGTGCAGACCGGATACCCCGGGGTCTACACCGTGGAATACCGGGTGACATTCACAGACCGGGACGAGAAAAATCCCGATTTTGACCGGAAATACACGGGGTATTCCAAATTGATCGTTGTGGTGGAAGGGTAAGCCAATGGAAAATACAAGCAAATCAAATATGCAAAGCGCCCGGCTTCTGCCCTTCGACCCCATCGTCCTTGTGCAGGACGTTCTCAAGCGGTGGCTGGTTGTTGTGCTGGCGGCGCTTGCCGTGGGTATCGGCACCTACATTTATACGGACGCGACATACGCGCCGGTCTACCGGACGACGACCACCTTCGTGGTGACCACCCGGGGCAGCTCCACGTCGGTGTATTCCAACCTGTCCTCCACCAGCAATCTTGCGGGACTGTTTACCGAACTGCTGAACAGCTCCATCATGCGCAAGACCATCCTGCAGGAGACGGACATTTCCTCCTTTGATGGAACCATCGACACCGCGGTCGTCCCCAACACCAACCTGATCACCATGACCGTAACGGATTCCGATCCCCGGATGGCCTTTCTGGCCGCGCAGGCCATCATCGAGCACCACGAGTCCCTGACCTATCAGGTGATAGATGACATCGGGCTGGAGGTGCTGCAATACCCGGCAGTGCCCACATCTCCCACGAACCAGAACTTTGCCTTCCACCAGATGAAAAAAGCCGCTGTCATCGCGGCGCTGGCCGCCACGGCCCTGCTTGCCATTTTGTCCTATCTGCGGGACGCGGTGCGGAGCGGTACGGAAGCCCGGGAGAAGCTGGACTGCAGCTATCTGGGCGAGATCTCCCACGAGCGGAAGTACAAAACCGTTTTTGCCCTGCTGCGGCGGAAGAAAACCAGCATTCTGATCACGAACCCCGTGACCAGCTTCCGGTTTGTGGAGAGTATCCGCAAGCTGCGCCGCCGGGTCGAGCAGCACATGGACGGCGGCAAGGTGCTGATAGTGACGAGCCTGCTGGAAAACGAGGGCAAGTCCACCGTGGCTGTCAATCTGGCGCTGGCCATGGAGCAGAAGGGAAAGCGTGTGCTGCTGATCGACTGCGACCTGCGGAAGCCCGCCTGCGGCATGGTGCTGGGGCAGAGCAAATTCACCTACGGTCTTAACGACATTCTGGGGGGCAAGGAGAATCTGTCCGAGTGCTTCCTGCGCTATCAGAACAGCGATATGTACATGCTGCTTGCCAAACGCGGCGAGCAGAACACCGGCGACCTGCTGATTTCCCCACGGATGAACGCGCTGCTGGACTGGGCGCGGGAGTGCTTCGACTTTATCGTGCTTGACCTGCCCCCCATGAGCGCGGCTTCGGACGCGGAGGGCATGGCCGATCTGGCGGATGCCAGTCTGCTGGTGGTCCGGCAGAACGCGGCGGCAGCGCCCGCCCTGAATAACGCCGTCGCTTCTCTGGACGGCCACAAAGCGAAGGTGCTGGGCTGCGTCCTCAACAACGTCTACGCAACGCAGCTGTCCACCGGCCAGAGCTACGGCGGCTACAGCAAGTACAGTCATTACGGCCACTATGGCAACTACGGTTCCGGTGGCTCCGGGAAATAGGAAGGCTGCTATGGAAATCGAAAAAACGGAACAACAGGGGCGGGACACCTTCGTACTGCTGGACGACTTTCTCCATCAGGCGAAGCGGATGTGGCTGCTGGGTCTGGCGCTGGTCCTGATCTGCGACGCCGGGCTGACGTTTGTGCAGCGCAGAGCCTACCGGCCCGTCTACGAGGCCAGCGCCTCCTTCACGGTTCGGGTGGCCAACCCCCTTTACGCCAGCGTCAGCAGCTACAACGAAAAAACGGCGCAGGTCATGGCGGATACCTTCCCCTCCATCCTCACCAGCGGGCTGCTGCAGCGGCGGGTCATGGAGGAGCTGGGCATCGACGAGGTGCCGGCCATGTCCGTCTCGGCCACGGCGCATTCCAGCATCCTGACACTGAAGGTCAGGGATACCGACCCCCAGCGTGCCTATGACGTCATGAGCGCCGTGATCGCCTGCTACCCGGAGGTAGCGGAGTTCGTAGTCGGCTCTACGGTGCTGGTGCTGCTGGATGAAAGCGGTATGCCCACCGCGCCCGTCGCCGAGTTCAATTACCGGTACTATATCACCTGCGGCGCAGTCGTGGGTGCGGCAGTCTGGTGCGTGATTCTGGCGTTTCTGGTTCTGATGAAGAACACCGTCCACAACGAGGACGAGCTGCGCGAGACCCTGCGCCGCCGCGGTTTCCAGTGGGCCGAAGTGACCCTCTATGTGGGCTACGGCACCTTCAGCCCCGTGCGCTGCGAGGACATCCGCAACCACCAGATGCACCGGGAATATGTGGAACTGCCCGAAGAGACGGCCGACGCCATCGCCGAGGCGACCGACAAGGGCGCCTTCTCGATCGCCGGCGGCGGCGACACGGTTTCCGCCGTGCACCAGTTCGGCATTGCCGACCGTGTCTCCTACATCTCCACGGGCGGCGGCGCCTTCCTTGAGTTCCTGGAAGGCAAGAAGCTCCCGGCCGTGGCCGTGCTTGAAGAGCGCGCCGCTCAGTAACAGGATCGCTGATCCGCATCCGGACGGCGGCAGGACCCATGGCCTCCGTCCGGACAACAAGGCGCCCCGCCTGAGGCGGGACGCCAACCGCATGCAGAGAAACCCCTTTGAGGAGAGAAAACATCATGAAGGAAGCCATTCTTGAACGATTCCTGCGCTATGTGGCCGTCACGAGCCAAAGCGACGGGAAGGCAGGCGTCGTCCCGAGCACCGAAGGCCAGCGCAAGCTCGCCGGCATGCTCGCCGAAGAACTTGCCGAACTCGGCTTCGTCAACATTGAGATTTCCGAATACAGCGTGCTGACGGCACTGCTTCCGGGCAATCTTCCCGACAACAAGGCCGTTCCGACGGTCGGCTGGTGCTGCCATCTCGACACTGTGGATGCCGGCCTCAGCCCCGACGTCCATCCTCAGGTGATCCGCGGCTATCAGGGCGGCGACATCTGCCTGAACAAGGAAAAGGACCTGTGGATGCGCACGTCCGAGCATCCTGAAATCGAGAAGTACGTGGGCGACGACATCGTCGTCACCGACGGCATGGCCGCCAACCCGGATCAATACCTCGGTGCTCGGTGCGGACAACAAGTCGGCCATCGCCAACGTCATGACGGCCTTCGACATCGTCGTGAAGGAAAACCGCCCGCACGGCGACATCTACGTCGCCTTCGTCCCCGACGAGGAGATCGGCCTTCTCGGCGCCAAGAAGATCGACTTCTCGAAGTTCCCCGTCGACTTCGCCTACACGGTCGACTGCTGCGAGCTCGGCGAAGTGGTCTACGAAACCTTCAATGCAGGCAGCGCCACGATCCGCATCAAGGGCGTCACGGCCCATCCGATGTCCTCCAAGGGCGTTCTCGTCAACCCGACTCTCATCGCCACGGACTTCGTGCAGATGATGGACCGTGGTTCGACGCCTGAATGCACCGAGGGCACCGAAGGCTTCGTCTGGGTCAACAGCATCGTCTCGAACCCCTCGCAGGCCACGGTTTCGATCAAGATCCGCGACCACAATCGCGAGAAGTACGAGGCCAAGAAGGAGCTCATCGCCTCCGCTGTCGAATACCTGAAGGTCCGCAATCCGCGCGCCAGGATCGAACTTGAAGTGAAGGACATGTACGGCAACATCGCCGACGCGCTCACGGACGACAACCGCTGCGCCGTCGACCATCTCTATCGCGCGCTCGAGATCGCCGGCGTCAAGGCCAACACGATTGCCATGCGCGGCGGCACGGACGGTTCCTTCATCTCGACGCAGGGCGTCATCACGCCCAACTACTTCACGGGCGGCCACAACTTTCACAGCAACTGCGAATTCCTGCCGCTTGGTGCGGCCGTGAAGAGCACGGAAGTGACGCTCACCCTGATCGACCTGATTGCAGGCACGAAGCACTAAGGTCAGGCTTGCTCTGAACCTGAACGGGCGTCCTCACGCTGTGAGTGGACGCCCGTTTTCGTGAGGGCGGCAGGACGGAAACGGAAAGGGAAATCATGACGACACAGCTTCATGTGACGGCACTCGGTCTGCCGGGCGTCCTGCTTTTGAAGAGCATCGTTCACGCGGATGCGCGCGGCAGCTTCACGCAGAGTTGGCAGGCGGCTGACTGGCGCGAGGCGGGCGTGGACATTGCCTTCATGCAGGACAATCTCGTCTGCAACGCCCGCAGAGGGACGCTGCGCGGCATGCACTGGCAGCGTGAGCCGCATGCGCAGGCCAAGGCCGTGCAGTGCGTCAGAGGAGCGCTCCTTGACGTTGTGGCAGACGTGAGGCCCGAGAGCTCGCTGTTCGGCAGGTGGATTTCCGTCGAGCTAAAGGCTGGCGAGGGGGAGTCTCTCTATGTGCCAGCCGGCTATGCGCACGGCTACGTGACGACGGAGGACGATACGATCGTGCTCTACAAGGTCGACAAGCCATGGGTGCCGGGGTCGGAGGCCTCGTGTCGATGGAATGATCCGACGCTGAACATCGACTGGCGGTGCGAAAATCCCATCCTCTCCGAGAAGGACGCCGCAGCCCCCTTCCTTTTGCCGTGAGAAAGATCTGAATGCAGAAAAGCCTGCCGATCCGGCAGGCTTTTCTCACAAGTCGACTTATTTTTGCGGGTCTTCCGCGTCAAGTCCCTTTCGCTTCTGGATGAACTTCCAGACCATGCCCACGAGGACGGGGCCTGAGATGGCGGCGATGATGCCGAGAAGAAGGATGAGAGAGAGGTTGTTCTTGATGAACGGGATGTTGCCGAAGAGGTAGCCTGCGCCGACGATCGAGACAGCCCAGAGAATGGCACCTGCGCCGCTGAAGAGCTCGAAGCGGATGCCGTTCATGCGGGCTGCGCCTGCAATGAGCGGCGCGAAGGCGCGGACGATCGGCACGAAGCGGGCGAGCAGGATGGTCTTGCCGCCGTGGCGCATGTAGAAGTCGTGAGCGTGGCGGAGCTTCTTTTCGTTGATCCAGGAGATGTTGCCGCTGTAGATGCGGTTGCCGAGCCAGCGGCCCTGCTCGTAGCCGAGCGTGTTGCCTGCGATGGCGCCGACGATGACGGCGAGCATGATGAGCCAGGGACTGGCCGTACCGGAGGCGGCGACGGTGCCTGCAACGAAGAGAAGAGAGTCTCCCGGCAGGAATGACATGATCACGAAGCCAGTCTCCAGGAAGAAGATGAGGAACATGGCGGCGTAGATGAGGGTGCCGTAGTCCGTGGCGAGGGAAACGAGAAAGGCGTCCGTATTGGTAAAGAGGTTGACTACGAGATCGAGGATGTCCATCTGAGAATCCCAGGTGATTGTTTCCTGCCCCCGAGGGAGGGCCGGCCATGTGCAAGGAGCGGAGATTGCACATATCATACTGAATGCAGTCCCCGGCTGACGGGGCATATCTTAACGAATTGAAATTGCCCGAGGCTTATGCAAAACCTGATGCCGCGCACGCTTGCGCCCAAACGAAGCATTGCTGAACTACCGAGCCAGCTCATCAGCCAGATTGCGGCAGGCGAAGTGATCGAGCGTCCTGCCTCCGTTGTGAAGGAGCTGGTGGAGAATGCAATCGACGCTGGCGCCGGTGAGATCGACGTCAAGCTCGATGGCGGTGGCCTCAAGCGCATCGTCGTAACCGACAACGGCTCAGGCATTCCGAAGGACGAGCTGGCGCTAGCCCTCAGACGGCACGCCACCAGCAAGATCCGCACGGAGTACGACCTGGAGGCCATCGGCACCCTGGGCTTTCGGGGGGAGGCCCTGGCGGCCATTGCCGCCGTGTCCCGGGTGGACCTGCTGACCAAAACCGCCGGCGCGGTGGAGGGGGTCAGT
>ENA-ORMR01002582-ORMR01002582.1-human-gut-metagenome-genome-assembly--contig:-NODE-2582-length-10974-cov-2.135910_pt1 | contig 10974 bp, 10 predicted proteins | sample MGYA00242107_ERZ509003 | MGnify/ENA primary metagenome ERZ509003 (study PRJEB26280, sample SAMEA2338699) | human gut metagenome | biome: human gut; feature: human-associated habitat; material: faeces... | reverse complement strand
GCGCTATCAGTTGTTTTTTGAATTGCATTTCGATGAGCAAATGCGCGCCCTTGCGGCACAACACCACAAAATTGCCTTCGGCATCCAACTCCACCGAAACGTCCTTCCACACGCCCGACAAAAGCGGCTCGTTTTGCGTTTCCAACTGCACTTTTACGCCCCGCCAAATAGATTGAGCGTTGGTTTGGTCCACAACAAGCAGTTTGGCTTGGTCGGCAAGAAGGTTATGAGGTTGTTGTTCCAGCCTTGTGAGCCTGCGGTTAAGCCCGTCGTAGTCCACCTCGCCCGAGGAAGATGCGATTTTAAGTTCCGCCGCTTGGAACAAAATTACCGGAGAAAGCGCGTATCTTAGTTGCGTTTCCAATGCAACCAACGTTTCGATTGCGTAAATAAGTTTTGCCGCAGTGACGCTTTCCGCTTGCTTTTGAAGTTTTTCATATTCGTCCTGAGGAATCCCCAGCATTTGACGAGCGGTTGAACACTCTTTTACCGTAAGCACATCCCTAAAATGCAAGGACAAATCCTTGGAGAGGCGCGCTACGTCCTTGCCGTCCTTGACCAGTTGATCGGTTACGGTGAGTATTGCCGAAGTGTCGTTGCCGAGAACGGCATCGGCAAGTTTGAAAATGCCTTCGGACGAGGACACGCCCAAAACGTCCATAACCTGCTTGTAGGTAAGTTCGTCGCCGTCCAAAGCAAAGCACCTATCGGCAATGGAAACGGCGTCACGCACACTGCCTTCGCCTGCGCGAGCGATTGCCAAAACAGCCTCCGCCGAATACTTTTTGCCTTCGGCATCGTAGATTTTTTTGATATGTTCGGCAAGCGTTGCGGTAGGCACAAGTTTGAAATCGAAACGCATACATCTTGACAAAATGGTTGCAGGTATTTTGTGTACTTCGGTTGTACACAAAATGAACACGGCGTGTTCCGGAGGTTCTTCCAGCGTTTTTAGGAGCGCGTTGAATGCCCCCTGCGAAAGCATGTGAACTTCGTCGATGATATATACTTTGTACCTGCCGTTTACCGGGGGATACTGAACTTTTTCGCGAATGTCGCGCGCGTAGTCCACACCGTTGTTGGACGCGGCGTCCATTTCGATTACGTCCATGTTGGAGCCTGCCGACAAACTGCAAACCGAGCATTTTCCGCAAGGATTTCCGCCGTTATTTGCCGCCTCGGTGCAGTTTATCGCGCGGGCAAATATTTTTGCCGTGGACGTTTTGCCCGTTCCGCGCGTGCCTGTGAACAAATACGCGTGGGAAACCTTGTTTTTGATTATTTGGTTTTTGAGCGTGGTTATCACGTTATCCTGCCCGATAACCTCGTCGAACGTTTGCGGACGATACTTTCGATACAATGCCACGTAGTTCATTTGTCACTCCTTGATTTGCTGCAATTTTTTGCGAGCGCGCTGCAACGCACCGTCCACCGCTTTGTAACTTTTGCCGACTTTTGCCGAGATGTCGTCGTAACTGTAGCCTTCGGCAAACAGCATAAGCACTTGTTTTTCGGTGTGCGTCAGTTGATTTTTGATTATTTCGTCGACTTTTTCGGCGTACTCCTTGTTGAGAAGGTTTTCCAAAGGATTGTCGCAGGAGGGAAGTTCGTCCTCCACCGAGGAAAGTTCGCAATAGCCGTACAGCGGCTTGTTTGTGTAGGACGCGTCGCGTTTGACGGCGTCCAAAATTTGCCGAGTTACGCACAACTTTACAAAGGACGCAAACGCACCCTTGTTGGCATCGTAACTTTGAATGGCAAAGTACAACCCCATCATACCTTCCTGCAAAAGGTCGTCCTTATCGCCGCCGACGAGATAAAATTTGTTGGCTAGCGAGCGAATGAGCGGTTTGAAATCGGCAACGATTGCCTCGATTGCGCGCTGATCGCCCTGCTTTGCCGCTTGAATATCTTCGGTTTTCATTTAGCCCCTTTGACGAACGACTTCGTAGACGGCAATGCCGCACGCCACCGAAGCGTTTAGAGAATTGACTTTGCCGTTAAGTTTTAGCGAAACGACTCCGTCACACAGTTTTTCCGTAAGCGCGGAAACGCCGAAACCTTCACTGCCGATTACCAGCGCGACGCTTCCCGTGAGATTGGTTTTGGTTATTTCCTGCCCGTTCATATCGCAGGCGTACACCCAAACGCCGCTTTGTTGCAGTTGCTTTATCGCATTGTTGACGTTGGTTACGCGTGCGATTTTTACGTGGGATATTGCCCCCGCCGAGCAGCGAATGACCGTGTCCGTTACGCCGACTTGGCGTTGTTTTCCGATGATTATGCCGTCCACGCCGGCGCACTCGCAAACGCGGATTATGCTGCCGAAATTGTGGGGATCGCAAACGCCGTCCAAAATGACGACAAAGGGAGTATCCGACGACAATAAGATATCCTCAACCTCGCAGTAGTCAAAATCCACCACGTCGGCAACGTAGCCTTGGTGTTTGCCGCTTGGACTTTCCTTGTCCAACACGGCTTTATCCACGAAAGTCAACTTTACTCCCTGCTTTTTGGCAATGGAAACAATTTCCGACTGAGTGCCTTTCTGGCACAAGATGGAATTGACGGTAACTTCGCCACTTTTAAGCGCTTCCAAAACGCAATTTTTTCCTTCGATTTTCAAAATTATTCCTCGCTGTTATTCGGCATCGGTTGCACCGAAAGAAGTTCTTCGATGCGGCTATAATTGCCGATTAAGTACAAGTAGCCTATCACCGCTTCCAGTCCGCTTGCCTTGCGGTAGTCCGAACCGGCGGCGTTGTTTGCTTTATGGTGGCTTTTGCCGTTTCTTGCCCGCATGAAAACGTCTTTTTCGTCCTCGGTAAGCAGGTTTTGCGCAAGCAAATGCTCGGCTAGGTCTGCTTGGGCGCGTGCGTTGACCGTTTGCGACGTAAGTTTGTGCAGTTCGCCCGCCTTAAAGTCGTGCTCGGTTGCCAACTTGGTGCGGACAATCAAACTTTGCACCGCATCGCCCACGTAGGCAAGCACAAGCCCGTTCAGGTTGCGCGCCTGCTTCGGCTCTATGGTATCAAACGGTTTCATCGTCTTCCTTGAACAACTTTTTGCCGTAGACCACCGCTCCGCCAATGTAGTCGATATCTTCAAATCCCAGTTTTTCGTAAAAGGAACACGCCACTTTGTTTTTGAGCGAACAAATGAGGTACATGCCTTCCACAAAAGATGCGGTAAGTTTTTCCGAAATGGCGGCAATAAGTTCCGTGCCGATGCCTTGGCGTTGGTACTCGGGCAAAATGTCGATGTGAATGTGCGACGTATAGCCCTGTTTGGTGTAGCGGCTTTCGACTTTTTGCTGCGCAACCGCTTCGTAATAGGCGGAAGAATCCAATTTGCGTACCAAAGGCAGGTAACTGCACTCGTTCATATCGCGGTACATATCCAAATTTGCCGAGCAAAGCACGTAGCCGACAGGAATATCGTCGTCATCAGCGGCAACGAAACAAAACTCCGGCTCGTTATCCAAATAGTAGTCGCAATACAACGAACACAACAACGCGCGATTGACGGCGTTATCTTCGTCGGCAAGCCAAGAAGTGGCTACGCAAATATCCTGAATATATCTAAAATCTCTTTTGTTGTACGGACGAATGGTCATAATTACCTCCTATCGGACACAAAAATCCACTATCGCTTTATATTAACATATTATTATCGATATGTCAACGAGAACAATTGCACGCGATTGCCGATTTGCACCGCGATTGCGACAAATTGCGACGCTTTTTCTATGCGACGACGGGGAAAGTTTTTGTTGGCAAGCGGGGGTTTACACACGAAAAAGGGATATGTGCGGATACAAAACTATATTTGAAAAAACACCTACGAGGAAAAACAAGACAAAGAGTTCAGGCAAAGGACGAAAACGCGGTTGGATAGCAGTTGAACATAAAACTACGTAAATCAAGTTGAGGTGGCGTTCACGTTTGAACATCCCGAAGCACGACAAACAACAAAAAGAGTGGCGAAAAACCAAAAACCCGTTGAAAAACAAACAAAAGCGTGATAAAATAGAAATGAGCGGCAAATAGTCGCAAACAAAGGGAGCGAAACGATGAATCAAACGATTTTGACCGAAGGCAAACTGCTGGAAAACGGCAAACTTGCGCAGGCAGGCTACTCCACCAAGACCGTTCGCAGGTACGACCGCAAGGATATTATCGGGCATAAGTGGAAAATAAAAGAGTGGGACTACTACATAATCACCGACGGCAAAAAAGCCGTTGCGCTTACCGTTGCCGACAACAGTTATATGTCGCTGGTATCGGCAAGCTTTTTAGATTTTTCCAAGCCCTGCTACAAAACGACAAGCGAAATGAAGTTTTTTACCTTCGGCAAAACGGGGTTGCCCTCCTGCCCGGAAGAAGGCAACATCGAGTACAAATCCAAACGCGTGCAAATGAGTTTTACGAAAGAAGCAAACCGCCGCGTTTTGGAATGCAAATTTGGCGACTTTTGGGACAAAACCGACTTTGAGTGCAGGTTTGTGCTGGACGAATTTCCGCGCGACCAAATGACCATTGCAACGCCATTTGACAAGCCGTATGCATTTTACTACAACACCAAAATAAACTGCATGCGTGCAAGCGGATATTGCATAGTTAAAGGTCAATGCTACGACTTTGACGAACAAAACAGCCTTGGCACGCTGGATTGGGGACGTGGCATTTGGACGTACAAAAACACTTGGTATTGGTCCAGTTTGCAAACGCGTTTGGAGGACGGAAGAACGTTCGGTTTTAACCTAGGGTACGGCTTTGGGGACACTTCCGCCGCCAGCGAAAATATGGTTTTTGTAGACGGAATAGCCCACAAATTGGACAGAGTTGTATTTAACATTCCGCAGGCCAACGGAAAAGACAACTTTATGGACTATTGGACGATAACCGACAACGAAAACAGGCTTAATATGGTGTTTAAGCCCATCATCGACCGAAAAGACGTTACCGACATTGGTATTATCGCATCCAAACAGCACCAAGTTTTCGGCACGTTTAGCGGCTCGGTGACTTTGGACGACGGCTACGTGTTGGAGTTTTACGACAAACTTGGGTTTGCCGAAAAGGTTTTCAACAAGTGGTAAAAGCCTGTTTGCTGCGGTAAAATTGCCTTTTGATGACAATAAGTGCCTATAAGGTGCGTTTTAATTGCATATCCTACCGCTTATTTTAAGCAAAATTTATGAGAAAAGAAAAAAGTAGAAACCCTTCCGATTTCTACTTTTTTTTTGTTTAATGTAGAGTTTGATACAAAAAAAGACTTAGCAACGTTTGTTACAAATAAACACGGAACAAGGCCTGTTGACGGCAAACATCAAGCAAGATTTACTTCGGGCATGCGTGATTTGATGTGCACAAATACCGAGTTTAATTTGATACGGGCAAACCGCGAACAAAATTTGACACCGACAAACGGCGCAAGCGATATTGCGCCGACCAACTCCGAGCAAAATTTAACAAGAAAAAAAGTAGAAACCATTGCGATTTCTACCTTTTTGTTTGTAAACTTTCGATTTACTGCGTACATATGCCGACTGACGCACAAAAACGCTTTGCGGATCAGTTGTCGCTAGCACTGTTTTTGATTTGAGCCATGCGTGTGTCTTTGTCGTACTGAATTGTGTACAGTTCGTAGTAGCGACCTTTTTGTTTAAGCAGTTCGTTGTGATTGCCCTGCTCGATGATTTGACCGTGTGACATGACGATTATGTTATCCGAGTGCTGCACGGTGGAAAGTCGGTGCGCTACGATGAGCATCGTGCCGACGTTGCGCATTTTGTTTAGGCTGTCCTGAATAAGCACTTCTGTTTCGGTGTCGATGTTGGCGGTTGCTTCGTCCAAAATCATTACGCGCGGTTTGTGAATGACCGTTCTTGCAAATGAAAGCAGTTGGCGTTCGCCCGCCGAGAAGTTGTTGCCCCGCTCGCGGACTTCTTCGTCGTAGCCGTGGGCAAGTTTGTCTATCATTTTGTCGGCGTTGACGTAACGGCAGGCGGCGACGAGTTCCTCGTCCGAGAAATCGTCCCCCAGCGTTATGTTGGAACGCACCGTGCCTGCAAACAGGAATACGTCCTGCAACATTTGACCGAAAAACTTGCGCAGGCAGGAAATTTTGATATGACGGATGTTTATGCCGTCCAGCAAAATTACGCCTTTTTGAACGTCGTAGTTGCGGCACAGCAGAGACAAAATTGTAGTTTTTCCGCTACCTGTTGCGCCTACAAGGGCAACCGTTTGCCCTGCTTCCACGTGGAAGCTGACGTCTTTAAGCACCCATTCGCCCTCGTTGTAGGCAAACCAAACGTGTTTGAACTCTATTTCGCCCTTGACGTCGGTCAGTTCGATTGCGTCCGGCTCGTCGACCACTTCCGGTTCTACGTCCAAAAGCGTGAAGATTTTTTCCGCCGAGGCAAAAGCCGATTGAAGACGATGAAATTGCTCCGCCAAGTTTTGAATTGGGTTGAAAAACTTTGTTACGAACATATAGAACGCCACTATCGTTGCCGCGTCGATAACTTGACCGAGTATCGGTTTGCCGCCGATTGCGCCCTTTGCGCCCAAGAAGAACAGGCACAACACCGAAGATATGTACAGCAAGTACACCAGCGGACGGAAAATGCCGAATACGAAAATTTCTCTGCGCTCGGCACGATACAGCGCGTTGTTCTTTTGGTCAAACTCCTCCAACTTTTGGTCTTCGCGATTGAAAACCTGAATGATTTTCATGCCCGAAAGATTTTCCGACAAAAACGTGTTTACGTCGGTCATGCCGTCCTTAACTTGCCTGTACGAACGGCGCGAAAACTTGCGGAAAATGACCGTGAACAGCACGATGAACGGCACGAAACACATAACTACAAGCGTTAGATAGTAGTTGACGCACATCATCGCCACAAACACGCCGACGATGACGAAACAGTTTTTGACCAAGTTGACCAACATGCCCGTGAACATCATGGAAATTGCGTTGGGATCGTTGGCAACGCGTGTTACCAGTTTGCCTACCGGTATTTTGGACAGTTGCGCGTAAGAAAGACTTTCCACCTTGGCAAAAATGTCCTCACGCATTTTTGAGATGATTTTTTGCCCTGTTTTTTGCAAAACTATGGTTTGAACGTATGAAGAGACAAGCGACACCAGCAAAATGGCAACGTACACGCCCACTCTCCAAAACAGCGCAGACAGTTCAAAGTCGCCCTCGACAAGTTTTTCCGCCTGCGACACAAGCACGGGAGAAACGACGTCGTACACGATGGACAAAAGCGTTGTTGCCGCAACCAAAATCATGCTGCGCCAATATGGTTTTACGTAGGTCAAAAGGCGTTTGAGCAGTTCGCCGTCCTTCATTTTGCGGTCGAAGCCCATAACTTCCTTTTTGTCCTTGACCATTACGAACGCCAAAATCATTGCACCGGCGAACAAACCGATGATTGCGCCGACAATCAATATAGGAAGGTATTCCATACTACAAGCCCTCCTTTTCGTCGTCCAAGCGTTGAAGATCTACCATTTCCCTGTAGACAGTGCAACGCTCGTACAATTGTTTGTGCGTGCCTACGTCCACCACCTTGCCGTGATCCAAGCACACGATTTTGTCCAAATTTTCCACTGTGGATATGCGGTGAGCAATCCACACGGTGGTTTTGCCATGACGTTCGGTACGGACGGCGTTCAAAATCGTGCGTTCGGTGTCGGTGTCGACTGCCGAAACTGCATCGTCCAAAATAAGCACGGGAGAATTTTTTATAAGTGCGCGCGCAATGGAAATACGCTGCTTTTGTCCGCCGGAAACGGTTACGCCCCGTTCGCCCAGCACTGTTTGGTAGCCGTCGGAAAAATCGACGATATCGTTATGCACGACTGCCATTGCCGAGTACCTTTCCACCACTTCCGCCTGCGCCTGACCTACGGCAAACGCCACGTTGTTGTGAATGGTATCGGAAAACAAAAAGTTATCCTGCGGAACATAGGAACAGTTTTGACGAAGGCTTTTTATCGTGACGTCATTTACGTCCTTGTCGTCCACGAACACTTGCCCCTCGGGAACGTTGTAGCAACGCAAAATTACATCGGCAATTGTTGTTTTGCCACTGCCCGTTTTGCCCACTATGCCGACGTTTTCGCCTGCGTTTATCACAAACGACACGTTGTGAATTACGTCGTGATCGCTGCCCGGATAGCGGAAAGTGAAGTTTTTGAATTCTATTTTGCCTTTTACGTTTGTAATATCTTCCGCGCCTGCCTTGTCCACCACAATTAGAGGAGCGTCCAGCAGTTCACTTACGCGTTTAAGAGAGGCGTTTCCGCGAGAAACAAGGTCGATTAGGTCTGTTACAGCCATTATCGGCCAAACGATTGCGGTGAAATAGCCTATGTACTCCATAAGCATGCCGCTATCGAACTGTCCCTCGTGAACCAAGTAGCCTCCGTAGCCCAAAATTATACAAACGACCGATTCCACCAAAAGCGTGATGAGGATTTTCATCGTGGTTTGCGTTTTGGTGTAGTCCACGTTCCAATATTCGTTTTGCTCGTTAAGTTTGCGGAAACTCATAAGTTCCGCCATTTCTCTGACAAATGCCTTTACGACGGCAATTCCGCTGAAAATTTCCTGCGAAAAATCCGACAAATCGGCAAAGGCTTGCTGACGCTTATCCCACTTATGCTCTATGCTTCTGCCCAAAACGATGCTGATTGTGAGCATAAGCGCAATGGGAATGAGCGTCAAAAGGGACAAAGTGACGTCCATTTTGAACATTTTGTACAGCGCAAGTCCGCCCAAGAACAACGCGTCGCAAAAGACCAAAAATCCACTGCCGAAAACGTCCTGAAGGGTGTCGATATCGCTGATGAAAAGCGACATAAGATTGCCGACTTTGTTGGTGTGGTAGTACTCCAACGGAAGGTGGCGGCAATACTCGAACATTTCGCGACGAAGATCGCGCTCGACTCTGGTTGCCGTGCCGAAAAAGCAAATACGCCACAAAAAACGCCCTACTACCATAACGGCAATGACGATGAGCATGGGAACAGCCACACCGCTCCACAAATATGCGCCGTCGAAGGAAACGGACACGCCGTCCGAACCTACGACAACGCCGTCCTTCACGCCGTTGATTACCACGCGATAAATTTCCGGTATTTTTAGCTGAAAATAGTCGACGGCAACCAAAGAGGCAATGCCGAGAACAAGCAAAAACCAGTATTTTAGGTAATATTTGTTGATATGCTTGCCAAAGACCATACGTACTTCCTTTACAAAATGCGTTTACTCAAATTCGTCAAACGCCTAGTTTCGCTCTCGTTCATATATTTTGTCTATTATAAGACTGCAAAGCAAATTTAGTCAAACAAAATTCGACACACTTGCCACATTTATTAACAAAAGTTAAGCATATTTGAGTTTTTAGGCGGAAAAACAAGGAATAAAGTCAAACATAACGGGCAACAAAAAACTTCCTTTCATCCAAGAGTCGGACAAAAGGAAGTCGAATTAAAATTTTTGAGTTAGAATGACTCATTAGAATGAATCTACCAAGCGGTTGGCAAGTTTGTATAAATCCAAATCGAAGGGACGTTTGACGGCAAGCGCCTCCAACAAATCTTGATCGAAAATTTGTCCCTGACGAACGCCGATAACGCGGTTGGTTTTGTCCGCAGCAAGGCACTCCACGGCTTTTACGCCCATGCGCGTGCCGAGAAATACGTCGCGACAGGAAGCGTTGCCGCCGCGTTGGATATGTCCCAAAACGACCGAACGCGCGCTTATGTCGGGAACGCGTTCTTGAATGTCGGCAAGAACGTTTGCAGCCTTTTGAACGCCTTCGGCAACGATTATCATATTGTCGAATTTGCCGTGAGAGATGTTTTCCGAAAGACGGCCGGCAACCTCTTGGGGATTGTAGCCAACTTCCGGAACGATGACCACTTCCGACGAACTGGTGAGCGCCGAGTGCAGCGCGATATCGCCGCAGTTACGTCCCATAACTTCCACCACGCAGGTGCGGTTGTTGCAACCCATCGTGTCGCGAAGCATACCTACGCAATTTACAACAACAGTTACAGCCGAGTCGAAACCGACGGTGAAATCCGTGTAGGGAAGGTCGTTGTCGATTGTGCCGGGGATGCCCACCACTTTGACGCCGTTTTGCTCGGAAAGCGCTTTTGCTCCCTGAAAACTTCCGTCGCCGCCGATGACCACCAGCGCGTTGATGCCGGCTGCGACCATGTTGTCGTAAGCCGCCTTACGTCCTTCGGCCGTGGTGAATTCCTGGCTGCGCGCCGTTTTGAGAATCGTGCCGCCCAGTTGGATGATATTGCTTGGGTGGCACAACAGAGTCCGTTGCCTATCTTTGCTGATGAATCTTTGCAGCGTCTTAGTGATGTGGCTGCTTTAAAAGGTGCTTTCACCGGAATCAATATAAAGCTGATGAAATGTACCGGAATGCGTGAGGCATGGAAAATGGTGACTTTAGCGCGTGCACTGGATATGAAAGTAATGGTAGAAGTTTAGGAAAGTTTTATATAGCATATTTATTCTTAGCAACTTGGGGTAGTGATGTTTTTGCATATTTGGTAGGTGTGAAATTTGGAAAACACAGATTTAGTAAGATTAGTCCAAAGAAATCTATTGAAGGATGTATTGCTGGAATTGTTGGAGCGGTTGTAATTGCTTTAATATATACATTTGCAATTAATTCAATTTTAAATTTGAGTTATTCATATGTTTTAGTAATTATTGCAACAGCAATATTGAGTGTTGTAGGTCAAGTTGGAGATTTTGCTGCGTCAAGCATCAAAAGATATGTTGATATAAAAGATTATAGTAATTTAATTCCTGGACATGGAGGAATGTTAGATAGAATTGACAGCTTAATGTTTTTAGCACCATTTGCATATGCATTATTTATGATGATTTAGGAGGAGATAGTTTGTTTACTTTTTTAATATCTGCTAT
>ENA-ORMR01002580-ORMR01002580.1-human-gut-metagenome-genome-assembly--contig:-NODE-2580-length-10980-cov-2.825172_pt1 | contig 10980 bp, 7 predicted proteins | sample MGYA00242107_ERZ509003 | MGnify/ENA primary metagenome ERZ509003 (study PRJEB26280, sample SAMEA2338699) | human gut metagenome | biome: human gut; feature: human-associated habitat; material: faeces... | reverse complement strand
TTATTTACTTCATTTGTTTCATTTCCTTGTTCATCTAACATTATCCATCTATATTCTTTGTTTAACTCGTGTTCTGGCAAGAATATTAATCCTTCTGGTATATCATCTTTTATTTTACTTGCATATCCATTCATAGTTCCTTCATTATAAACTCTTATTGTATACTCTACTATATTCTCATTTCCAACTAATAAAGGCTCTTTTATGTGATTATAAACAAATTTACCATTATCCAATTTAAACCTTGGTACTCTATCTATTACTTTTTCTGTATTCACTTTTGTAATAAACTTTCTTAATGCTAAATCGAATTCTTCTACTATAAGTTTTTCAAAATCGTCATCATCTTCTTGACCTGGCACATAAGTTTTTTCGATTTCATTTTCTTTATAATCTGGTAAATCTTCATCTGTTGGTAATTTTATAGGTTTTACAGAATCTCTGTCTATTACTTCTCTTCCATTTTCGCCAATATATTTACTTATCTCTGCAATATTTGTTATTTTTTCTTTTCGTTTTGCATCTTCTTTAACTTTACATTTAATTTGTATTTCTTTATAATCTAATTTTTGATTTTCTACATTAAAACCTAAAATTAAGTTTTCATCTTCATTTTTTGCTCTAGATAAATAATTTGTTTTTATTGTTCTTAAAGATGTATCTGTTTCATCTATTACCCAACCAAATTTTCTATTAAATTCATCATCAACAAATTCCAAATTTGATGGCAAATGGTCAACAACTTCTTCTGCATATCCAGAAACTTGTCCTTCATTATATACTCTTATTGTATAAATTATAGTATTTCCAGCATATACCTTCATACTATTTTTTGTATGATAATATTCTGCTGTAGTTGATTGGTTATCTTTTAATTTTTGAACATTTACATTTGGAATACGTTCTGTAATATCATATATTCTTTCATTATCTTTTCCTTCATTTGCAATTACTTTTGTAACAAATTTTCTTAAAGATAAATCAAATTGCTCATTTTGTACTGTTAATGTAATTTTATTATCTTCATATTTATGACTAACTAAACCATTATTTTCTCCAGAAATCAATTCTACATTTTCAAGTATAAATCTTTCATCTTTTCCTTCACCTTTTAAGTTTGTTGTTACATTAAGTTCAATTACTTCTTGTAAATCCAAATAAGTATCTGGTGCTTTTATTTCTTCTATTTTAATTTTATAACTTTCTGGTTTTTCAATTCTAATATTTTTAATTGTAATTGTTCCATTTATCACTTCTACTTCTTGTGGTAAAATAACATTTTTAGATGTCACATCATTATTTGCTTCATAAACTTCAGATTCTTGACCATCTTTTATAATTGTTACTTTAAATTTAGAACCATCAATTTTATTTTTAGTTAAACTATCAATTTTATTTAATTCTAAATCATATTTACCTTTAACCCTCTCATTATTTATACCAATTTGTACTGTTGTACTATCTTCATCATAAATAATTTTAGAATCTTTATTATTAATTTCTTCTGTTCCTCTAAGTACTTGCATCTCTTTTACTACATATTGACCATTCTCTACATTTATACTAATTAATATAAAAATATCATTTACTTGCTTCCATAAATAAGGTTTTGTTTCTTGTAATCTCAAAATATATTTTCCAGATTTCTCTATTAAAATATCATCAATTAAAATAACACCATTTTCTCCATTAACTTCACTTGTAAGTAAATTATCTAAAGTAATGTTTTGACCCGGATTAGAGGCTTTCTTTAGAGTAACTTCTTCACCCTTATCATTAAATACTGATACTTTAAACTCTACCTTATTTAATCTAGAATTTGTATCTATATCTGTTTTTATTAATTTTAAGTTATATCTTTGTGGATTTGAAATATAAATTTTAACAATTGATATATCATCTTCTTTTTTACTTGTATCTAATATAATATTTTTATCAATTATTGATGTTTCTTTATTTATTATATTATTATTTAAATCATATATCTCATATCCATTTTGTGTAATAGTTCCATCACCTGTTACATTAATAGTAAATTTAATATAATTACTTCCAAAAAGATTCGCAAAATTGCCATTTGGAATATTTTTCTCTTTTAAGATATATTCATAATCACCCGCAGAAACAAAACTTTCTTCTATTTCTACTTCTCCTTCAGAATCTGTTGTTAAAATTTTAGAACCACTAATTTCACTTATTAATTCAAATTCTGTTCTTGCAAGATAAGAGTCTTCTATTCCCAAAACTTTTTTATGTAATCTTATTTTAAATCTTACAGGATTTTCTACTTTTAATCCTAAAACAGCTTTTAGTGTATTATTTTCTACAGAAATATGAACATATTTAGCCAATTTCTGATATGTTTCGTTATCTACTCTTTCTCCTGTTTCAGTTTCTATATAGAATTTTTCTTTTCCTATTTCTCCATTTTCATTTACAACTCTTATTTTTCCATTTGCTTCTACTTTTACATATAATCTAACTTGATATCCTTCTAATATATTAACATATTGATTCCCTGGTGCTTTAATTTCTTTTAACACATATTGATATATTCCTGAATCAACCCATGTTTCTTCAAACTTAATATCTCCTTTGTCTGTAGTAGTACCTGTTATTTTGCCTTCTTCTGTAATACCATCTATTCCTTCTTTATCGATTTGTTCTTTATGCATACCTTGTTGTTGTTTTATTATTTCACTTTCAATCTCAAAATTAGCACCTGGTAACACATTTTGATTTTCGCCATCTTCTGTATCTACTTTACTTAGTTCCACTTTAAAAGTAATTGGATTTTTTATTGTAACATTTAATAAATATAATCCTTTTTCATCTGTAATAATTCCTACCTTTATATATTCATAAATTTTACTTTCTTCTTTTGTTATAAAACTTCCATCTTCTTTATAAATTTCAAAATATTCATTATTAATATTTCCATTATTGTCTAATATGTTTATAACTCCATTTCCATTTACATTTAGATTAATTTTTATATAATGTCCTTCTAAAATGTTAACATATCTATCACTTGCTGGTTCTACTTCTGTTATTTTATATGTTTGTATTCCTTTATCAACACCTATTTCATTAATACTTATTTCACCATTTACTTTTGTAAATAGATTGTCCTTTTTTCCACTAAATGTACTATCAATAGAAATTTGTGTTCTATCAATTGGATTACCATTCATATTTTGTTTTAGTACTTTTACTGCATATTTTACTGGATTTTTAATGCTTACTTTTAATCTATTTTCTCCTTTTTCTTCTCTTTCTACTGCTACTTCTATATATTCTTTTATCTTTATTTCTTCCTTTTCTATTTCTCTTACTGTTCCATCTTCATTCTCTTTATATATTTTATACTTTTCTCCTTCTCTTTCTTCTATTATTCTTATTTCTCCATCTGCTCTTACTTCTATTTTTACTTCTATATAATATCCTTCTAATATATTTACATATCTTTCGTTTGCTACTTTTATTTCTCTTATCTTATATGTGTATATTCCATGGTTAACTCCTTCTTCTGTAAATTCTACTTTTCCATTTGCATCTGTTATACAAGATTCACCTTCATGCATACTACTAAATGTACTATCTACAGATAGCCATGTTCCTGGTATTTTATTTGCAATAGTTCCTTTTTCTGATGTTTCTTCTTTTTCTAATGTTATTTTATACCTTACTGGATTTTTTATTGTAATACTTAAATTCGCTTTTGTACTACTATTATCTACATTAACATTTATATATGATTTTAACTTGTTGTAGCTTTCTGCTTCTATAGTTTCACCATTTCCATTTATTATATAGATTTTTCCATCTGATGTAATACCATCTTTATCTACTATTTGAATTGTTCCATTTCCATTTACCTTTACATATACTTTTACAATATAGTCGCCTAGCATATTTACATATTGTGTGCCTGGTGTTTTTGTTTCTTTTATTGTATACTCATAAATTCCCTCATTTACCCATGTTTCTTCAAATTTAATTCTTCCTTCTTCTGTTGTTGTTCCTGTAATTATTCCATCTGATGTTATATTTTCTATTCCTTCTTTTTCTATCTCTTCTTTATGAATTGATTGTTGCATATTTACTATTTTACTTGTTACCTCAAATTTTGCTCCTGCTAATTTTGAAGAATTAGAATCTACTTTATTTACTTCTACATTAAATGTTACAGGATTTTTAATTTTTACTTTTAATGTGTATACTAAATCTTCTCCAGGTTCTACTTTAACACTTATATAATTATATATATCACAATTTTCTCTTGTCATTAATGTAGTTGTTCCATCTTTGTTAACTTTGTAAATTGTGTAATAATCTTGTGTAATATTTTTATTTTCATCTACTATACTAATTATGCCATCTGCTTTAACATCTAAATCTACATTAATATAATATCCATCTAGTATATTAACATATCTTTCATTTGCTGGTCTTTCTTCTTTTATTTTGTATGTATAAGTTCCTTCGCGTACTCCATATTCAATAAATTCTATTTTTCCATTTACATTTGTTACATTATCAACCCCATTATGCATTCCACTAAATTTGCTATCTACAGATAACCATGTTCCTGGTATTTTGTTACCTTCTGTATCTTCTTTTTCTACTATTACTTTATATTTTACTGTATTTTCTACTAAAACCCCTAGGCTTGCTTTTAGGTCATTGTTTTGTATACTAATATGTACATAATCTTTTAATTTTTCATATACTTCACTATCTACATCTTCTCCATTTTCTTTTATAATATAGAATTTTCCATCTGATACTTTTCCTTGTTTATCTACTATTTGCAGATTTCCATTTCCATTTACTTTTACTCTTATCTTTACTAGTAACTTTAACTCTATATCCCTCTATTGTAAAAGGATCTAAATCTTTAATTTCTTCATAAACACTCTTAGCACTCATAAGTTTACTTTTATATGTATTAACTTTTTGTACTTCAAGACCAGAAGGAGGATATATCTTATCTACCCCAAACTTTTCTTTCATATGTTCTTGCTCTTTATCTATAAGATCATAAAGTTCATCACTAGATTCTATAAGTCCTATAGTTTTACCATTTAAATATACTTGATAATACTCATGTACAGCATTATTTTGCATATCAAAATCAATTACCATATAAGATATAAATATGATAAATATCATAAGCATTAATATTTTAACCCATGAAACCTTTTTATTCATTATTCTCCTCTTCTTCACTAGCATAGTTAGAAAACAAACCTGTATTCATTTCAAAAGTTAAATTAACTGTACCAGTTTGACCAGATCTATTTTTAGCAACTAATAATTCTATTTTTCTATTAGTATTACCTTCATAATTTCCATATTCATCACTATATAAGAATAATACTATATCGGCATCCTGTTCTATAGAACCAGATTCTCTTAAATCACTAAGTTTAGGTTTTTTATCTTCCCCTCTTCTTTGTTCAACACTACGAGATAACTGTGCAAGAGCAATAACCGGAATATCTAACTCCATCGCAAGTTTCTTAAGATCACGGCTTATCTCACCTACTTCTTGTACTCTCTGTCCTGAATATTTATTTGAACTAGAAAGTAACTGTAAGTAATCTATTATAATTAAATCAAGCCCATCACTAGAGTTTTTAAGTTTACGTGCTTTTCTTCTAATTTCAGCAACAGTCATACCACCTGAATCATCTATATAAAACTTAGCATCAGCAAATTGACTAGTAGCCTCATTCCATCTCTTCCAATCAGTATTCTTAAACTTGCCAGTTTTTAAAACATCACCATCTATTCTACCCTGTCTACCATACATTCTCTTAACAATCTCTTCTTCTCCCATTTCAAGAGAAAATAAAGCAACACTCTGTTTATTATTAATTGCAGCATTAAGTCCTATATTAAGAGCAAAAGCACTCTTACCACAACCTGGTCTACCAGCAATAATAATAACTTGCTTACCAGATAAACCATTAGTATACTGATCAAGCTTACCATAACCAGTTCTAATACCTGTAAAAGATTGTTTATTAGCAACAATAGCGTCTATTTGTTTTTGAACTTCAGGTAATATCTCTTGTAATTTTCTAATATCCCTACCCATTCTATCTTTATAAATACCAAGTATATTTCTCTCAGCATTTTCAACTATATTAACTACATCATCACTCTCATTATAACATTCTTCCTGTATTTGATTAGTAGTACTAATTATATTCCTAAGAACACTTTTATCAAATATAATCTTAATATAATATTCAAGATTCGCAGCACTCGGAACAGCATTAATAACTTCAGTAATATATTCTATCCCACCTACTTTTGATAAACTTTTACTTTTATCAAGTTCATTACATAAAGTCTGTACATCAATAGGTATATTATCATTATGAAGTTTTTTCATACTAATATATATTAATTTATTTCTTTCATCTAAAAACATATCTTCATTAACTTCATCTATTATTTTATCAAGTGCATCTTTTTGTAAGAATGCACAGCAAAGAACAGACATCTCTGCTTCTAAATTCTGTGGTTCCATTCTTGCCATACATACCTCCTACTACTTAACAAGTTCTATTCTAATATTTGCTTTAACTTTCTTATGTAAATTAATACACACATCATGATATCCTAAAGTATTAATATCACCATCAATAACTATTTTCTTTTTATCTATATCAAAACCATTCTTCTTAAGTTCATCACATATTTGCTTAGATGAAATAGCTCCAAACACTTTATCTTCTTTTCCAGTTTTAACTTTAAATACAAGTTTAACTTTAGATAGTTTTTCACTTATGTTAGTACACTCTTTTATTAATTCTTCTTCATTATCATTTCTAGCTTTAATCTCTTTATTTAAGATTTCGTTACTTCTAGGTGTATATAATACTGCATACCCCTCATTAATTAAATACTTGGCAAAACCATCTTTAAACTCTTTAATCTCATCCTTTTTTCCTTGCTTTTTTAAATCTTTAATAAAAATAACTTTCATCTTGCCTCCTAAATAATTCATTAATATTATAACATACTATATATTAAAAAAAAAGTTGTGTTATTTAAAAAAATGTTATATACTTACTATAGTAGAAAGGTAGATGTATATGAAGGCAAACCAAATAAGACAATTAAGAAGTTTCGAAAGAATGGTTACTTATAAAATAATTGAAATATATAATGCTTATTTAACAAACGAAAAAAAAGAAGAATTATCTAAAAATACATTAATTAAAGATGACTATACAAATACCTTCACAAGCCCAGAAAACATACAAGGTGAAATAATTAGATTAGTATTTAAAGAAGTATTTAAAAATATTAAATGTACTAAAAGTATTAACTTTAGTGATGGAAGTAAAAGAAATATAGATTATGGCACCGATATTTATTATGGACTTATATCTTATTATTCTAAAGACTTATCATCAAAAATAAACTTCAAAATAGATACAAACTCTGAATATGAATTATACTATGATTTAATAATTAAATTAAAAGAAAAATTGAACATGGTATTTGAAACAATGGCATTTAACTGTGATGCTTTAACATTATTAAATGCTGCAAATGAAGAAACACTAACTAAAGAAAGTGATAAAGATGCTGTTAAAAGATATATAACAGAAAATAAGAAAAAAGAAACTGAAAAAACATCACTTAATATAAAAGTATTCCCATTACTTTATATAAAGGGAGTTCAGTACTTAAAATATATTGATGAAAGTAAAGAAGAACTCTTAATTAAAATATCTAACCCATCTCTTACATCAAAAACATATAAAGAATTACTAACAAAACAAAATACTACAGCAGAAGATATATTATCATCTTTAGCAAATAATAAAGAAGCAATACCAGATATAAATAAAAACTTAACACCAAGCTCAAAATTATCTCATGGTGAAAAAGATTTATTAGATACTTTCTACGGTAAAAAAGAAGAAATATTTAATGACGAATTAGAAAAAACACAAAAATTAGATAGATTTACTAATATAAAATTAATAACAGAAGCAGAATATGAAAAACTATGTATGAAATCTGTTAACAATAAAAAATTAACAGATGAAGAACTAGCTCAAATGGAATACTTTGATATATATTATTTTGGTTCAGGCTCAAATCAAAATAACAAAGAAGAAAAACAAACAAAAGAAGAAAATATAAAGTTTAAAAAGGAAGATGATACTAAAAAAGGCGGATTTATGGAAAAATATACTCCATTATTCGCACTATTCGCAGTAATAATACTTGGTATAATCTTTGGATTAATAATATTTAACATTAAAAAATAAGTAAATTACTTACTTATTTTTTTAGTCTTAACTTTTTTAATATATTACTAATATATTCATTGCCAAACACAAACTCAAGAACACCATTTTTATACACAAGTACAAAATATACTAAAGCACCAATCAAAGCACATATTAAACAAGGTATAAATGATAATAATCTTGTATTAAAATATCCACCTACAAAATAATGAGTAACATAAACAATAACTCCCATAATTAATGCAGGATATACTATTTTAATAATAATATTAAATAATGATTTATATCTGCATCTCTTTCTTTAACTTAGATAAACTCAATAATAAAGAAATAACAACACCACATATAGTGGCAAATATAGCCCCATAATATGGATAAATACCTACTTTATCACAAAGAAACATTAAAGGTATATCTAAAAAAGCATTAGTTATAAGACCAATAAAAGTACTAAAATACATAATCTTAAACTTATTTAAACTCTGAAGCGCACTATTAATAACTAAATTAATATTAGATAAAAATACTGAAAAAGGAAGCAATCTAAGTACAATACTACCAAACTCACTCTCACCATAAAATATATAATAAAGTTCATTAGATAATATAGAAATACCAATAGCCATAGGTAAAGCAACTAAAATAACAATACCAAGTGACTTAATAAAATAATCATTAACAGCTTTACTATCTTTCTTAATCGCACTACTTACCATATTAGGTATCATACTTATACTAAGACCAGAGGCAATAGCGTTAACTATTAAACATATTTTACTTGCCCAAGTAGCAATAATACTAGCTATAGTTTCAGCAGTCTTACCATCATAATTAAGCATAGTAAGGCCCCTATTTATAAGAGAAATATCAGTAATATTATATATATCAGTAGCCATCGCAACAACAATTAAAGGTATACTAAATTTAAATATTTTATTAACTATTGTTTTATTACTAACACTATCTACTTGATTCTTACTTGGTAAATTAAATAATTCTTTATTTTTACGAATCTTATATTCTATATATAAATATGCACTAAGTCCACCAACATAAGAACCAAACACAGCTACCGCAACAGCTATACTATAATTTAAATGAAACATATTTATAGCTAAATAAGAACCAACTAATATAAATAATATTCTAACTATTTGTTCAATTAACTGACTATTAGTACTAGCACTAATAAACTTCTGTCCCTGTAAATATCCTTTTTTAACAGCAAGTAAAGGTACTATAAGTAAACAAAAAGATATACTTCTAATAACAAGAGAAATACTCTCTATACTATTTCCCCCAGTTGAATCACCAATAAATATATAAGAAAGTTCTCTAGCAAATATAAAAGTAAAAGCAAACAATAAAGAAGATATAACAATAACAAGCCTGCTTCCTATTTTTAAAGTCCTCTCTTTAGCTTCATACATCTCTAAAGTATTATATTCACTAACAATCTTACTAATCGCAGGTGGAATACCAACAATACATATATTTAAAACTAAACTATATACATTATAAGCATAAGAATATAACGCACCACCAAGCTGTCCTACTATAGAATAAAAAGGTATAACATATAAAGCACCAAGTATCTTAATTATAATAAGAGATATAGATGCTACAACAGTTCCTTCAACAAAACTATTTTTTTTCATAACTTCTCCCTATAAAGTATAAGTACTGAAAAACAATATATTTGCTCTTCACCAAATATACCTACGGCAGTACTAAACTGCATATCTATTATATCATAATTACCAGATAATAAGAAACTATTTATACTCCTCTCTAAATCCTTCTCATGAGATTCATCTATAACCTTAACCTTCATATTATTCACCAAAAAAATTATCTCATCATAAATATAAAAACAATGTCAAAAAAAGTATTAATTTTACTTAATACTTTCTTTTTCACTATCTATTACTTTCTTTCTAATTTCTTCAAGTTTAATAGTATTTGTTTTATCAATAGAATTATTAACTACCCTTTTATTAATTATCATTCCTAGTACTAATATATATGCAAGAAAATAAAACCAAAGCATTATTATAACAACATTAGCAAGATTACCATAAACTCTATCATATCTAGCTATATTATTTATATAATATGAAAATCCTACTGTAAGTATAACCCATGAAATAGTTGTAAATAATGCACCAGGAGTAGTACTCTTACTAGGTATATGTTGATCAGGAGCAATAATATATATTAACTTAACTAAAACAAATACAACAAGTAAAGCAACTGGAACTCTAAGAATAAAATATAACACATTAACTAAATACTCATTATCAGATATAAATGTACCAAGTAAACTCAATAATTTAATAATAGAATTACCAAGTAATGGAACAAATACCATAAATGTTATTAATATAATTAATATAATACTTAGTATTAATGATTTAAATAATCTCTTAATAACCGGAGCATTATCTATTTCATATATAGTATTACTAGCTATAATCATCGCACTAAATCCATTAACAGTAACCACTAAACCTAATATAAGAGTAACAAGAGAACTAACAGATAAGTTCTCTATAAATACAGGTTGTATTAAACTAGCTACCCCTTCTGGAAAAGTATTATTAATAAAGTTCATAATAAAATCAGCAGATACATTAATAGTAGTAACTAAATAAAATATCAAAGATATAATAGGTATCAAAGCAAGTACAAAAGA
>ENA-ORMR01002575-ORMR01002575.1-human-gut-metagenome-genome-assembly--contig:-NODE-2575-length-11003-cov-2.573986_pt1 | contig 11003 bp, 10 predicted proteins | sample MGYA00242107_ERZ509003 | MGnify/ENA primary metagenome ERZ509003 (study PRJEB26280, sample SAMEA2338699) | human gut metagenome | biome: human gut; feature: human-associated habitat; material: faeces... | reverse complement strand
GATAACAACTCTTCCTTATCGGTTTTGCCAAAAGTCAATCGTCGGTTGCAACGACGGAAAAATCGTATTGCAAGTCGGCTGTCGGGGTGGAAAACAACTGCTTTGAACTGCCGACTTTTTGCCGAACGGCTTCGTGAAAACCGGACAAATCGAAATTGTTTTCTTCCTGCGCTTGGAAAAACGCATTCAGCTGCATGACGGTTTGACTTTCGACTTGCCGAAGAGATTCCGACTTGATTATGCTTTTTGTTTTGGCAGCAAGGTCGTTTTCCTGATTTTTCATATCGGCTTCCAGCGGACGGGTTACCAGTTTAACTTTTAGCGAAATCTTTTTGCCGTCAAAAACGGCAGATACGTCCTTTTTGCTGACCTGCAAAGTCATTTTGTAGCCGTCCTGCTCCACCACATACAACTGCCCCGTCACTCCCTTAAACAGAACAGCCATTCCTTGCGCCTCGACGTCGGTCAAATCTTGCAAATACAACTCGTTTTTGAATACGGCAATGCCGCTTACGCCGAACACGGCTTCGGTGGCCGCTTCTGTGCCGTCGTCCGCATTGACGGTAGGTATCCGTGTGACGACGTTCAAAAAACCGCTACCGTCGCCCTCCGCCTGACTGCGACAAAAACGCAACAAATTGCCGCTCGGCACGCCGTTTTCCTTAACTTGGAGCAGCATTTTTACCGCAAGGGAGAGCGAAACGCTTTTGCCGATTGCATCCGACGAATTTAGCACCGTTTCGGCGCGCCCGTTTGCCATGCATACCGAACAGGTTTCTTTTAGGCTTTCCGAGCGGATGAGAAATTTTAGGCAGGAGGGCAAATCCGCGCTTTGTGCGTAGTCCCTTCCGAAAACGACCACCGAGCATTGCCCTAGCGACGCTTCTTTTCCGCAATAGCGCGAAACGGAGTTCAAAGCATCCACCACGCTTTTGCCCTTTGCCGACACGGTTTTGCTGTACGTGCCGACTTCCTCCGAGCCGTTGCCCGGGGTAACTATTTCCGCAGTGACGGTAACTTCGCCGCCGGGTTCGGCGTCTATACCTATACCCAAAACTATTGCCCTGTCCAAAATATCACTACCCTGAAACCCTGCGTATACAAGCGCAAAAGCGGCGATGATTGCCAGCGCAACGGCAAATCTTTTTATATTATTCATGCGGCGACCTCCGATTTGTTTTTTGTCGACTTTTGAACGGCGACGCGCACCAAAAGAGGCATGACAAGCGGCAAAGCATACTGCGCTACGTAAAATGCATACTTTGCGTAAGTCACGAACTTGTTCATAAATGCGTCCTCGTTAACAAATAGCGGCGCCATCAAAAGCGCGGCAATAACGCTTACGGTTGGAACATTGATTTTGGAAAAATTCTTTTCAAAAACGTAGCCGACGCATTTGTGCGCACAAAACACGAACACCGTCATTTTTATCAGCACGGCAAGAACCCAAACGGACATCGTTATCCAGTCCCACCGCCCGTTTGTGGTTTCCGCAACCGAAAACAACCCGATTTTGCTCATTGCAAGGGGCATATCTTTGGCAAAAGAACCATACAGCGCAACGAAAACGGCGTCGGTTGCCACAACCAAAATCGAACCTATCACAAAGGCGGTAAAAGTCGGCAAAAACACGTTTTCCTTTTTTTGCAGTTGAATTTCGTCCAGCACGAAATAGAAAAACACGTAGTCGCTGAACCAAAAACCGCAATCCGCCGACGTGGCCAGTATTTTGCCAAAACCCGATTCGGCAACAGGCAACAATTCGCCGAAATCGGCGGCAAAAAGCGGCGTGGCTATCAAGGCGACCAGCGACAATGTTATGATTACAAACAGCAACTGCCCCATGCGCGCTATGGCTTTGAATCCCAAACAAATGCAAAGAGAGGCAAACGCCACGATAGGAAGCACGAACAATATCCAATTTGTGTTTACGTCGAACGTGACGGAAAACAATTGATAGCAGGACATTGCCAAAATTATCGTGCGAGTGATAAACATCACAAAAAATACGGAAAGCAGCAGTTTGGATGCAATTTTGCCCAGCGATTTGTTCAAAATTTCCGATATTCCGAGATTGTTTTTGTTAAGTTTTATCGCCCAAAGCAAAAATGCCAAGCCGACTGCGTCAAACGCAAACGAAAATGCCACTGCCAGCCAACTGTCGTGCCCTATTTGATTGGCAAGCACCGACGGCAATGACAAAAATTTTCCGCCGGAAAGCACCAAAAGCAGCAACAAAGCAAGTTGCTTTACGTTGACTTTATCCTTCATTTGCCCCTCCTGACCTTGTTCACGTTGGGAATGGACTTGGGGCGTTCCACCTGATTTTGAAGAGGACTTTCCAGCACGGCATCCTGCTTGTCGTGCGGAACGGCGGGTGCGTACGGAGCCAAAAACGGCGTTTTGTAACTTTGCAGCGAACACAAATAAACCGTTATCGCGAGCATTGCAAGCAGCACGCCGAAAATGCCCATAAATCCGCCAACCAGCGTGATTACCACACGCAGCAACGACAAAATGAGGGTATTATCCGGCATGGTGAACAACCCTATTCCGGACAATGCACCAATCATCACCGCAGGCGCGCCGATAAGACCTGCCTTTACGGCGGCATCGCCCAAAACTATTGCGCCCACAAGCGACAGCGAAATACCCACCGCCGACGGCATACGCAAATTTGCCTCACGCAAGATGTCGAAAATAACTATCACCAGCACCATTTCCACAAGTGGCGAAAAAGGTATGGCTTCGGTTGCGTTAAGCACGGTGATAAGAAATTTCAGCGGTATTATTTGATAGTTGAACATTTGCAAACAAACGTACAAGGACGGCAAAAGCAAACTTGCAAGCACGCTGATGAACCGCAAAATTCTGTTGAGGGAAATCATCGAGGCATTTTCGTAGTAGTCGCCGGGGGACTGCAAGTCCTCGATGTACAAATACGGCAACGTTAACACCATCGGCGAACCGTCGGCAATGACAGCGATGCGCCCTTCCAACATTTTGCCTACGGCAACGTCCGGTTTTTCCGTCATGCCAACCCGTCTGAACAATCGTGTGCGATCGGTGTCCAAATATCGCGCCAAATAACTTGCGTCCAACACGCCGTCGATTTTGACGTTTTTTAACCGTTGAACGACGCTGTCCACCACCGATTTGTCGGCAATGCCGTCCAAATAGCACACGCAAACCGATGTGTTTGTGTACTGTCCGACGCTGACCGAAATGGTTTTGAAACACTCGGTTTTGAGCCGCTTTTTGAGGAGCGTCACGTTGACTTTTACGTCTTCCACAAACCCCTCGCGCGGACCGCGCATTACCATAGAGGTGGGCGGTTCGGCAATGCTTCGTCCAAGCGTCGTTCTTGCGTCCACGGCAAAGCATTTTTCGCCTACAAACACTATGCAATAGCCGTTAAGATAGTCGGAAACGACCATGGAAAAACTACTGCACTCGTGAGCGTTGCTTCCGCTGCACAAACGCGCAAAAATGTCCTTCGGCTTTTTGACATTGCAAAATACCAACGGATTTAGAACGAACTCGGCAATTTTTTTACTGTCGCTCATTGCATCGGAAGCGACAACGACAACGTTTATGCCGCAGTCGAGAATGCGCTCCAGGTAGTCCTCCTGCCCGAAAAACAACATTCGAATTTTGGTTAACCAAGATTCGTCCGCATTGCGTTGTTTTTCTTCGATTGGAGGGCTTTGCTCGGTTTGCGTCTGTTTGGTTTCGGTTTTCTTGACACTCGTTTGATTGGCGTTTTTGCTTTTAGCATTTTTGGTGGCGTTTTCCGTTTTTTGGCTATCGCTTGGGCTATGTTGAGAATTGGTTTTCTTGTTCATACGACTAGTTTTGCCAACCGATGAACAAAATAGTCGACAAAAACACATCAAAACAGTGTTAGGGCATAAAAAATCGCCACTCTTGTGAGTGACGATTTTATGTTACGTTATTTTCTACGTTTTTTTTCGCTGCGGTACACAAAGTTGAGGGTTTTTCTGGGGGCGTTGGGAGTGTTTAGAATGTCGCTTTGCCCTTTAAGACTTATCACAACGTGACGAGTGTTGCCCTGACCTGCGCTTTCCGTGCTGACGTACTTGCTGTTTTGCAATGCCGTGTGGATGATGCGTCTTTCGTATGGGTTCATCGGTTCCAAATTTACCGCTTTGCCCGTGCGTTTTACTTTTTGCTCCAAATTGTTTGCCAACTTTTGCAAAGCCCTTTCTCTTTTGGCGCGATAGCCTTCCGCATCCAACGTTACGCGTTTATGCTTGCTTTCCTTTCCGCCGAGTTCCAAACTGCAAAGGTATTGAAGCGCATCCAACACTTCGCCGCGATAGCCGATAGCCGAAGAAGTATCTTTGCCGCTGATATTGAGCAAAATTCCGCCGTCCCGCGTGCTTGCGGTAACGGTGCAATCAAAGCCCATTTTTGTCAGTACGGTTTGCAAAAATTCTTTTACGGCAATAGCGTCTTCGCCAAGTTGCGGTTGTTCCTCCGACGTTTGCTGCGGTTGAATTTCTTCCGCAATTCCGGTTTCGGTTGCCTGAACGGGTTGTTCTTCGTCGGCGATAACTTCCGGAACGATTTCGGTAACTTCCACTTTGAATTGTTTCAAAAATCCGCCTTCTTGCAGAACGGTGACTTCAACTTGGTCGCGAGTCAACTGCAACTTTTCCAAAGCATTGTTGATTGCCGCCTCCAAGTTGCGTCCGCTTGCCTGAGTTTTTTTCATAATTACCTCTCGTAGTTAGCTTTTTGAGGCCCTTCTCCTTTTTGGGCGGCTTTTTCCAAACTCTTTTGCACTGCCTTTTCCACAGGCGCACGCAACGCAATGGTGGACAAAATGCTGAGGCTGTAGTTAACAACCATATAGATTGCAAACGCACCGGTGTACATAAAGCCGAAAACTGCCATCATCAAGGGCATCAAAATCATCATCATTTTGTTGGAAGCCGCTTGTTGATCGTTGACGGGAGCAGTTTGACCGTTGCGGTTTTTGCGTTCCATACGTTGAGAAATCCACAAAGACAGGAAGGACAAACCGATGGACAATATGGGCAAAATCATAAGACCGTTCCAATTGCCGCTACTTCCGCGAGTCCCCGTTTCCAAAACAGCACTGCGAACGTCGTTGTACAAAGCCTTGTTCAATTCCGGATTGAGGTCGGTCATGCCGACGGAAGCCGAAAACTTGTCGTAATCGCTCATGATAGTCGACCAAGTGTCCGGTTGCCAAACGTTTTGAATCCACAACCAACTTTCGTGATCCGCCGAGTACGACGCTTTTACCGCGGCCATTGCCTTTTGGCGAATTTCGGCAAACGCTTTTACGTTTGCGGCTCTATCCGTGCGGGAAGAATCGGTTGCTTTTTGCACAAACATTTCCCAAATTTCCTGCTTGGATTTGAAATCAACAAATTCTTCGTCGCCGGTAAATTTGGAGATGTTTGCGGCATAGATAACGTCGTATTCCGCCTTCAAGGAAACGTACTCTTCCCCTTGCAACGCTTCGATACGGGTATCTTGATACACTATTGCCAACTTTTTGTAGTTGGTTACGCTGCTATACGTGGAATAGTCGTTCAAGCCGCCGAACATAACGAAGAACACAACCATGGAAATGATTGTAGGCAAGCAAGTGCCGAGCATGGAATATCCTTGCTTTTTGTAAAGTTTTTGCTTTTCCTCGTTGCTGCGTTGGCTGTTTGCGCCGTAACGCTTGTCGATATCGTCAAGCAGCGGTTGCATTGCCTGCATTTTTACCGCGCTTTTGCGCATTGCGAAACGTTGCCAAAAGTCCATGGGTAGCATGACGACTTTCAATATTACGGTAAACAACACAACGGTCCAGCCGTAGTTGCCTGTGCCAAGCCAATCGTGCATCCAACGCACCAGTTTGCCCACGGCACCCATTTCCGATGCCGAATATTGCAAAAAGCCTACGGTTTTTTGCTGACAGGCAGTAAACAGACACAAGCAAAACAGCATCAACAATACGGTGATGATAGTTGTTTTAATTTTTTTGTTCATTGTTGCTCCAACACAAAATCTCAACCGAGTTTACACGTGCCACTTCATATTTCCGCGAAGATTTTTGGGAACGGGATCGAATCCGCCTTTGCCCCATGGTCCGCACCTTAGCAAACGTTTTAGGGTTAGCCAACTGCCTGCAAAAAAGCCGTGCTTGTAGTACGCCTCCATGGAATACACCGAACAACTCGGCGTAAAAATGCAGGTTTTGCGTCCCTTCCATTTGGAAAAGGTTGCTTTGTAGAGTTTGAGCATGGCAATAGCAACGTACTTCATTGCAAAAGCCCTGCCCTTTTTAGCAATTTTCCGATAGAGTCCACAATTTCCGAGTATTGACACGTCGGAGCTTCGCGGGGGATAATAACCACGTTGTAGCCACAAGTTACGTCAGCGGCATAAACCGAGGTTGCCGCCTTCATTTGTCGCCTTATGCGATTGCGCGTTACCGCGTGGCCGAATTTTTTGCCGACCGAAAAACCGAAACGCGTTTGCTTGTCCTGCCCCGAAGGACAGTACAACAAAATGAATCGCCTATCGGCGACGCTTTTGGCATGTTTGTAAACATAGTTGTATTGGTAATTTTTTTTAAGTCTGTATATAGACTTCAACTTGCGCCTCTGTTATGCGGAAAGGCTGTGGCGACCCTTGTTTCTGCGTCTTGCAAGCGTTCTGCGACCGCCGGTGGGTTTCATTCTGGCTCTGAAACCGTGAACTTTGCTTCTTTGTCTTTTCTTGGGTTGGTAGGTTCTTTTCATAATACTCTCCTTATTCATCGTGCAAAAGCACGTAGCAATTATTTGTATCGGCACCGTTACGCAGCCGAAAATATCGCTTGCGTACAATAAACCACTATACATACTTGTTTATTGTAGCAAACACAAAGAAATAAGTCAAGAAATATTTGGCCGTAGCCGAAACATTCTTGCCCCTATTTGCCGCATGAATTGCAAAAATTTGAACGTTGTTTGCATTTGCGTGCATTTTTGCAAGCGACAACGAGGCAATCGGCGGCAACGACTTTTGCCATTGACAAACGCCGAGCGTTATAATATAATAAATCCACCAGGCAAGCGGCTGCGTGCTGCAAAGGCAAAACGCAAAAACTTTTGCTTGCCGCAAGGAGATTTGTTATGGCAATACCCACACCTCACATTTCGGCTAAACTTGGCGATTTTGCCCCCACCGTTCTGATGCCCGGAGATCCGCTCCGCGCAAAATACATTGCAGAACACTACTTGGAAAACCCCGTTTTGGTAAACAACGTGCGCGGCATTCAAGGGTATACCGGCACATACAAGGGAAAACGCATTTCCGTTATGGCAAGCGGAATGGGAATCCCCTCGATCGGTATTTACAGTTACGAACTATATAACTTCTACGGCGTGGAAAACATCATTCGCATTGGCTCTGCCGGCGCAATCCACCCCGATTTGAAACTTCGCAACCTTGTTTTTGCTCAAGGCGCATGCACCAACAGCAACTACGCACACCAATTCGGCATGCCCGGCACCATTGCCCCCATTTGCAGTTACGAACTTTTGGAAAAAGCCGTTGCCAAAGCAAAGGAACTTGGCTACGTTTACAAAGTGGGCAACCTCCTTTCCAGCGACACCTTCTACGACGACGGCGCAGGCAGCGTAGTTTGGGGAAAAATGGGCGTTTTGGCAGTGGAAATGGAATCCGCCGCACTTTACCTTAATGCCGCTCGCGCAAACAAAAAGGCATTGTGCGTTTGCACCATATCCGACCACCTTCTCACCGGCGAAGAACTTTCCTCCGAGGACAGACAAAATTCCTTCCACGAAATGATGACGTTGGCGTTGGAAATCGGCACGGATTACTGATATTGTCAAAATTTGCAAAGACCGCTTGCTGTTAAATTTGCCGCAAAGTCGCCGTAAAATACATTTCACTCCGCTTTTGCGCCTTGACTGCATACGTTCCGACGTAGAGGCCCGTTGCCAAGCGCTCGGCAAAGCGATATTTGTAGTCACACAAGGCAAACTTTTGCAAAAATCGACACTTTACACAAAACCGAAAACAGTCGCAAGGAGTTAACCTGCGACTGTTTTTTGTTGTTCAGTTCAATGCCGATATTGCCAAATCCAAACGACGAATAGTTTCCTCTTTGCCCAAAATTTCGGCAACTTCGCTTGCTCCGCCCGGAGTGGCGGCAAGTCCCGTAAGCGCAACGCGCGCAGGCCAAAGCACTTTGCCGTTTTTGATGCCTAGGTTTTGCGCAAGCGCAACAAGCGCCTGATACAAATGTTCGTTATCCCACGTTTCCACGTCGGCAAGCGTGCTTTTTACGTGAGGCAAAACTTCTTTTGCCGTTTGTGCGTCGGTTTTTTGCTTTTGGTTGAAGTACAACTCGCTGTCGAACGGACCGTATTCCGCCAAGAAGCGCAATTTCTCTTCCATTTCGGCAAACGTTTCTATGCGGCTTTGGATAAGTTTGCAAACAAGCGCTTTGTCAAAATCTTTAAGGTAGCATTTTTCTATCCAAGGCGTTGCATAGGCGGAAAAATCTTCCGAGGACATGTCCTTGATGTACAAACTGTTGAGCCAAGCAAGTTTAACCGGATCGAAAATAGACGGGCTTTTGTTTATGCCTGCGATATCGAATTTTTGCTTCAATTCCTCAAAGGACATTTTTTCGCTGTCGTCCTTGGGCGACCATCCCAAAAGCGCAATGTAGTTGACGATGGCGTCCTTCAAAAATCCTTTTGCGATAAGGTCCTCATAACTGGCGTCGCCGTTACGTTTGGAAAGTTTGTGTTGCGCGTCCTTCATGATGGGCGGCATGTGGATGTACATCGGGCGTTCCCATCCGAACGCGTCGTAAAGAAGATTGTACTTGGGCGTGCTGGAAAGATATTCGATTCCGCGCATTACGCAGTTGATTGCCATAAGGTGGTCGTCGATGACGTTGGCAAAGTTGTAGGTCGGCATTCCGTCCGACTTGATGAGGATTTGGTCTTCCAACTCGCTGTTATCGATTGTAATTTCTCCGTAGACGGCGTCGACGTAGGTCGTACTGCCTTCGGTGGGCATATTTTGACGGATTACGTACGGCTCGCCGGCAGCAAGTCTACGTTCCACTTTTTCTTTGGGCAAATGCAAGCAGTGTTTATCGTAGCGGCGCGCACCGTTTACGTCCGGCAAACTTGCCAAACGTTCTTCCGAGCAAAAACAATAGTACGCGTGTCCGCTTTCCACAAGTTGCTTGGCATACGCAAGGTATTCGTCCTTGCGCTCGCTTTGAATGTACGGACCGTAGTCGCCTCCCACGTCCGGACCTTCGTCGTACATAATGCCAGTTTCACGCAGCGTGCGATAAATGATTTCAACCGCGCCCTCGACGTATCTGGTGCGATCGGTGTCTTCTATGCGCAAAATAAGTTTACCGTTGTTCTTTTTTGCATACAAGTAACTGTAAAGGGCGGTTCTAAGCCCGCCTATGTGCAAATATCCCGTCGGGCTGGGAGCAAATCTTGTGCGTAATTCTTTCATATTTACCTCTGTTTGACAGTTAATATTCTTTGATATTCGTTTTGAATTTGTGCAAGTTTGCCGCTTTCGCGATAACTGTACACGTTGCCGTCGTCGGTGAAGATGGCGTGTTCGGCAAGAACGACGTCCACCCCGCACAAGGCAAGGCAAAGTTGATTTGTGAAAACATCGTCGGCTTGGCTGGGATCCGGCAATCCGTTTATGTGAGTGTGACACAAGACAACCGCCGCCGCATTTGTGCGCATTGCCGTTGCGACGATGTTTTTGACCTCCACGTTTACGCGGTCAATTTGTCCGGAATTGAACTCCTCCACCAAAATGGCATTGGAAGAAAAATTCAAATACACCACAATTGCCCGTTCCGTTCCGCTGAAAGCCAAAAGCGACTTGGCGTACTCCAACGCTTGCGATACGCCCTGAATTTTGCCGACTTCCTTTGCGGATAAAACGTAGCGCCGCCAAGTTTCCTTTACCACGGCAATGTAGCACGCGGTAACCTCGGATATGCCCTCCACAGTCATGAGTTGTTGCGGAGAGGCGTTCATCACGTTGGCAAAACTGCCGAATTTGTGCAGCAAGTTGTGCGCCAATTTGTTTGTATCCTTGCGAGGTATCGTTTGGTAGAGCAACATTTCCAAAACCTCGTGGTCCTGAAAACCATCCAATCCGTCTTTTAGCAATCTTTCTCTCATGCGATCGCGGTGACCGCAGTTTTCGTTACTCATCGGCGTTTTGCAACCTTTCGCAACACATAACGCCGCAGCGGCAAAACGTCGCGAAAGTATTCCTTTTGTAAATTTGTATAGATATAATAGCACATTATCGCAATTTTGTGTATAATATACGTATAAAAAATCCTTATTATCGAGGTGCCGTATGAAAAACGCAAAACAAATTCTTGCAAACGATTTGGAAAACATGGTTTCCGTTTTGCAAAAAGTAATATCTTTCCGTTCGGAAAAAGGAGAGGCCGCTCAAGGCGCACCTTTCGGAACGGAAATCAAGTCTTGTTTGGACTATGTGTTGAACAAAGCAACCGAATTCGGTTTTGTTTCCACAAACGTAGACGGTTACGCAGGACAGGTGGACTTCCCCGGAACAGGCGACGAAGTTTTGGGTATTTTGGGACACTTGGACGTCGTTCCCGCAATCGATTCGGAATGGAAATATCCGCCGTATGCAGGCGTTGTTGCCGACGGAAAACTGTGGGGGCGTGGAACAACCGACGACAAAGGTCCTATGATTGCCTGCCTGTTTGCGGCAAAGGCTCTACACGATGCGGGTTTTAAACCGTCCAAAACGGTACGCTTTATTTTCGGCTGCGACGAAGAATCCGGTATGGAATGCGTGGAACACTACTTCCAAAAAATGCCTTATCCCACGTTGTCATTTTCGCCGGACGGAGATTTTCCCGTAATCAACCGTGAAAAAGGCATTTACCAATTTGACGTTGT
>ENA-ORMR01002573-ORMR01002573.1-human-gut-metagenome-genome-assembly--contig:-NODE-2573-length-11009-cov-2.796513_pt1 | contig 11009 bp, 8 predicted proteins | sample MGYA00242107_ERZ509003 | MGnify/ENA primary metagenome ERZ509003 (study PRJEB26280, sample SAMEA2338699) | human gut metagenome | biome: human gut; feature: human-associated habitat; material: faeces... | reverse complement strand
TCCAGCCTTGCCTGACTGCAGCGGAATCGGAATGCACAACCTTCTGTCTGGTCCTGCAGTGCTGCATTTCTGCCACTGATACCTTCCGGTAGGGTACCATCCATTTTCGGAATGGCAGCAATCAGTTGTCTGGTATACGGATGACGGGGATCATAGAAAATCTCATCCACGGTTCCAATCTCTACTATTTTTCCCGCATACATGACCGCTACCCTGTCTGCGATCCGCGCTACAACGCCAAGGTCATGTGTGACAAAGACCGTTGCCGTTCCCAGTTTTTTCTGAATTTCCCGAAGCAGGTCCAGAATCTGTGCCTGAATCGTCACATCCAGCGCTGTCGTCGGCTCATCAGCAAACAGAATTTCCGGATTGCCCGCCAGCGCAATCGCCAGTACGATCCGCTGCCGCATTCCGCCGGAAAAGTGATACGGATATGCCTTTTTCCGCTCTTCTGCCTGCTCGATTCCCACCAGCTGCATCAATTCTGTCACTCTCTGTTCCACTTCTTCTTTTCCCATGTCTTTCTGATGCGCCCGCACTGCCTCTGCAATCTGCGCTCCGACTGTCATCGTCGGATTTAAGGAAGTCATCGGATTCTGGAAAACCATCGAGAACAGTTTTCCCCGCAGTTCCCGCATTCTTCGCTCCCCGTATCCTGCAATTTCTTCTCCATTGACCAGAATTTTTCCGTTTTTGATCTTTGCATTCTCCGGCAGCAGCTTCATAATGCTTTTGCAGAGCACACTTTTTCCGCAGCCTGACTCGCCTACAACAGCGAGCACCTCACCTGCATTCAGGGAAAAGCTGACATCGCGGACCGCCTGTACTTCCCCCTCATCCGTAAAAAAGCTGACGGAAAGATGTTCCACTTTTAATCGTTCCTTCATTCCATTTTTCTCCTATACAGACAAAAAGGAGGTAACCATACCTCCTTCGTCTGCTTTTTTGTTTTTATTCTTCGATTGTCCAGTCCTGAATATTCCAGAAAATACCAACGCCGTGGTGGCCCAGCACCGTGTCTTTGGAAATGCCCTGAATACCGGAATCTGCCACATAATTTGCATCAATATAACAGATGAATGCATAGGCCGGATCTTCTGCCAGTTCTTCCTGGAATTTTCCGTAATATTCTTTCCGCACTTCCGGATCGTCACTCTGACGGGCAAGAGACAGATACTCATCTACTTTTTCATTGGAATAGCTCGAATAATTCGCCCCTTTGTCCGTGCCGAAAACCTTATATGTATGATCGTCCGCATCGAACGGGCTTCCCCAGCCGATCAGGCAGGCCATCTGTCCGCCCCAGTCCATCTGTGCCGGAATTTCTACGGTACAGTTGATTCCGGTTTCCCGGAGCTGCTGTGCTGCTGCCTGGGCAATATCAATGCGGTCCTGCTCACCGGACATCACGCTGATGACAAAACCGATTTCTTCGCCGTCCCGCTCATAGAAACCATCGCTGTTTCTGGTGCATCCGGCCGCTTCCAGAATTTCCTGTGCTTTTTCCGGATTGTAATCATAATGTTCTACGTTTTCGTTATTGTAAATGTTCCGCTGCAGCGGACTGTATGCCGCCATTCCCTCGCCAAGAAGCACAGAATCGATAATGGCCTGGCGGTCAATCGAATAACAGACGGCCGGAATGATATCCCTGTTTTTCGTCCAGTAATCATTCGCAAAGTTAAATAAGATTCCGCGGTAATCTGCCGTTGTCATGTCGTAGCAGGTAAAACCGTCTTTTTCTTTGAAATTCTGCGCATTTTTCGGGTCAAGCAGCGCCAGATCCAGTTCGCCGGATTCCAGCTGCATCGCCTGTGCATTATCATCTGGTACAATTTTGAAAATGACCTTGTCAATCTTTGGTGCCCCAAGGTAATAATCTTCATTTTTTACCAGAACAATCGACTGGCCTTCGTCCCAGCTCTCCAGTTTATACGGGCCGGTTCCAACCGGTGCACGGAAGAAATCCGATTCCTGCATATTTTCACCTTCCAGCAGGTGCTTCGGCAGGATGGCCATCGTCATGTATTCCAGGAAAGCCACGTTCGGCTCGGAAAGGCGGAAGGAAACGGTGCTGTCATCTATAACTGTAATCTCTTCTACATCCTCATAATTTGGTGCATTTTCAGATCCGTTTTCCGGATCCATGATCGCTTCGATGGTGAATTTCACATCGTCCGCCGTAAATTTTTCTCCATCATGCCATTGGATGCCGTCCCGGATATGAAAGGTGTAGGTGCAGGTTTCTGCATCGTACTCCCATTTTTCTGCCAGACCCGGAACAATGTTGTCATCCGCATCGTGTGCGGTCAGTCCGTTGAACAGCAGCAGATTAATTTCACCGTGCTCATCCATCGCCGGATTAATCCTGGTATAATCAGCAGAACCATAAACCAGGGTCGTCTCTTCCTCCCCTGTCTGGCCGGAAGAAGCTTCCGTCTCTGTTTTCGACAAATCTGTACTGTTGCTGTTTTTCCCGCTGTCCTGACCGCATGCCGCAAGGGATGCTGCAAGAGACACCATCAGCATCAAAGATAATATTTTCTTTTTCATCCTTTTCCTCCCATTTTCAGACCGTTTTTACCCGGACTGACCGCTTTTTTGCTTTGTACTCCCATGATCTGCGCGCCTGATCCATGTACTGTTCGTTCATTATATTTGATATTTCAGGCTCTCACAAGCCGGGTGGGGGGATATTTTTTTCTTTTCTCGTAAAGTTAATCGTCTCATGCAGAGGGAACTGCTCCGCATGCCAACATAAAACATGACCTTGATCAGGGGACTCTTCCTCTGCATCAAGGTCATGTTTCTTTTCCTATGATTTTAAAATTTTACAGCATATTGATAACAAATCCAGCCAGCATCGTGGACAGAACCGTAATAACCGTAATTCCTCCCACGACATACGGCACGTTTAAGGTATCTTCGATAAACGCTTTCTCCTCCGGTGTCTCTCCGACCGCATCGCCGACCTCGCAGCAGATGACCACGTTGCTCGGGAATCCGAGGAACTGCTCGACACCGATGCCGACAGCCAGATCCTTGTCGCCGACAAGTTTCCAGGTCGGGAGAACCCATCCAACCAGTGCAACACCGATCAGAGCCGCGATGAACAGAACAATCGTCTGGAATGCCATGGTACCGAGATCGCTCAAGGAAACCTTCGCCAGAGACGGGATGATGGAGCCAAAGACAGCAACCATCATAAGGCCGTAGGAATTCGATTTCTGCAGCGGTTTTGTCGGAACGAGTCCGGAAGCGGCACAGGCAACACCGAGAAGCAGCGCCCAGATGCTGTAGTTGATCGGAGTCAGATCGCCAAGGATGTGGGCAACCCAGGAACCGGCTGCAACGAGCGCCATCATGACGTTGGCGGAATACCATTCTTTGTGTTTATCTGCAAAGGAAACTTTTGCGGAAGCACCGTTTCCGGTCTCCTGCTTTTTAAACTGCGCCGGATTCTCGCGGTATGCTTTCAGCAGTTTTTTTCCGTAACGGATACCCATGGCAGATGCGATCGGCGCACCGACGAATTTCTGTACGGAATAGATGACTGCACAGAGTGCTGCCGCCGTTGCCAGTCCTTTTTCTGCTGCGGCGCTTGCCATCAGCGAAGTTGCCATTGCCGCACCGTTGATAACCGGCATGCCGACGAGCACAGTGTCAAATCCGATGATCGGGGATACCAGAAGCATCACAAGGCAGGACGCCAGCATACAGAGTGCCGCCATTAATACGGTTCTCCACTCCTCGATCAGCTGTTTCACGTTCAGGGTAGTACCCATGTTGAACAGTACCATCGCAATTGCCAGTTTTGATAACGCCGTAAGGCCTCCCTGGTCGATGATGTCCGCCGGGATCAGTTTCGTCAGAAAGCCTACCAGGAACAGGAGCATGACGACCATCATTCCGGACAGCTTTCCTTTTGTAATTTTACCGACAATGTCGCCGAGTGCAAACACGATCAGAACAATCATGAAGCTGGAGAACATTGCGTTGTTTGTTAAAATCTCAGCCATTTCTTTTTCTCCCTTGCTCTTTTTAATTTGAAATTATACATAATTTCCTTTTATTTTGCAAGTTTTATCCAGTTTTTATTTTATATTTTGCATATTTATGCAATCCTTCCAATTATCCGCGCCACAAGCTCTCCGGCATGATAGAAGTCATCGAGATGCAGATATTCTTCGGTCGAATGATTCTTGAAATATCCTGTTGCGATACCGACACAGGTGATTCCCTTCTGATTGAAAATATTGCCGTCCATACCGCCGCCTCCGCCGTTGATCTGCGGTTCGATTCCCATCTCTTTCAGGGATTCCGTGACGATCTGAATCATCTCGGAATCCTCCGGGATGAAGAACGGCAGGAAGGTGTTTTCTCTTTTAAATTCCACACGCGCACCGCGCTTTTCTGCGATTTCACGGCAGTGCGACTGGAAATACGCTTCATAGCGGTCGAGTTTTTCTCCCGACCGGCTCCGCATCTCTCCGCGCAGGATTGCGTGGTCGCAGACAACGTTCATTGCCTCGCATGTTTTGGACCAGAGGTGAGAAAAGTTCGACGTTGTATTTTCATCCAGTCTTCCCGTCTCCATCGTTGCGAGCATTTCCGCCATAATTTTTGCCGCATCAATGCCTTTCTCCGGCTCATTTCCCGCATGGGCTGCCTTGCCGAAAACCTGTGCTTCCAGAAGGGCACGGCCCGGCGCACCATTTACAATTCGGCCGATGCGTCCCGGGGAGTCGAGCACATACATCGTTTTTGATGTCAGCAGGCTTACATCGAATGCTTTCGCACCGTACAGACCGGCCTCCTCGCCGACCGTAAAGAGGATCTCCAGTTTCGGAAGCGCCTTCCCGGATTCAATCGCCTGACGCACGCCCTCTAAAATGGCTGCCACACCGGACAGATCATCCGCCGCCAGAATCGTGTCGCCCGAAGAACGAAGGATTCCATCCTCCTCCACCGGTTTGATTCCAATGCCGCCCGGCACACGGTCCATATGGGAACAGAAACAGACAACACCGTCCCGCTCTCCTTCCCGAACCGCCAGAATATTGCCGCACACGCCGCCAAACGTAGCCCCGGCCTCATCCCGCGTAATCGCAAATCCCATCTGCTCCAGTTTTTTCACCAGATGCTCTGCAATCTCCGTCTCCTGACCGCTCGACACATCAATCCGCATCAATTCGGTCAGTTCATCTAACATACGTTGATTTTTCATTTCTTTTCCACTCTCCATTCTTGAAAAAAAATTTTCAAAAACAATTCTTCTACATCTTACCATTTGCCTTTCGTCCTTAATAGGTGTAAAATTATGCCATAATTCATTTTTATGTCTTTAATTCTCGGAAAGGAATTTTATATATGAAAATCGGCGTAACAGGTTCTGACCATATCTGCGACAGGATTCAGAAAACGCTGGAGAAGCGCATGCCGGACCTTGAAGTGGTCTACCGGCGTTCCAACGATTACCGGTACGGTCTGGAAGCGGCTGCCCAGTTTCAGAAAGGGAAAGTATCCGGCATTATTTTTACTGGGCCGACCAACTATCACTATGCTTTAAAGCGGCTGGAGCCAAACGTTCCCTGGACCTTTCTTCCGCACAATCAGGCTTCCATCTTAAAAGCGCTGGCGGAATCTGCTGTCCGTTATTCCTGCGTGCCGGATGTCATCAGTATCGATATGTATGAGGAACAGCTTGTGCAGGAAACGCTGGAAGAGATCGGCATTTCCAATGGCCGCGTCCTTGTGGCACACGGCTCTTCTCCCGATCAGGGCGATTTTCAGGATGCCCTCACGGATTTTCACCGTTACAACTATTTTCACAACGGGGCAAAAATCTGCTTTACCAACATGGAAAAAACGTATGAGGCACTGTCGGCAGAAGGCATTCCCTGCATCCGCATCTCGGTTTCCGAGGATGTAATTCTGGAACAGGTTTATCATCTTCAGTTTCTGGAAAATACGGCGCAGAAGAACCGCGGGCAGAGTGCTTCCGTGCAGATCTATTTTGATTATTCCTTTGATCAGGAGACGGATCTTTCGCTCCGGGAATGGGAGAAGATTCATTATCAGAATGAGATGCGCGAGCTGATCTACTCTGCCGCCCACCGCATGGGGGCTGCTGCGTTCTCCGAGGGCGCTTCTATTTTTTATATCATGTCATCCCGTCCGGTTCTGATGCGGGAATTTATTCAGAACGGGGAATATCAGAAGATTCTGTTTCACGGACAGCAGACGCCGCACAACCGGCTGTGGATCGGCATCGGCTACGGTGATACTCCCATGGAGGCGAAATCCCGCGCGGCGATGGCGCTCAACCACTCGATCGCGGACCGCTCCGGCGCGAACTATATTGCGGAGGATGAGCATCAGTTTACCGAAATTAAGATCAATGACCCGACCGATCACACGGCGTATCTTCTGCACCGGCTTCACATCAGCAGCAGTACGTATGAAAAACTGAAAGAGATTCTGCGGTCACATGATCAGGTAATCACTTCCGCACAGCTCGCTGCAGATATGGGGATCACGGAGCGGAGCGCCAACCGGCTGATTCTGCGGCTGGAACAAGAAAACTGTGTGACCACGATCGGCAAAATCAGCGGCGGCAGGGGACGGCCGGCACGGATTATGAAAATCACTTTATAAAACATAAGAAATGGAGAATGTTTATGGATAAAAGAACGGAACAGGCATTTGCCTATCTCGAGAAAAACGAACACAGTATGATGGAGCTGCTGAAAAATCTTGTCTCCATTGAAACGCCTTCGGTTGATCGCGAGGCGAATGAGCGGATTGCGGCGCATCTCGATACGTACTGTGATGCGCTCGGCATGGAGCGTCAGATTCATCACTTTGAGAAGGCTGGCCCGACGTTTGCCGCGTGGACCCGGCCGCAGGAAAAGAAGCCGATTCTTCTGCTTGGGCATATGGATACAGTTCATGCGGTTGGAAAGTTCGGCCCGGAACCGTTTCTTGTGAAGGATGACCGCGTGTACGGTCCAGGCGTTTATGACATGAAGGGCGGCGATGTGATCGCGCTGTTTGTGCTCCGCGCACTGAATGCGGTCGGGTATGAGGACAGACAGATCAAACTGGTGCTCACCGGTGATGAGGAAGTCGCCCATGCATTTTCCCACGGCGAGGCCGGAAAGCTTGTCGAGCAGTATGCCAGCGGCTGTGAGGCGGCTTTTAATCTGGAATCGGGCTACACCAGCGGCGAAGTGACTACGAGAAGAAACGGCGGCGCGATCATTCGCGTGAAAGTAAAGGGCAAAGCGGCTCATGCAGGAAAGGAGCCGCAGAAAGGCGCGAGTGCGATTCTGCAGGCGGCGCGCATGATTACAGAGATTGAGAGCCGCTCGGTGTTCGGCTGTCTTTCCTTCAACTGCGGCCGTATTTCAGGCGGAACCGGAGCCAATGTCATCCCGGATTCCTGTGAGTTTTCCATCGGTATCCGATACGCGGCAAATGCGCAGTATGAAGAAGCCATCGCTTTCTTAAAAAATCTCTGCGAACACGTCACCGTTCCTGGCACAAGCTGCACCATGGAACAGAACGGCTACTACCCCGCCATGGAAATGGTCGACGGTGCCGACCGCCTCCTCTCCCTCTATCAGGAAAGCTGTAAACTCCTCGGCGAACCAATCCCGCAGGGCATCCAGCAGAGCGGCTGCTCCGACACCTCCTTCGTCACCCGCATCGGAATCCCCGCCCTCTGCAGCCTCGGTATCCAGGGCGCAGGCGCACATTCACTTGATGAGTATGCGATTCCGTCCTCACTGCTCGTGCAGTGCAAGAAACTGGTGGCCACGATTTTGGCGATGTAAAATGCTATGCGGTTCTTGACAAAACAGGAAAGTCATTTTAGCATAAAAAAAGAAACGGGTTTTTTGTCCGGTAAGCTCATCGTGAGCCAAGGGAGTTGCTCGTTTCTTTTTTATTATCTTATTTTCTTTACCCAATCACATCCGTAACCGCATTCACCGCTTTCGCCACAAAGCTGATCGTCTTTTCATTGAACACTTCCCCGTCTTTTGAGATCGAAACGTGTGCGAGTCCGATCTCATCTTTCTCGCTCGCTTCGGTACTGCCCATGAGGGTTGTCCATTTGATATGGACATCGTCGGCGGTGATGGCGTGGTCGCATATTACGATGTACTGTGCTTCATCGAACAGCGGCGAATTGGATTCCGCATAGACGATGATGTCGTTGTTTTTTTCCTGATAGACGCGCACGGTGTAATTCACCAGGTCTTTTTCATCCGTGATATAGTCCTTATTCGGCGATACGGTTTCTTCGCAGATCAGGCTGGCGTCTTTTGGAATTGTATTGTTCTCTTTCTTTTTTGTCATTCCGATCATCAGCATACAGTTGCAGAGTGCTGCGATCAGAACTGCAAGCAGCAGGATTTTTATTCTAGGTTTCATTGTTTTCTCTTCCTTTTCCCATGTCATAGTTTGTCACTGATGTTTCATTTCCATTATACATGATTCCCCCAAAATAAGAAACGCAAAAATGCATCCGCCCCCGTAAAACCTTTTTGAAAAAATTTCTCAATAAAAAAGTTTTCTATTTTGTTCCAAATATGTTATGCTATACTGTCTGTTAGGCAATTCTAACTCGATGTACTCTCGTAATAAAGGAGGAACTGCATGCCTTTAAATTTAACCGATTTCAATCAGTTTTACGTCATCAATAAAATCTGCGGCCAGGAAAAGCAGCGTCATTATCTGGAGTCGCTTGGGTTTGTTCCCGGGGCCAGGATTTCGATTCTGTCGGAGCTTCACGGTTATTATCTCGTCATGGTGAAGGGCAGTAAAATCGGGCTGGATAAGAGTCTGGCCAAGAAAATTATTGTGTATGCCAGCTGAACCGATGGCAGAGTTCACTTTTTGCATACGCATTTAGAAAATATGGAGTATTATGGAAAAGAACAAAAAAATCATCAAACTGTGCTATCTGCAGATCGCATTCTATGTCGTCTTTCTGACATCGCTGCTTCTGCATTTCAAGCGTGGGCTGGATCATCGCGCCTTTGCGCTTCTGATTATCCTTACGCTGCTCGGCTGCGCCTCTGCACTGACGCTTACCGATTATCTGAAAAGCCTGATCCGCCGCTCCGGCTTTGATGTCGCCGGCGTGCACGATAAAAAGTCGCTGGAAGAAAAGCTCCTCCAGCTTCAGAACGCGGACGATACACTCGATGTCGGCGTGATGATGTTTGATATGAACAATTTAAAGATGATCAACGACACGTACGGCCACGAAGAAGGCGACGTCTTTATCCAGACCTTCGCCTCCTATCTGACCCGCATTCTGACCGAGGACAGCTTTCTTCGCGGTTCGGCGGTGATGAATTTGTCATTGTGCAGAATCATGCAACCTGGAACCAGCTGGAGCAGATGAATCTTCAGCTGCAGACGATGATCGACACCTACAACCAGACGGCGGATCACCCGCTGAGCTATGCCGTCGGATATGAGCTGAGCTGCAAAAATCATTATTATCTGATCATGGATCTGCTGCAAATGGCGGACGAAAAAATGTACCAGGACAAGCGGTATAAAAAACAGCTCCAGAAAAACGGACCTCTCGCCGCCCGCCGCAGTATGCTTGCTGAGAGCATTTCCACGGATTCTTTAAAAGAAAAAATTTTTACGCTTCTCAATAACAGAAGCGAAGAAAAGCAGTACGCCTTTCTGATGACGGATGTCGACAATTTTCATCTGATCAACGATTACTGGGGTTATGAGATGGGTACGAACATTCTGAATTTCATCCTGAAAAAGCTGGAACTCTTTCCGCAGACACTCTTTGTGAACCGCTATCACTCCGATATCTTTGTCGGCATTATCGATATCACCGGGCAGGATCCGGCCGTGGTGCGGGAAAAGATTTCCGCCTATCACAAACAGGCGATCCGCGAAGTGCTGGAATCGTACCCGCTGAATTACATGACGCTGAACACTGGCGTCTATTATCTGAATGACACGGACACACCAACGGAGGAAGTCATCTCTCATGCCAACATTGCGCGGCGGCGTGCGAAGGAAACTTCCACCTGCGTCTTCGAATACAACGCCGAGCTTTCCAGCACGGAACAGAAGCGCGCGGAGACCATTCATTCCTTCCAGAATGCCCTTGCGAAAAAAGAATTTCAGATTTATTTCCAGCCGAAAATCAGCGGAAAAACGCAGGAAATTGCAAGCGCCGAGGTGCTGGTACGCTGGCTGCGCGAGGACGGCACGCTCTGGTTCCCGGACAGCTTTCTGCCGATTCTGGAGGAGACCGGAGAGATTGAGTCGCTCGACTATTATGTGTATAATGCTGCTTTCCAGTGGCTCGGACTTCCGCTGCTGCCGCTCTCGCTGAATGTGTCGCCGATTCATTTCCGCAAGATCGATACGTTCACACAGCGGATCACACAGCTGCTCGATCATTATCAGATTCCTTCGAAGTACCTGGTTTTTGAGATCACAGAAACAACGTACATTCATAACATTGATGCCGTCAACCAGATGATCCGCTTTTTCCACGACCGGGATATCCGCATTTCCATGGACGATTTTGGGTCTGGATATTCGTCCTTAAATTCGCTGAAGGATATTCTGTTTGATGAAGTTAAAATTGACAAACATTTCCTCTCGGCGGGCCTCTCCGAAAAAGGAAAAATTGTGCTGGAAGAGATGTTCCATCTTTTAAAACGCACAGACAAATGGATTGTCTGCGAGGGTGTGGAGACGAAAGAGATGGTAGATTTTCTGATCGCCGAAGGATGCGACGAGCTGCAGGGATTCTATTATTATAAACCGATGGAACAGAAAAAATTTGAAGAGCTGATCGCTTGACAAAGTCCGAATTCTATACTATGGTTATCTTACCCGGTAGTTACTACCGAGTGAACCTCACATGACTAAAGTCACGTGCTTCCGGCCGCTTTAGGCGGCAGACCAAATATCGGCGGATACGCCTGTTACTTAGATTTTGCACAGATATG
>ENA-ORMR01002572-ORMR01002572.1-human-gut-metagenome-genome-assembly--contig:-NODE-2572-length-11011-cov-3.408361_pt1 | contig 11011 bp, 7 predicted proteins | sample MGYA00242107_ERZ509003 | MGnify/ENA primary metagenome ERZ509003 (study PRJEB26280, sample SAMEA2338699) | human gut metagenome | biome: human gut; feature: human-associated habitat; material: faeces... | reverse complement strand
GGAGACCGCTGGGCGTCGTAAACTGCAAGAGTTTAGGAAGGCACAGGCGGAGGTTGAAAAGAAGAACGAAAAACCAATGTCGCAGAAGATGTTCAAGGTAATTTAATATAAAAGGGATGACGCTCCGGCTTGTCTGGGGCGTTCTTTTTATTGAAAATACATATAAAAAGAGATATAATAATTTATCATAACTAAGGAGAATTTTGTATGGGAGATTTACATGAGGATATTTATTTTGGAGATATAAACAAGAGATATTCAGAACTGGCGGTTATGTCGAATGAGGATTGGAATGTTCCTGGGAAAACTGATAATGGTATTCTTAAAAATTATTTAAAATATACATATAAAAAACTTAAAGAAGAGAGTAAAATCGTTTCGGAAACAGCGTATGGCCTGTTTAATACGGGATTATATACAGAATTTTATGAACCGATATATGCATATGTTGAACCTAATGCTGCTGGGGGGAATCAGAAATATTACTTAAAAGATTTTATGACTCCATATGAATTAGGAGAAATTGGGGTGGTTGATTTGCCTGAAAGAGCTAATTATTTTGATAATCCCGAACTTCTTGTTTTTGATGCAAAGTGTGAGATAAATGTGCAATATAAACATATTCTTTCCGATGAGGAAAATATGAAAAGAATTCCAAGTGAAATACAAAAAGTGAAAAATTTACAATACATATTTAGCGGTGCAATTGATATGATGAAAAAAAAGGTATCTGCGAATTATAAAATAGCAGTACCGCAATATTTTAATGGGAAAATACAGTTGTTATTACCGTTGTGCCTAGTAGATCCGAATGTGCCAGATTTAGCGTTAGTTGTAACAAAGAATTCTTCGGGGAATTTTTATCAAGGACATACTTGCCTGACATTAGAAATGGCATATAATAATGCTAGATTGATAGCTAAGCCTGATAGTAATTGGTTACGCTTATAAAGTTATTGACATGAAGTGATTATGTGATATAATTTAGTTATTAACTAAATAAAATATTTAAATAAGGAAATTAATTTGAACAACTTTTATTATTTAACCAAGTGAGGCAACCGAATACGGTTGCCTTTTTAATTAGTTAGACCTTTGCATATTTATATCAATGGGGCATAATGTTGATTTGCTATAGTTATGCATTAAATATAGTGAAAATATAGGCGGGAACGCCTATGGTGTTGTTTTTATAAATAACATTCTTTTAGAATATAAAATAGGAGATGATATATTGACTAGTTCTGAAATGCAATGTACGAATGTTTTGATTGATTATTTTTTTAAGGAACTTGTTTATAAAAATCTATATGTATATGATGGAAAACAGAAAAAAGAACTTTGTGATGGATTGGTAGAATTTCAAGATGCGTATGTTATTTTTCAAATTAAAGAAAAGAATGGAAGTAAGGCTCAAGACTGGTTACATAAGAAAGTATATAGAAAAGCGGTAAGTCAAATTAAAGATACTATTGATATGATTAAAAATTCGGGTGAAATTGAGGTGGAAAGTTTTTCAGGTGAAAAAATAATTTTAGTATCGACAAAGCAAATACTGCCGATTATCATTTTTGATTCAGATGATGCTGATTATAAACAGGTGTATGTATCATCGCAGGATAATGCTTTACGAATCAATGTTTTTAGCATGAATGATTTCGTGAAAATGTTAGATAGTATTGCAATTCCGTATGATATTGTTTATTACCTTGAGTTGAGGAGAAGTTTTTTTGATGGCGAATTCCCGGATGTGTTTATAAATCATGTTAATGATGAAAAGACAACTATTGCAAGAATCAAAGATGAAGAAGGTATGATAGATTACTATAAGACATTGACAAATGGAAATGAAAACATTGATCAGAATGCAATTGAAGGATTTAGATTTGTTGTAAAAAACTTTCAGAAACGATTGCTAGATGGCGAATTATATAGCAAAGATGAATATAGAGAAACTTTGAGATATTTGTTGAAGTCGAATCGAAATACAGTTCACGATTTTATTTTACGTTGGCAAATATGCATAGAGCATTGTTTACAGAAAGAAAAAACAATACATCATTTTTTGATTGATACAAGTAATACGGTTGGATATTTGTATATTACTGGGTATAAGCTCTCTGAGGATAAGAATTTTTTGGAGTTTACATTAAGATTATTCAAATATAAGTTCAAATTAGCTACGGCAATAGGCGTGGTTTTTAATATGATTGATGATGTTGATTATACTGTTGAGTGGATGATTCTGGCATCTGAAAATGAGTATGATGAATATTATGAACAGATTTTGAAAGAAGAAAAACCGTGGGAAAATGGAAAGAAATTGCGAAACTATTAGTCATATTAAATGTTTTTGCTGTAGCAATCCTTAGTAGTAAACACTCCTCATTTTACTACCAACTTTACTACTAACAGGTAGTAATACCTTGCTCCATCTTGCCCTATTTTGCCAAGATGCCACCTAAATCACACATTTCACAAATCCCCGAAATCCCTTGCAAACAAGGGCATTCCGGGGCAAAACAAGGAGAAATAAAATAATGATAAAAGTACTTTTCATCTGCCACTACACATAGCAAATGATTTGCTGCTTTTTATTTTTATCAGGGTAGTCCATAGTGGGCTGCCTTTTGTTATACAAAATGGAGACAATCAGGGAATCTGTAAAAAGAGGCATGGGCGGCGCAATTTACGGTATTGCAAGTGTTACTATATTTGTTAGATTTTTATAAATATACCCTGTACACAAAAATTTCACTTGTAATCTGGCAGGATATCGGCTACACTTTACGCATTCCGATCTGATATGGAGGATAAGAAAGAGTATGAGAAAAAAATGGATTTTTACCGGAGCGGCATTTGCACTTGCAATGACCCTGACCGGATGCAGAGATAATGCGGCAGCCAGTATTCCGCAGCAAAGCAGCCAGGAGCAGACGAAGGAGCAGACACTGATGATCCCTATGGAGGAGGCACAGGAAGCGGCGTTAAAAGCAGCGGATATTGAAGCGGCAGATGCAGACATTTCAGCCACGACCTTAAGTGAGGTGGCGGGAGTGGCCTGCTATAAGGTAGAATTTACTTCCGGAGAGTATGCCTACGCCTACACGATCAATGCAGAGACAGGAGCTGTCATGGAAATGAGCAGCCAGGAACAGAATGCACAGGCTTCCGGGACGCAGACGGAGGTAGCAGACTCCACTGTCCCTACTACGGCACAGACCTCAGCCCAGGCACAGACCTCAGCCCAGGCACAGACCCCAGCCCAGGCACAGACCCCAGCCCAGGCACAGACCTCAGCCGCTGCACCGGCACAGAATGCAACAGGTACCGGAACCGTGGATGAAGCAGCAGCACAGAAGATCGCACTGGAGCATGCCGGAGTGAAGGCAGCGGACGCAACGATCACCAAGTCAAAGCTTGATTATGAAGACGGACGTCAGGTATATGACATTGAATGGTATGCAGGCGGTGCCAAGTATGACTATGAGATTGCGGCAGACACCGGAGAGATCATCAGCTCCGCATATGAAGAAAAAACGATGGGAGCAGACAGCAAGAATGTTACGGTCAGTGAGGCAGATGCAAAGAAAACAGCCCTTGACCGTGTAAGCGGTGCAACAGACAGGGATCTCTACGAATGGAAGCTTGATTATGATGACGGACGCCCGGAATATGAAGGAAAGATCATCTACGGTGGAACGGAATACGAATTCACGATTGATGCAGCGACCGGATCCGTAATGGAGTGGGATGCTGAGAAGGTCCGTTAAGACAGACAGGAGACGTTGACTAAGATAAAGGAGAACACAACAGTTGAAAAACGGTGGTTGTCCCGGCCGGGTGTATATTATCTATTATGTAATAAGGTACGGAATGTAATATAAATTTCACATCGATACATAGACGAAAACCGTCTGCTCTGCAGGAGAACAGGGCAGGCGGTTTTTTTGTGTGGATATTTTAGTGAAGCGGTGCTGTGGTGGTGAACTGATGCTGTGGTGGTGAACCGAAGGAATAACTAAATAATTCTCAACAATAAGTTGAAATTGACTGACAAATCAGGTATAATTGAAATAGAATATATGTTTTGCTGCGGAGATAAATTAAAAGGAATGAGGGAGAATATAATGAACAACAATTCGGGTTATGATGAGAGCTGCATGGACGATGGGGCATGGGACAGCCTGTTCAAAATGGCGGAGAATGCAGAGTATGAGAGCGATTTTGAAGGGCAGGTTGCTTCGGGATATGACATGCCGGTCTGTGATAATGTGGCTTTTCAGGAGAATGAGCCGAAAAAGAATAAGAGCTATAGGACACCGGAGGAGGCGCTGAAGGTACTGTTCGGATATGAGGCGTTCAGACCGGGGCAGAAGGAGGTAATTGACAATATACTATCGGGCAGGGACGTGTTTGCCGTCATGCCAACAGGAGCAGGAAAATCGGTGTGCTATCAGATTCCGGCGATGCTGCTTCCGGGCATAACAATTGTAATTTCGCCGCTTATCTCACTCATGCAGGATCAGGTTAAGGCGTTGAATGAGGCTGGTATTCCGGCGGCGTTTATCAATAGCTCACTTTCTGAAAATATGTTTTATGAGACGGTCAACAGGGCAAGGCAGGGTGTGTACAAGATTATCTATGTAGCGCCTGAGCGTCTGGTTACGGACAGCTTTCTGGAGCTTGCACAGAATATACGGATATCGATGCTTACGGTGGATGAAGCACACTGTATATCGCAGTGGGGGCAGGATTTCAGGCCAAGCTACATGAAGATAGTGGAGTTCGTGAGGCTGCTTGACAGGCGCCCGGTAATCAGCGCATTTACGGCGACGGCGACGGAGAATGTCAGGGACGATATTGTGTGTACGCTCGGGCTGGTCAATCCGTATACACTTGTTACCGGATTTGACAGGGAGAATCTGTTTTTTCAGGTGGAGAAGCCTAAGAAAAAAGAGCAGTATATTCTGGATTATATTGCGGAGCATGAGGGGGACAGCGGAATAATTTATTGCGCTACGAGAAAAAATGTCGACAATCTGTATGATTTGTTGAAGAGCAGGGGGATTTCGGCTGCGAAATATCACGCCGGAATGAGCGCTGAGGAGCGAAAGCGCATGCAGGATGCTTTTGTATTCGATTACATAAGCATTGTGGTTGCCACCAATGCCTTCGGCATGGGAATTGACAAATCGAATGTGCGGTTCGTAATACATTACAACATGCCGCAGAGCATGGAGAATTATTATCAGGAAGCCGGAAGAGCGGGAAGAGACGGTCTGGATTCGAAGTGTATTCTGCTGTTTTCACCGCAGGATATTGTTATCAACAGATTTCTGTTGGAGCACAAGGAAATGTCCGATTTGGATGAAACAGATAAGCAGACGATAAGGGAGCGGGACAGCAGAAGGCTTCAGGTAATGGAGAAATACTGCTACACCACGGAATGCCTCCGCAACTACATTTTGAAATATTTTGGAGAGAACCCGGACAAGCCGTGCGGCGATTGCGGCAACTGTCTGCATGAGTTCGAGACACTGGACATGACGGATGAGGCAAAGAAAATCATAAACTGCGTATACGAGGCGAACGGCAGATACGGAAGAAATATCATTATAGACACCGTATCCGGCGCAAAGACAGCGCGGCTGGAGGAGATAGGTGCCGCAAAATATAAGTCCTACGGTGTGCTGGCTTCCTCCAACAAGAATCTTTTAAGGCGTCTGGTCGAGCAGCTGGTGCTTGAAGGCTATCTCACAGTCGGCGATTATCAGGTCTTAAAAATGGGCGATATAAGCAGGCTCAAGAATACTGATGCAAGAGTGCTTGTCAAGATTACGGATGACGATAAGCTGCCGGAGAGGACAGCCGCCTCCAATAAAAAGGCTAAGGCAACCGATGCGCTTACATCGGTCGGCTATGAATTGTTTGACAGGCTGAGAAAGTTAAGACTTGAGCTTGCCAGAGAGGAAAATCTGCCTCCGTACATAATTTTCAGTGACAAGACCCTGATTGACATGGCGGCGAAGGTTCCTGTCTCTAAGAGTGAAATGCTGAATGTTTCGGGAGTTGGAGAAAATAAATTCTCAAAATACGGAGAAAGCTTCCTCTCAGTTGTAGAAAAATGTGCCGGCGAATATCCGGAGCTGCTCATAAATAAAGCAAACGCGGCAAAAGAAAAGGAAAAACCAACCTTATCCAAGGCAAGTAAGAAGAATGAGAAGCAGGAATTTTTCCTTCTTGAGGAGGAAGCAGCTAATTTTAATTACGCAGATTATATGTATGTTTCGGAAATAAAAAAGGAGCTGGAGCGTATATGTGAGAGGGATGACGTCAAGAAAATCCCGGCTGGAGGCTTGAGTAGGATTATGATGGCTGATGGGCTGATTGCAGAGAGAGAGCAGGACGGAAGACTTGACAAGGTTGCGACGGAGGCAGGAAGAGAGCGCGGAATCAAGACGATTGTCAAGATGAGTGAAAGGGGCTTTTCGTATGCCAATCTCATGTACCCTAAGAATATCCAGCAGATGCTTGTGGAGTATTTTGTGGGTAAGCGGGACAACGGGTGCAATTAGGGCGCGGCTTGTGAAATTGAAGCTGATAGAGTAGTCGATATACAATTACCGGTGAGGAGGAATCAATATGGATACATTTTTCTTGAATGAGCTGAAAAGCTGCTGTGCTGACATCAATGCGGACAGAGAAAATGCCGGAGGTATTTCCAGAGTGCTGGGTGCTTACAGAAGAATAATGGATTTTTCTGAGCTTGCAAGGCAGGAGGGGCTGTTGGCGCTTTGCGATGCATGTGACAAGCTGGATAAGAGCGACAGGACGCAGGGATTTCTTTTCAGGCTGATACTGCAGGTTGTGGACGGCGCTGAGCCGGCTGTTGTGTCTGAGATAGGGCTTAATATGCTTGCCGCCGATGATTACCACGCCTATGAAGGGCTGACTGTGCTTATGTATTACAAGGGCGCCTGTCTGATTCAGACAGGTGTTAGTATAGACAGGCTTGGAAGTTACATGCAGTCGCTTATGCCGCAGTTTCTCAGGGAGATTCTTCAGAAGAAGGAGGAGGAAAGGTCTGAGGACGATTATATTAAAGAGGATGATAAGCGCGACAAGTGGGTGAGGTCGCTATGTGAGGATAACAGGGAGGTAGATGAGAGGGATTATTCCATTGTCAATCAGACATCCCTCACCTTATTAGAGATGTCTGATAAAGAGATACAGACGATTCTTCGACACATCACGAATGATGACCTTGTGATGGCGATGATAGAGCTTCCGGGAAGGGTGAGAGCGCGTATCTTTGATAATACCTCAACCAGACTTGCAAGAATGCTGGCGGAGGACGTGATGTGCAAGGGCAAGGTAACACTGAGTGAGGTCGAAAAATCCTGCGTCAACATAATGCGCACTGTGATTAAGCTTGAAGCCGAAGGAGAAATTGCACATCATAATCTGACCGTGCAGAAATTCGTAATCGGTGTGTACGATGTGCCTAACAGCATGCTGAGAAGATAGCTCATGGGACAGAGGGGGTCAGGTACAGGTGTCCCCGCTTTTTGGGACAGGGGTCTGACCCCTGTCCCAAAGGCTGCTACAGCGCCGGATTGACATGCACCATTATGTGTTTAACCTTAGGAAAATTCTTTTCGATATCATTATGTACGGATTCGGCTATTTCATGTGCCTCCTTCAATGTATAGGAAGCATTTGCGCGTATCTCCACATCCACATATATCTTATTGCCGAATATACGTGTCTGAAGCAGATCAATTCCAAGTACATCCTTGTTTCCCATGACACAGTCCCGTATTTCTCTTTCAGTCTTGTCATCACAGGAGTGGTCTACCATTTTATCTATGGCATCTTTAAAGATATCGTATGCTGCTTTTATGATAAAGACGAATATTACAAGGCTGGCAACAGAATCCATTACCGGGAAGCCAAGTCTTGCACCTGCGATTCCGACAAGTGCTCCGATTGATGAAAATGCATCGGAGCGATGGTGCCATGCGTCCGCCATGAGAGCGCTGGAATCGATTTTTTTGGCATTGTATCTTGTGTACCAGTACATGCCCTCTTTGCATACGATTGAGAGAATCGCTGCTGCAAGGGCAAGAATGCCGGGAATCTGTAAGGTGTTGTAGCTGCCGCTTGCAATGTTTTTGACGGCGGTTGAACCTATTCCGAGGCCTGTGATAAAGAGGACTATGGAAAGCACAATGGCGGCAACACATTCCATGCGTTCATGTCCGTAAGGGTGCTCCTTGTCAGGCTTCCTCGCCGATAGCTTAATTCCGATAATCACGATTATTGTGCTGAAAACATCTGAAGCAGAATGTATTGCATCACTTATCATTGCGTTAGAATGAGCGATAATACCTGCTAAAAGCTTGATGACTGATAACAGCACATTGCCAACGATTGTGATGAAGGATACTCTGTTGGCAATTTTCTCGAAATCGCTGTCATTGGTGTTAGGTGCCGGTGCTGTGGATTCATTTTTTTTCATAATTAATCTCCGTTTCCGGGCGATAAGTCATTTTGGTGGTGTCAGAGCGGTCTGTTTTCGCCCTTAAACAGATTGCTCCTGCTTGTGAACAGTTAAAAAGTAATATCACTCTATAACACTTATGTGTGGGTTTTAAAAACGAAATGTTTTCTTAGAAAAGTATAAAAAAACACCCACGATTCAGTATTAGCAACTACTGTCCCGTGGATGAAATAGATTCCACTGTCACCTGTGTGACCCGACTCCATGACAGGGTGTCACGGTCTGCTCAGTTTGTACTGTAGGTTTGTATGCAGTGCAAAGAGTATATATATTTTAGCATACGAGGTGTGGATTTGTCAAGTTATGCACCGGAAGAAATTATAAAATTCAGACAGGTTGCATTTTGAAATATTCTATGATATTCTTAAATCAATTATGCAGGTAAGCGTCATCAGGGCTTCCTAAGCAATGCTCTTTGTACATAAAATACTATATTATAACAGGAGATTTTTTCATGAGTGAGATTGTAGAACCAAGAACTTTATCCGGGTTTATGGAGCTTCTTCCAAAGGATCAGGTTATATTTGAAAAGATTAAATCAGAGATGGAGAAGGTGTACCGTAAATATGGCTTCTATCCGCTTGACACACCTGTATTGGAGGACAGCAGAATCCTTCTTGCGAAGGCGGGCGGCGAGACCGAGAAGCAGATTTACAGATTTAACAAGGGAGATTCTGACCTTACTATGCGTTTTGACCTTACGGTTCCTCTTGCAAAGTATGTTGCCAAGAATTATTCAGAGCTTACCTTCCCATTCAGGAGATACCAGATTGGAAAGGTATACCGCGGAGAGAGAGCACAGAAGGGACGTTTCAGAGAGTTCTATCAGGCAGATATCGATATTGTCGGAGACGGAAGCTTAAGCATAGTCAATGACGCAGAGATACCTAGTATCATATATAATCTGTTCAACAACTTAGGAATTGATAATTTCGTCATCAGAATCAATAACCGTAAGGTGTTAAACGGTCTTTTTGACAACTTCGGAGTGAAGGAAAGCGCCGTGGATATCTTAAGGATCATTGATAAGATAGACAAGATTGGACGTGACAATGTTGCAAAGGAGCTTGTTGAACTCAAGGTACCTGAGGCTACGGTTTCACAGCTGCTTGATGTTCTCACATTTGACGGAAGCAATGAGGAGAAGGTTGAGAAGCTTAAGGGCTTTGCCGGCTGCAATGAGGTGTTCGATGCAGGGCTTTCGGAGCTTACAACCGTGATTGATTATATTGCAGGCTTCGGTGTGCCGGCAGATTATTATAAGATTGATCTGTCCATTGCCAGAGGTCTTGACTACTACACCGGAACGGTATATGAGACATTTATAAAGAATCATCCGGAGTACGGCAGCGTGTGCAGCGGCGGACGTTATGACAATCTTGCAGAGTACTACACAAAGAAGTCACTGCCGGGAGTTGGAATCTCCATCGGTCTTACAAGATTATTCTATGTTCTGTGTGAGAATAATTTCCTGAACAGAGAGCTTGAATGTCCGGTAGATGCGCTTGTTGTACCGATGACCGATGATATGACTTATGCTGTCAGGACTGCAACAGGATTAAGAGCTGCAGATATCAATACCCAGATATATCTTGAGGGCGGTAAGTTCAAGAAAAAGCTCACCTATGGAAGCAGGCTTACCATTCCGTTCTGCATTATACTGGGCACGGATGAGATTGACACCAATCAGGTAACCATCAAGAACATGAATACAGGTGAGCAGAAGACAACGGATCTGCAGGAGGCAATTTCCATAATCAATAATCAGAAGGAGCTCTTAAATAAGGCTCAGTATGTTAACATGCAGTAGGTTATAGCTGAGGGATAACAGACCTGTCGACAAGTAATTCACAAGAATTAATTTGTTGACGGGTCTTTGTGTATTTTTGCGTAATGATACTTATTGGTGGCAGTACTGCAGGCAGTGCCTGCAGTATGCAGGGGGGTAAGTTTGAAAATAAAATTTTCAAACTATTTATTAATGGCAGTACTGCAAGCAATGCTTGCAGTATGCAGGAGGGTGAAATGAAAAAGGGAAATGTACAAAAAAATATTTTGCTTGTATGCATTCTGCTTGCGGTAAATATACTTTCAGGCTGCAGCAAAGGCGGTGTTGATACAGAAACCGTGACGGAAAAGAAAAAGATTGTTATTCTGATCAAAAAGGAACTTCCATTTAAGATTACCAGAAAAGATTTCGGGTTGAATAGTCAGTGTAAGAAATTCCTAAAGATCGGACTTCCGCTTGCACTGCAGGAGTTCCTGACACAGATGTCCTTCCTGGCACTTTGTGCATTTGTGAACCGGCTTGGCCTGGAAGCTTCTTCGGGTTACGGTGTTGCATGTAAGATTGTCAACTTTGCGATGCTGGTTCCAAGTGCGCTGATGCAGTCGATGGCATCCTTTGTATCTCAGAACATCGGAGCAGGCAAGGCAAAGCGTGCG
>ENA-ORMR01002569-ORMR01002569.1-human-gut-metagenome-genome-assembly--contig:-NODE-2569-length-11026-cov-3.174460_pt1 | contig 11026 bp, 8 predicted proteins | sample MGYA00242107_ERZ509003 | MGnify/ENA primary metagenome ERZ509003 (study PRJEB26280, sample SAMEA2338699) | human gut metagenome | biome: human gut; feature: human-associated habitat; material: faeces... | reverse complement strand
ACGACCGTCTATGCCCTTGCTCACCAGCCGGACGAGCTTGTTGAAACCACCCTTGCATCAATCTCGGCGTCTCCCTTTAACAAGGTGCGCTTCTGCGTTTTCCCCAAGGACTATTGCTTCAACAAAAACGAGCCGGAGCTGTTCGCCTTTGAAAAGACCGATGGCAGATGGAATCCCGAAAAACCGGATTTCCGATTCTGGCGGCGGTTTGAAAGCATAATCGAAAGGCTTGGCAGCATGGGCATTGAGTGCGATATAATCCTGTTCCACCCATACGACCGCTGGGGATTTTCGAGGATGTCCCGCGCAGAGAGTTTAACATATCTTAACTACATCACCCGCAGATTATGCGCATACCCCAACGTCTGGTGGAGCCTTGCAAACGAATACGACCTTATGCCGTACACCCGCGAGGACTGGGCAGAGTTCGGGCGGTTCATATCGCAAAACGACCCTGCGCACCACCTTTTAAGCAACCACAACTGCTTTGATTACTACGATTTCACCCTGCCGGAGGTCACCCACTGCTCGATTCAGGATATCAACATGAGCGAAGTCCCCGAGCTTAGGGCGAAATACGGCAAGCCGGTTGTCTTTGACGAGATATGCTACGAGGGCAACATCGATTGCGGCTGGGGCAACCTCTCCGGATTCGAGCTTACTCATCGCTTCTGGACGGCTGTGGTCTGCGGTGGATACTGCACCCATGGCGAGACATTTTACGATCCGCAGGACGTTCTTTGGTGGGCAAAGGGCGGAATCCTGAAAGGTGAGAGCCCGAAAAGGATAGCTTTCCTGCGCGGAATTGTTGAGAGCCTGCCTTCGCCGCTGGATTATTATTCGCAGGGAATGGCGTGGCTTACAAAGGAAAAGGTGCTTGAGCTTAAAAAGAACGGTCTGCCAGAAAATCTTAAATACGACTTCTGGGCGCGCGGACTTACCTCGCTGCCGGACGACAGAATACAGCCGTTTATCCTTAAAAGCAGGGGAGCGGCGGGAATCTGCAAAGACGGCTCTGCCGCGATATGGTACTACGGCAGAACCTGCTCGACGATAAATTATATAACCCTGCCGGATGGAGGAAGCTATGATATCGAGGTTATAGACATCTGGGAGATGACTAGGACTCCTGTTATGCAGGGCGTTCAGGGTACGGTCACCGTAAATCTCCCCGGAAAAGAGGGAATCGCCGTTCTGGCGGTAAGAGTTGGTTAACGGAGGTATTAATATGTCAAAAATATACAGCTGGGGAATAATGGCTACCGGAAAGATAGCCTACACGTTTGCAAAAGCCGTAAACTCCGTCCCTGATGCAAGGCTGTACGCCTGCGCTTCGAGGACGGCGGCGAAAGCGGAAGAATTTGCCCGCAAAACAGGCGCGCAAAAGGTGTATTCAAGCTATGAGCAGCTTGCACGCGACCCCGAAGTGGATATCGTTTACATAGCTTCACCGATGAGCTGCCATTATGAAAACGCTCGGCTCTGTTTGGAAAACGGCAAAAACGTCCTCTGCGAAAAGAGTATCACGCTCAATTCCGGCGAGCTTGAAAAGCTTGTATCGCTGGCTAAGCAAAAGGGTCTTTTCTTTATGGAAGCTATGTGGATGAAGTGCCTGCCGGCGTTCCTTAAAGCCAGGGAGTGGGTGGAAGCCGGTCTGATAGGGGATATCCGCGCCATCCGCGCAGACTTCTCCTGCCCGAACCGGTATAACCTTTCGGACAGACTTTTCGATGCCAAGCTCGGCGGCGGCGCGCTTCTTGATCTGGGCGTATATCCCATAACCTTTATAACCGCCTTTCTGGGATACGAGCCGGATAGCATAAGCTCGGCTGCAAACATCGATATGGGCATCGACCTGAACGAAACCGTTATAATGAAGTATAAAAACGCCTACGCAAGCTTTGTCGCGGGCTTTGATATCGACAACGACAACCGCGCGGTGATAGTTGGAACAAAGGGCAGAATCGCCTTCGACCCGTGGTTCCACTGCACCTGTGCCGTCAGGCTTTATGATAAGTCATGCAAGCTGATTGAGGAGAGCACTACCCCTCACCCCTGCAACGGCTATGAGTATGAGATTATCGAGGCGCAGAACTGTATTAGCGCGGGTCTTGCCGAGAGCAGGAAAGTGCCGCTCGCCGGAACTGTCGGTGTCATGAGGATAATGGACAGTCTCCGCCGCGACTGGGGGCTTGTATATCCGGCAGAAAAGTAATCGCTGAGCATACATTTATATAAAATTCGCAGACACAAGGAAATTTTTCCGAATGTCTGCGAATTTTTTTCAAAAACCCCTTGACAAAACCGTTTTCATGTAGTATTACTGTATTAGTCAATTGGTACAATAATACTGACGGCAGGAGGTGAATATAATGAAGTGGGAATTTTCAGACGACCGACCCATCTACACTCAGATAGTCGAGCAGATGAAGCTGTTCATAGTTTCGGGAGAGGTAAGTCCGGGGGAAAAGGTAATGTCGGTGCGAGATCTTGCCTCTGCCGCAGGCGTCAATCCCAACACAATGCAGCGCGCGCTTTCCGAACTTGAACGCATGGGGCTTATGCAATCAAACCGCACAAGCGGGCGGTTTGTCACCGAGGATGTTGGAGTGATCCAAAGCGCAAAGCTTGAAATCGCCCGAAGAAGCATATCCGATTTTCTGGACAGTATGCGAAAAATCGGGTACGACCGGAAAGCGGCGATAAAGCTTCTTGAAAGCATGGACGAAGCCTCATAGCACGGCTTTAATATGGGAACAATCAGAAAGGAATGATTTAATATGAGCAACACTGTGATGGAATGCAGAGGGTTGTGTAAAAGCTACGGCGCGGTTGGCGCGCTGAAAGATGTAAATATCGAAATAACAGGCGGCAAAATTGTCGGTCTGCTGGGTCCGAACGGAAGCGGAAAAACCACTCTTATAAAAATAGCCAACGGTCTTTCAACTCCCACCTCCGGCGAGATCAAGATTTGCGGCAATCCAATCGGGGTGCAGTCCAAAAAGGATATATCCTACCTGCCCGACTGCGTTTCGCTGCCCGAATGGATGAAGATAAGCGAGCTTTTAAAGTTCTACTGCGATTTCTACGCTGATTTCAAGCTTGAAAAAGCCAAGGATATGCTTAAAAGCCTGAATCTTGACGAAAATCAGCGGTTCAAGACCTTATCAAAGGGCAACAAGGAAAAGGTTCAGCTTGTTTTAACCATGAGCCGCGAGGCTAAGCTTTATCTTTTGGATGAACCCTTAGGCGGCGTTGACCCTGCCACCCGCGATTATATTTTAAACACCATCATCTCCAACTACAACCCCGAAGCGGCGGTGGTTATTTCCACTCACCTTATTTCGGACGTTGAAAAGATCCTCGACGAGGTATTCTTTATAAAGGACGGAACCATAGTCCTCAACGATATGGTGGATAATATTCGCGACCAGCGCGGAATGAGCGTTGACTCGCTTTTCAGGGAGGAATTCAGATGTTAGGAAAACTTTATAAATATGAGTTCAAAGCTTGCGGAAGGGTGATTTTCCCGATTTTCGGAGCGGCTATAATAATGAGCATTATGGCGGCACTGTCGCTAGCAATAACTCCGAGCAAAGTAACAAGCACCAGTCAGGCTGTAATCGGCGTGTTGATCACATTGGTGATGATAGTTTTTGTGTTCCTGCTGTTTACATCCATGCTTTTAAGCTTTATCTTTGCAATAAGGCGGTTTAAAGTAAACCTGCTGGGCAAGGAAGGTTATCTTATGAACACTCTGCCTGTAAAGCCCCTTTCAAACGTCATGGCAAAGCTGTTATGCTCGCTTGTCTTCCAGATACTTTCGGTGATAGTAGCGATAAACTGCATACTTCTTTGCACGGTGCTGTCCAACAAAGAATATATTTCGGAAGCCTTTGAAGCTATCGGCGACATTTTCAGCGCGCTTGTTCATTTGAGCGCAAACGGATGGCTCAACCTTATCCTTGTCATCATTCTGATGATAGTGTCGGTCATAAAGAGCTACTCAATGATATACTCCGCGATGTCGATGGGCTACTCCTTCAACAAGTGTAAGGCACTTATCTCTATCGGACTGGTAATAGCCTTCTCGGCTGTAGAGAGCATTATAACAACCCTTATCTCCAGGGAGGGTATCGAATACTACTTTGAGAATCTGGAGCAGTATCAAAGTGCCTTTGCGCTTTCGCTGCTGGCGTCTATTATTTTCCAAGCAATATTCGCTTCAATCTACACCGCGCTGACGACCTTCTTCCTTAAAAGAAGACTCAACCTTGAATAAGTCGGAAGGACATAAAATTATCCCCTGCTCGGTATGATGGAGCAGGGGATAATACTAATCTCCGTCTGAAATGATAGCAAAAAATCGGGCACAAAACCGCTGTACGATGGGTTTTGCACCCGATTTTTTGGACATTTCTAGACGGATGTTAGTATAATTGCGCTTATTCAACTACAATATCCTTAAGATATTCATATGCGACCTCGCCCATCTTGCAATAGCCAGCGTCGTTGGGGTGGAGGTAGTCGTTCCATACCGAAACGTACTGGTCGTCGAGCTTGTCGGGGTCGGCAGGGTCTGCTAACGCTGCTTCAAAGTCGATGTAGCCGTCGAATCCGGACTTGTCCGACTTTATAAATTCGTTCAGAGCCTTGCGGGTCTTATCATGAAGCTCGGAATAGTAGCCGCTTCCCTTGATGGGGGTAAGGGTTCCGCCGTAAATCTTAATGCCGTTTTCGTGGCACTTTTTAATCATCACCTTGTATTCCTCGATGATTTTATCGGACATATCCTCGCCCTCGTAGCCGATATCGTTTATGCCTATCATGACAACGCAGTACTTAACGCCGGGGACGTTGATAACGTCTCTGTCAAACCTGTCCTTGCAGGCAGTACCCAGACCGCCGAAAACAGCGTTTCCGCCTATGCCCTTGGCTGCAACGGCTATGTTTTTGGTGGACTCGTTTGCCTGAAGCCTGCGCGCCAGCTCGTCGGAATATCTTGCAAAAGCGTTGGTGGTGGAGCTTGCACCGTCGGTGATGGAGTCGCCTATGCAGACAATTGTCTTTGTTCCGGCTTCGCCCCAGGTTTCAAGGCTGTTTAAAAAGTACCAGCTTGTCATAACCTTTCCGGGGTTAAAGGTTTCGTCGGCAAGATGGTCGCCGGATGCAATCCATGTCGAAGCTCTTGCGGCGGTGTGGCTGGTGATGGTTCCGCCGGTGAACTTGCCGAACTTCATGGTTACGGCTAAATCGTCCAGCGCTTCAAACTTAAAATCGATTTCGTCTGAGGCGACAACCGTTCCCGGTTCTATGGTTACTTCATTTGCGCCGCCGAAGGTAACGGCAGTGTCGGTAGAAGCGTCGATAGCGGGCGCGTTGGGGTCTAAAAGATGGGCAATGTGAACACCCTCGATAATAACCGGAATGTCGCCGTATTCGTTGGATAATGTAAGCTTGATCTTTTCGCCGCCGATGGACACCCTTATCTGCTGACGGCAGGGGTTTTCTTTAAGAGCGGGGTCCATAGGAGTTTCGTCGGGTCCGGCGGTAAGCTGAGCCGAGGTCCATGTGGTAAACCATCCTGCCTCGTCCTTGGTCTCAACAACCTTTGATTCTTCGCCGCAGGAAGCAAGCGACAGAAGCATTATCATGCCAAGAATCAGTGCTAAAAGTCTTTTCAGTTTCATTTTTATACTTTCCTTTCTTGTTGTTTTGCGTAATTTATCTTTTAGGAATCATCCTGCTTAGCCGATTAATTCCTTAAGGTGCTGATAAACTGTTTCGCCCACTTTCTTGTAGCCGCTATGATTAAAGTGCAGATAGTCGTTCCAAACGGAAACATATGATGAAGACATCTTGTCGGGGTCGTTTTCTGAAGCGACAACCTTGCACATATCAATGCAGGCGTCAAAGCCGGAATCCTCCGACAGAACAAATTTGTTGACCTTTATGCGGATGCTTTCATGAAGCTCGGAATAGTAGCCGTTGCCCTTGAATGGGGTTATTGTAACGCCTATAACCTTTATGCCCTGCTTGTGGCATCTTTCGGTTATGGACTTGTATTCTCTTATGATATCATCCGAGATATCGGTTTTAGACGCCCCGATATCGTTTACGCCCATAAACAGTACGCAGTATTTAACGCCCGGAATCTTTAAAACGTCCCTGTTGGCGCGGTTGGTTCCCGCTATTTCTCCACCGTAGATATATAAAGCCGTCGCGCCTATGCCCATGTTTACCACCGACAGATTGTTAAGCTTTTCATCCTTGCGCAACAGGCGCGAAAGCTCGTCGGTGTAGCGGGCAAAGGCGTTTGTCTCAACGCTTGCGCCGTCGGTTAGGGAATCGCCAAGGCATACAATAGCTGCGCTGTCGTTTGAAGCCATTGTGTCAAGCTCGGTTATAAAGTACCACGAGGTCATCTCCTCGATGTCGGTAAAGTCGTTGTCCTTGGCGTGATCGCCCTTGACAATCCATGCCGAGCATCTCGAAGCGGTGTGGCAGGTGAGCGTTGAGGGAACGTTGCCAAGCTTCATGGTAATAGCAAGGTCTTCAAGCGGGGCAAATTCAAAATCGATAACGTCGGTTGTAATCCTCTTTCCGGCGGGGACTACGAACGATGGCTCTGAATTGCAGGTCAGCGCAATTTGCGAATCAAGGTCTACCTTGTGGCTCTTGGGATTGTCTATCCTTGCAAGCATAAGCGAGCCTATTTCAAGGTCGGTTTCGCCGTATTCGTTGGATATAACAAGCCTTAGCTTGTTTCCGCCGACTGATACCCTTATCTGCTGGCGCAGGGTGTTGTTTTCAAGCGTGGGATTTTTGGGAATCTGTTCGTCCGCGGGGGTGAGCATAGCCGTGCCCCATGTTGCCAACCAGATCTCGTTTTTGATTTCTGTCATTTTGTCATCTTCCTTTGTGCTATCTGTTTTTGCCCTGCGCATGCAGGCTTGCCAATTACTTTGCAGAAGCCGCTGAGCATAAGCCCATTAATAAATACAGTATAGCATTTTCTATCGAAAAAGTAAACCGAAATATGCAAATTTATATACAATATAAAACGGAAATTGCAGCTGCGGTCTGCGTATGACACGCGGGCATACTGCATATTATGTTCCTGAATGTGTCGGGCAGGGCGATTTTTTATAAATTTAACAAAAACATCACAGTATTATTATTTACTTTTTGCAAAATCGATATTGACAATTTCAATTCAAAAGTATATAATTAACTCGTTAATTGTTAACTGATAAATTATTTTTATGAAAGGAATGGTACAGATGGAGTCAGGTTCCCGAAAGGACAGATTTAAGCAGTGTATGCACCTGTTTTTAAAGTGCAATCGCCTTCACCATGCGCTGGTTGAAACAAAGGTCAGCGCGCTGGGGCTTCACCGCAGTCAGCATACAATGCTGCTGACAATCAATTTCAACGGCAACATCTCGCAAAAGGAGCTTGCAAAAAGAATGGAGATATCTCCCGCCGCGGTAACGGTAACCCTGAAAAAGTTAGAGGCGCAGGGATTTATCGAGCGTGCGCAGTCGGAGGACGATTCGCGCGTTAACAACATAACCGTAACGCCCAAGGGCAAGGAAGTAATCAACATGACCGGCGCGATTTTCGACGAGGTGGACGAAAGAACCTTCGACGGTTTCTCGGAGAATGAGCTTGAAGAGCTTCTCAGCTACTTAAAGCGGGTATCCTCAAATCTTAAAACCGCTTCGGGCTGCGATAAGCACTGCTGCTGAAAGGAGAAATTCACTTGAAAACATGGTTTAAATATATAAGACCCTACTGGATGTACTTTCTGATAACCCCGCTGTGTATGCTTGTCGAGGTTGCCGGCGAGGTTATCATGCCTAAGCTTTTAGGCACTGTTATCGACTCGCAGATGGATGGCACGCTGACCGTCGCCAAGGGCCTTTTGGTAATGGGCGGAATAATTCTGTGTGCGGTTTTAATGATGGCAGGCGGAGTAGGCGGCTCATATTTCGGGGCAAAGGCGTCTGTTAACTTCGCAGCAGACCTGCGGCAGGACGTTTTTGAAAAGGTGCAGACCTTCTCGTTTGCCAATATCGACAAGTTCTCCACCGGTTCGCTGGTAACAAGGCTTACAAACGACGTTACCCAGATGCAGAACTTTATAAATATGCTTTTAAGGATGGCTTTCCGCGCACCGGGTATGCTCATCGCTGCACTTATCATGTCGATAAGCCTTCAGCCAAAGCTTTCGGTTACATTTGCGGTTTCAATACCGGTTCTTCTGGTATCGGTCGGAGCTATTATCCTCACCGGATTTTCGCGGTTCGGTCGGGTTCAGAAAAAGCTCGACGCCTTAAACTCCACCGTTCAGGAGAACGTAACCAACGTTAGGGTGGTTAAAAGCTTTGTCCGTGAGGATCACGAAATCGACAAGTTCGGCAACGCAAACCGCGAATACAAGCGTGCCAGCATGAGCGCAATGAGAATTATGATTTTCATGTCGCCGGTTACAACGCTTATCATGAACGTTACCGTTTTGTGCATAATCTACTTCGGCTCGAGAATGGTGTTCGACACCGCGGGAATCGGAATGGGCGTTGGCGATTTGCAGATGTTCGTTACATACACCAACCAGATTTTGTTCTCACTGATGATGGTTTCCATGCTTCTGATGATGTCATCGCGTGCGCTGGCATCGGCAAAGCGTATCAAGGAAATACTCGACGAGCAGCCCGACATCCGCGATAACGAGACCGCCGACCCCGAGCTTACCGTTAAGAACGGCGAAATCGAGTTTAAAAACGTCACATTCCGTTACTACAAGAACTCAGACGAAAGCGTGCTTAATAATATCAACCTGAAAATACCGGCAAAGTCGATCGTGGGAATAATCGGCTCGACCGGCTGCGGCAAAACCACTCTTGTTTCGATGATATCAAGGCTTTACGACCCCGACGAGGGCGAAGTTCTTGTCGACGGCAGAAACGTTAAGGACTACACCATCTACAACCTGCGCGAGGGTATAGGTATGGTTTTGCAGAACAACACCCTGTTCTCCGGAACGATTGAGGAAAATCTCCGCTGGGGCGACGAGGACGCTTCCGAGGAGGAGATAAAAGCCGCCGCACACAGCGCTCAGGCGGATAAATTCGTCGATTCGTTTAAAGACGGCTATCAGACCGAAATCGACCAGGGCGGCACCAATGTTTCGGGCGGGCAAAAGCAGCGCCTTTGCATAGCGCGTGCGCTTCTTAAAAAGCCGAAGGTGCTTATTTTAGACGACTCCACCAGCGCGGTAGACACCGCAACCGAGACTCAGATAAGGCTCGCGTTCAAAAACGAGCTTGCCGACTTCACCAAAATAATCATCGCCCAGAGAATAACCTCGGTGCAGGACGCCGACATTATAGTAGTTATGAACGAGGGCGAGATTTCGGGCATAGGCACTCACGAGCAGCTGCTTGAAACCAACGAAGCGTATCAGGAAATCTATTATTCCCAGAACGACGCCCAAAGGAAAGGAGCGTGAGCGGCATGGCAAGAGATTTAAAAGAGCTTCAGAAGCAGTATAATTCCTCAGCCACCGCTTTAAGAATGGGCGGTGGTCCCGGAGGCGGAGGTCCCAGAGGTAGAGGGGGAGTCCGCGTCGGAAAATCCAGCCTTAAGCACGGCTCGCAGACCATTAAAAGAATGCTCAGCTATCTTAAAAACTACAAGTTCAGAATAGTTATCATTCTTTTGTGCATGCTTGTAAACACGGTTGCATCGCTCTGCGGCGGATATCTTTTAGCGCCGATTATCAACAAGCTGAGCCTTGCAGTAAGCGGGCAGGAGCAGCCTTTAAGCGGTCCTGAAAGAATAGTCGATAACATCATTGCCGGCTTTACGGGTCCCATAAACGTCGCCGTCAGAAGCGAAATGATGAGCTACATAATCGTTGTAATATGTATCTTTGCCGTTGTCTACGGAGTCGGCGTTATAACCAGCTACTTGCAGTCTAGAATGATGCTTGTAGTATCTCAGGGAACCATTGAATCTATAAGAAACGACCTGTTCACCAAGCTGCAAAGGCTTCCTGTCAGATTCTTCGATTCCCACCCCACCGGCGAGGTTATGTCACGCTTTACCAACGATATCGACAATATAGACGTTATGATAAACAACTCGCTAACGTCCATCATATCCGGCGTTGTAAACCTTTTGGGTACATTTTTCTTTATGATAACCACCAACTGGATTTTAACGCTTGTTACCATCTTCTTCATACCGGTATTTGCGCTGGGCGGCGGAGCTATCGCAAAGATATCCTCAAAATACTACTCCGGACAGCAGGCGGCTTTGGGTGCAGTAAACGGCTACACCGAGGAAACCGTAACCGGTCAGAAGGTAATCAAGGTGTTCAATCACGAGCAGACCGCGGTTGACGAGTTCAGCATTTTAAATAAGGATATGCGCGAAAAGCAGTTTAAGGCGCAGTTCTACGGCTCTATCATGGGTCCGCTTATGGGCAACACATCTCAGATATCCTACGGCGTTACCATCGGCGTGGGCGCAATACTTATGGTGTTCGGCAAGCTTTCAACCGGTGCTTTGGGACTGTTTGCGCAGTACTCCAAGCAGTTCTCAATGCCGATAAACAACATCTCCCAGCAGATGTCAACCATATTTGCAGCTCTTGCCGGAGCGGAGCGAGTATTTGAGGTTATGGACACCGACCCCGAAGCGGCGGATGTCCCCGATGCCTTGGCAGACGTTATCAGGGGCGACGTTGTGCTTAAAGACGTAAGCTTCGGCTACGTTCCGGATAAAACGGTGCTTAAGCACATCAGCCTTTATGCAAAGCCCGGACAGAAGATAGCCTTTGTCGGCTCGACCGGCGCAGGCAAGACAACCGTCACCAACCTGTTAAATCGCTTCTACGATATCAACGAGGGCGAAATACTTATCGACGGCAGACCGCTAAAGGACTACAGCCGCGACTTCCTGCGGAAGAACATCGCCATGGTTTTGCAGGACACCCACCTGTTCACCGGCACGGTCA
>ENA-ORMR01002565-ORMR01002565.1-human-gut-metagenome-genome-assembly--contig:-NODE-2565-length-11037-cov-3.061555_pt1 | contig 11037 bp, 12 predicted proteins | sample MGYA00242107_ERZ509003 | MGnify/ENA primary metagenome ERZ509003 (study PRJEB26280, sample SAMEA2338699) | human gut metagenome | biome: human gut; feature: human-associated habitat; material: faeces... | reverse complement strand
AATAATATTTTATATTATTTAATTTATTTATTATTGAAACAATTTAATTTTTTATTTATTTCAACTAAATGTATTTTCACAAAATCCACTTCTAATTATTATTTCCCCAGACAAAATTTCGAAAATATTTCATTTATTATATCTTCTGATACATTTTGTCCAGTTATTATTCCTAACTCAATAAGTGCTTCTTTAATATAAATTCCAATTATATCAATTGGTAAACATTCATTGATAGTGTCTATTGCCTTTTTAATATTACTTTTTGCTTTTTTTATCTGATTTTTATGTCTTGTATTGGTTATAACCATTGAATTATCTAATTCTACCTCTCCCATATTAAATATATTAATAATTTTTTCATATAAACTTTGTATACCATCACCCATTTTAGCAGACATTTTCACAATGGGTATATTTAAATTTAATATTTCCTCTTTCTGCTCTAATACATGCTTTCCTAAATCAATTTTATTTAATACAATTATTGATTTCTTATTTTTTATCATATCTAAAATTTGATAATCTTCTTTTTCTAATTCTCTTGAATTATCAAAAATTGAAATTATTAAATCTGCTTTATTTATCAAATCAATTGATTTATTTACACCTATTTCCTCGATTTTGTCATTTGTTTCTCTAATACCTGCAGTATCAATTAATTTTAATGGTATTCCTTTTAAATTTATATACTCTTCAATTGTATCTCTTGTTGTTCCTGCAATATCACTCACTATAGCTCTCTCTTCATTAAGAATTAAATTTAATAATGACGACTTTCCAGCATTCGGCTTTCCAATTATTATTGTGTTTATTCCTTCTTTTAAGATTTTTCCAGTTTCAAAACTTTTCTCCAAAATATCCAGTTTTTCTAATATAATCCCCAATTTCTCTATAGCTCTTGTATTTGTAACTTCTTCAATATCATATTCTGGATAATCAATTGTGGCTTCTATATCTGACATTATATCTAATAAATAGCTTCTGATTTCTTCTATCTTTTTAGATAACCAACCTTCTAACTGATTAACAGAAGCTTTTGCTTCTTTCTCTGTCCTTGAATTAATCAAATCAATAACAGATTCAGCTTGTGACAAATCTATTCTCCCATTCAAAAAAGCCCTTTTAGTAAATTCACCTGGTTCAGCAATATTTGCTCCACTCTTCAAGCATTGCTCCAATATCATTTTTTGAACAACTATTCCTCCATGTGAATTGATTTCACACATATCTTCTGTAGTATAACTTTTAGGTGATTTAAAGAAAGATACTAATACTTCATCAATTATTTCTTCTGTATCAGGATTTACAATATACCCAAATTTTATATTATATCCTTTTATATCATCAAATCTTTTATTTTTAGGTTTAAAAATTTTTTCTAATATTTTAAAACTTTCTTTCCCACTCATTCTTATTATCCCTATTCCGCCATTCCCCATAGCAGTAGAGATTGCAACAATAGTCCCCATTTTTCTTCCTCCTAACAAAAAAATCAAAGTTTGAAATCAGTTTAATAATTTATATTTATAAACTAAAATCCGAACTTTGACTTCCGATTTATTATTATATTATTTTTTAGAAATTATAATTCTTCTATTTGGCTCTTCACCAAAACTATGTGTATCTATTTTTGTATTTTCTTGCAATTTACTATGTATTATTTTTCTCTCATATGCAGACATTGGTTCTAAAGTAATCGATTTACCTGTTTTTATTACTGTCTTAGATATTTTTACTGCTAATTCTTCTAGAGTTTTCTCTCTTTTTTCTCTATATCCTTCAATATCCAAAAGGACTTTAACTCTATCTTCAAAATTTCTATTTACTATACTTGATAATATTATTTGTAAAGAATTTAAATTCTCTCCTCTATATCCAATTAACTTTCCTGCATGATTCCCAATCAACTCAACTAAAATATTATTATTAACAATATTAATTTTATATTGTATTTCATTATTATGTAATTTTTCTAAGAACTGTTTTAAAAAATTTTCTAAAATTACTTTTCTATCTTCCATATCTGTAATAATATTATCTTCTTTTTTTACATTAATATTATTCTCTTTTTTTTCTTTAATTTTTAATTCTACCTTTACAACTCTTGGAGTTAAGATACTAAAAAAACTTCTTTTTTCTGTATTTTCTAAAACCTTTATTTCAACCTCATTTTTAGAAACATTCAACTTTTTAAGTCCATTTTCAATAGCCTCATTTGTTGTTTTTCCTTCGGATATAATACTCTCAAGCATTTTCTTTTTCCTCCTTAGAATTCATAATTTTCTGAATAACTAATCTTTCTATTATCATTAAAATATTGCTTACCAACCAGTATAATGCTAATCCTAATGGTGCTATTAATGCAATTGATACTGACATAATAGGCATCATATATGTCATACTTTTATTCATACTTTGCATTGCTTCTAACTCATTTGACTCTTGTTCTTTATCTGTTTCTTCACTATTTTTAACTCTACCATTTTGCATGTTTGTTGTCATTTTAATAGAAATAAAAGAAGAAATTACATATAAAATTGGTATAATATATACTTTGTAATCATTTAAACTTTGTGTTGGAACTTTACTTAAATCTAAACCTATAAAATCCATGTTTAGTCTTAAATTCTCTAATGCTTCTTTCTTTTTTTCCAATGATTCTCTATCTTCCATATTGTCATTTTTTAAGGTGTTTGTTATTTGTTGATAATCTGACTCAGCAGAATTTATTATTGCTATTTCTTTATATGATGATTTATTACTATTTTCTTCTACTTTATTTGTATATTCTTTATAAATTTCTAATTCTTGAACATGTTTCATATGCGTTAATGGTTGACTAACAAGCCAGAATACAGATAAAATTATAACAATTTGTATAATTGCACTTAAACATCCACTAAAAGGATTCATTTTTTCCCTTTTATATAATTCCATTATTTCTTGATTTAATTTTTCTTGGTTATTTTTATATTTTTTCTGAAGTTCCTGTGTTTCCTTTTGTATCTTAGAAGTTTTTTTCATCGATTTCTGCTGACTAATAGTTATAGGAACCAAAATTATTCTTAATATTATAGAAAATAATATTATAGCTATTCCATAATTATTAAATACATTATAAAGACCATTTAATAAATATCCAAAAAGATCTGATAATAATCCCATAAATCCTCCTTTTTTATTTTAAAGGGTCATATCCACCTTTTGAAAATGGATTACACTTTATTATTCTTTTTATTCCTAAATATATCCCTTTTATACATCCATACTTTTCAATTGCCTGAATAGTATATTGTGAACAAGTTGGATAATACTTACACTCTATCCCCATAACTTTAAACATTGGGGAAATAAACCTTTTATATACTTTAATTACAAAAATTATTACTTTTTTCATATTTTTAACAACTTAGCTCTTTTAAAAATATTTTTCATATCATTTTTTATTGTAAAATAATTAGCTTGTTCTATGTTCTTGTTTTTATTCCATAAAAAAACAATATTATATAGTAAGAAAAAATATATTAAGGAGAATGGATATATGCATACTCAAATGTTGACTTCCAAATTTGGTGGGGAATTAATAAGCTTCAAGCTAAATGGAGTAGAAAGAATACATCAAGGTGAAGAATGCGTAGACGAAAATGGAAAAGTTTTTTGGAAAAGACATTCACCAGTATTATTCCCAACAGTAGGTAAACTAAAGAAAAATCAAACTATTATTAATGGCAAAACATATGAGATGCCACAACATGGATTTGCAAGAGATTTAGAATTTGAGCCAGTTACTAAATTAGACAATTTTCATTCTTATGTATTAAAAAGTAATAAAAACACTATTTCAAAATTTCCTTTTGATTTTGAATTATATACAACATATAGATTAGATGATAATAAATTAACAACTATTTATAAAGTTATAAATGTAGGAACTACAAGTATGCCATTTGGTATAGGTGGTCATCCAGCATTTAAAATAAATCTAGAGGATTTAAAAAATGAAAATTATTATTTAGAATTTGAAGAAGATGAAGATAAAATTCATTTTCTATATTTGGTTGATGGTTTAATTGGAACTGAATATGCAAAAAATAGGATGAGTGATAAAAGAAGAATCTATATTAGTAAAGATACATTTAATAATGATGCTTTAATAATGAAAGGCATAACATCTTCTAAAATAAGTCTAAAAAAACGTGATACTGAAAGAACAGTGTTAACAATGGATTTTTCAGGATTTCCATATTTAGCAATATGGTCAAAACCCAATGCTCCATTTTTATGTATAGAGCCTTGGAAAACTACAGCAGACACATTAAAATCAACAGGAGTATTTACACAAAAAACAGATATTTTAGTATTAAAACCAAAAGAAGAGTTTGAATGTAAATATACAGTAGAATTTTTTGAGGAATAGAAGGAACTTTTATGGGAAAATTAATATTAATAATTTTAGGTTTGTTAATTACATTAATAGGTGTGATTATGATATATGATTCTAGATTGTTAACTAAAAGATTTTTTAGTTTTGGTGACCAAAATGAAGGAACTTTTGGTCTTAAAATTGTAGGTTTTATTATTGCAATTGTTGGTGCTGGTATAATATTTTTCTTATAAATAATAAAAAATAGTTGTAATTTAACAAAAATGATGATAATATAAAAAAATAATAAATAAAAACTATAAAAAAGAGGAGTAAATTTAAACTTATCTAGATAAGAGAAAAGAAGTTGTTATAGCTGAGAGCTTCTTATAGAAAAGAAAATTGAAGGTAGCTTTTTTGTTGATATATTGAAAATTTAGTAGGTATATCCGTTTTGCATACGTTATATGCTTTAAAGATACTAAAATTTTAATTAGTAATTAAGGTGGTACCGCGAAGCTTGAATCCTCGCCCTTATATTAGGGTAAGAGGATTTTTTGATTATTAAAGGAAATTTATTATTAGTAGTAATAAGTTATGAGTAAGTACAAGGAGCATTATAAAACTACTTTGTTGGTATTATAAGAAAATGTTCTAAAAATGGTGACAATTTATATTTTGAATTGTCTAAATACTATGGTTATATTATAAAAAATATAAATTATTTAGATGGTATTGTTCAAACTTAAATTTAGAAATAATATAAACTATTATTGTAATTTAAGGATATAGTATTAGAATCTAAATTAGCTATAAATTTATAAAGGGGGAAATTAAATGAGAAATCATGAATTAAATGAAAAGTATAATCCAAAAGAATTTGAAGAGGAATTATACAAAACATGGGAGGAAAAGGGATATTTTAAACCAAGTATGGATAAGACAAAAGAAAGTTACTCTATTATGATGCCACCTCCAAATGTAACAGGAAAACTTCATATGGGACATGCATTAGATGCTACTATACAAGACTTTTTAATTAGATATAAAAGAATGCAAGGTTTTAACACTTTGTGGCTTCCAGGTACAGACCATGCAGCTATCTCTACAGAAATGAAGGTTGTTCAAAAATTACGAGAAGAAGGAAGAAAAAAATCTGATTTAACTAGAGAAGAGTTTTTAGAAAAAGCATGGGAATGGACTAAAGAATATGGTGGAACAATACAAAAGCAACAAAGAAAAATGGGATGTTCTTGTGATTGGGAGAGAAGTCGTTTTACATTAGATGAAGGACTATCTAATGCAGTTGAAACAGTATTTTTAAAACTATATGAAAAAGGATATATATATAAGGGTAAAAGAATGATAAACTGGTGCCCTAATTGTAAAACATCAATTTCAGATGCAGAGGTTGAATATAAAGAAGAAGCATCACATATTTGGCATATTAAATATCCTATTAAATATTCAAATGAATATTTAGTAGTTGCAACAACTAGACCAGAAACAATGCTTGGTGATACTGGTGTTGCTGTAAATCCTAAAGATGATAGATTTAAGAACTTAATAGGAAAAAAATGTATTTTACCTATTATGAATAAAGAGATTCCAATTATAGCAGATCCGTTTGTTGATATGGAATTTGGAACTGGATGTGTAAAATTAACACCATGTCATGACCCTAATGATTATCAAGCAGGTTTAAAAAATAATTTAGAATTTGTAGAAGTTTTTGATAGTAATTTAATAATGAATGATTTGATTCCTGAAGTAAAAGGAATGAATGCATATGAAGCAAGAAATGTAATAGTAGATATGCTAAAAGATTTAGGGCTTTTAATTAAAATAGAAGATTATACACATAATGTTGCAAAATGTGAAAGATGTAAAACAACTATAGAACCAACTATTTCAGACCAATGGTTTGTAAAGATGGAAAAGCTTGCAAAACCTGCGATTGAAGCAGTAAGAAATGGTGATGTTAGATTTATTCCATCTAAATATGATAAAACATATTTTAACTGGATGGAGAATTTACAAGATTGGTGTATTTCTCGTCAATTATATTGGGGACATAGAATTCCTGCATATTATTGTGAGGAATGTGGTGAAATACATGTTGAAAGTAAAATGCCAGAAAAGTGTACAAAATGTGGATGTGATAAATTAGTGCAAGATCCAGATACATTAGATACATGGTTTAGTTCTGCATTGTGGCCATTTTCTACTTTGGGTTGGCCAGAAGAAACAGAAGATTTAAAAACTTTTTATCCAACTAGTACATTAGTAACAGGTTATGATATAATATCACTTTGGGTATCAAAAATGATTTTTTCAGGACTTGAATATTTAGGTAAAAAACCATTTTCAGATGTTATAATACATGGAATGGTAAGAGATGAGCTAGGAAGAAAAATGAGTAAAACTCTTGGAAATGGTGTGGACCCATTACAAGTTGTAGAAGAGTTTGGTGCAGATGCATTAAGATTTTCACTTGTTTTAGGAATATCATTTGGAAATGATATAAGATATATACCAGCAAAAGTAGAACAAGGTGCTAATTTTGCAAACAAATTATGGAATGCTTCAAAATTTGTTTTAATGAATTTAAACGATTATGATGGAAAATTTGATTTGTCAAATTTGCAGGTAGAAGATAAATGGATTTTATCAAAAGCAAATAAATTAGCAGAAGAACTAGCAAACAATATTGATAATTATGATTTAGGTGTTGCAACACAAAAAATATATGATTTTATTTGGAATGAATTTTGTGATTGGTATATTGAGATTGTTAAAACTCGTTTATATGATGAAAATTGTAATACAAGAAAAGAAGCTCAAGGTACATTAAATACAGTTTTAGAATACAGTTTGAAAATGTTACATCCAATAATGCCTTTTGTTACTGAAGAGATTTATACTAAGCTATATAATAATGATGAGAGTATAATGACTTCAAAATGGCCTGAATACAAAGAAGAATTTGATTTTGAATTAGAGGAACAAGAAATAGAAAACTTAAAATCTATTATTGGAGAAATAAGAAATATACGAAATAACATGAATGTTCATCCTTCAAAAAAATCAAAATTAATTTTTGTAACAGAAAAATATAATGATTTAATTGAGCAAAGTGAAGGTTTTATTAAAAGATTGGGTTTTGGAAGTGAAATTATTATACAATCAGATAGAAGTAATATTCCAGAAAATAGTTTTTCAATTATACAAAAAGATTTAGAATTATATATACCATTTGAAGATTTAGTTGACATAGAAGCAGAAAGAGAAAGATTATTAAGAGAAAAGGAAAAACTAGAAGCTGAAGTATTAAGAGCTGAGAAGATGCTTTCAAATCCAGGCTTTGTAAATAAAGCACCAGAAAGTAAGATTCAAGAGGAAAAGGATAAATTAGCAAAGTATAAAGAAATGCTTAAAAATACTGTAGAGAGATTAGAAGGAATGAATTAGGAACGTACCTAGTCAGGTAATGTTGTTTGATTTTGTAATATCTCTATTTTTAGATGATTTTTTAGAATATTTTTATGGGATTTATAATTTTTTATGACAAGTTAAGAAAATTTTTAAAAATAGTAATTTTATTAAATTTGTAGTATACTATGTACATAGGAGAGAATAAAAATGATACAACTAGTTAATGTTAACATAGAGGAATTCAAAAGAGTAGTATTTCCACAATATATAAAGCTATTTCCAAAAGAAGAAAGAAAATCATATGAAGAAATTGAAAAATCATTCAATAAAAACATAACTAAGATAATTGAAATAGTTGATAATGATATATTTATTGGATTTATGATGATTAATACAATAAAAGATAATACATATATTCAATTAGATTATTTTGCAATATTACCAAGATATCAAAATAAAGGATATGGAACTCAAGCATTAAATCTGTTAAAAAAGCAAAGTAGAGAATTTAATGGAATATTGGTAGAAATTGAAAAGTTAGGATTAGGAATTAATGAAACTGAAAATAAACTGAGAGAAAAAAGAATGAAATTTTACAAAAGAATTGGATTTTATAAATTAAATTTTGAACTAGAATGGTTTAAAAATCTCATATTTGTGCCATATATACTTCAAACTTCAAGTTATAAAGATGAGGAAGAAGAAATTCTAAAGAATATTTTTGAAATATGTATTGCAACTCATGGTAAAGACAAAGTAGAAAAAAATTGTAAAGTACTATATAGATATAAAAAATGATAAGTTTATTATATTAGTAATTGAAAGTGAGGGAATATAATATGGAATTTATAAATGATGCATACACAGAAGATGGTTTAAGACTACCAATGGTACATTTTAATAGTCCCAAAAAAGATATATGTGTTATATGTATACATGGAATGTGTCAAACTATAATAGATAATTATTTTGCAGTTGTTTGGGGACAAATATTATCAAGCAATAATATTGGATTAATATATGAACATAACAGGGGACACTCCATAGAAAATGATATATTGATGAAAGATGGAACCTTTAAAAGATATGGATGTATGTATGAAATATTTGAAGATTGCATTTATGATATTGATTTAGCAATTAATAAAGCAAAAGAACTGGAGTATAAAAGAATAATATTATTAGGACATAGTTATGGTTGCAACAAAGTAGTATATTACTATTATAAAAAAATTCTGATATTATAGGTATTATTTTAGCAAGTGCACCAGATATGTTAGGGTCTCATTTTGTTGCTGAAGATGATTATGAAGATTTACTTGTAGAATCAAAAGAAAATATAGATAACGGAAATCCAACAAAACTTTTAAATAAAATGCTAGAAAATTATATGTATATAAGTTCACAAACTTATTATAATTGGTATAATAATAATTCTAATCTTAACAATTTACCAGTTATATCAAATCCAGAAAAATGGGAGCAATTTGAAAAAATAGATGTTCCTATACTTACTTTTTCAGGTTCAGATGAATTAGAACATTATTTACACTTAGATTTATTAAAATCAAAAGCAAAAGGTTGTAATGATTTTGAGTATAAAATTATAAATGATACGAATCACTTTTATCATTCAAAAGAAAATGAAATTGGTAATTTGATTTTAAACTGGATAAAAAATAGATACTAATATCTATAGAAATAATAGTGTATGGGAGGAAAAATATGTATAAGAAGATATCGAAAAATGAAAAGATAACAAGAAATATTAGTGATGTACATTCGGCAGACAATTATTTAACTAGAGAGACTACAGAAAGTGTTAGTGTAGCAGTTACTAGATTAAGTGGAAAATTAGACTCAAGCAAAATTATAAATGAAAGAGTATATTATTTTATTAGTGCAGATGTTGATTTTATGATTGATGGTGAAAAGATTCATTGTGAAAGTGGAGATGTATTATATTTAGATAAAGATACTAACTACTCTGCTGAAGGAGATTTTGAAGCAGTTACTATCAATGTACCTGCTTTTGGAGTAATAAAAGATAATTAAATTTTATGATAGTTTATTAAAGTATATAGTAATTTATTGGGAGGATAAAAAATGAATTTGGAAGAATAAAAAAAGATTGCAGTAAAGAGAAAAAGAAAGGTATTCATTTTTTTATTACATCAGTAGCAATATGGACTATTGTTTTAATAGTGCAATTAACAATTCAAAATAGTTTGCTTCAGCAAAAAGATATAGATAGCAATATGGCTGGTCATATTGTGGAATCAATGGTAGATTTTGATTTTAGATTGTTGTGTGAGAAGGAAAGTTACAAACAATTTTATTATAGAAATACAGATAAAGAAGAAATTGATATAATTATAGATAGAAATATAGATATAATTCCGATTGAAGTTAAATATACAAATCAAATCGAAAATTCGGATTTAAAAGTTATAAATAAGTTTATTGAGTCATATAAAGGTATTAATCAGGCTAAGTGTGGTATTGTTATTACAAAAGATATTTTGAAGAAAGAGGGGAATTTATATTTTGTGCCATATTGGTTATTAAATATGTAAGCATTATAGATTTTATTGTTACAATTCACAGTATTTTATTTAAAAACTATTTCTATGCTAGTATGTGCTTTTTAATAAGCCATGAATTGTAATATTTTATTGACCCAAAAGAATCTTTAATAGAATAATAGTTAAAAAAATAGAAGTTAGTATAAAACTAATTTCTATTTTTTTCTTAAGTTGATTTATTATAAAATTTCCAATTTTTGAATTTTAAAAGACACTTATCTAGTATAAGGAACATTTTTTAAAAAAAGGCAGTACATTTTAAGTGCTAAAATAAAGTCATCTAATAAGTCAAAAAATGTCGAAAACTTCCCATAAATCGATAAAACTTCCTAAATTTTGCTATAGGAAAAAAATGGAAATAGGATTATAATAATAAAAAACAAAAGAAGGAGGAGTGTGAATTTGAATAGTAAATACATTCAAGAGGACAAGCTTTTACTGTTACAAATAACAGAAGAAATCGACCATCATACTACAGAAGATATAAGGAGGAAAGCAGATAATGAAATTACGAGATATATGCCTAGAAAAGTTATATTTGATTTTAGTAACGTTGCTTTCATGGACAGTGCAGGAATAGGAATGTTGCTAGGAAGATACAAGGTTATTAAGATGCTTGGTGGACAGCTAGAACTTATGAATGTGAATAAG
>ENA-ORMR01002564-ORMR01002564.1-human-gut-metagenome-genome-assembly--contig:-NODE-2564-length-11046-cov-3.089983_pt1 | contig 11046 bp, 9 predicted proteins | sample MGYA00242107_ERZ509003 | MGnify/ENA primary metagenome ERZ509003 (study PRJEB26280, sample SAMEA2338699) | human gut metagenome | biome: human gut; feature: human-associated habitat; material: faeces... | reverse complement strand
TTAGAAATGCTTAGAGATTATAATGGATATAAGATGTTATACAGTTATCCTATTATGTATACTAAAAATATAAAAACTACTACTAATGTACATTCTTTAATAAAAAAATTATAACTACAAATTATAATTTTTTTAGTTTTGGAAAAATATTTCCAAAACCTGTGAGACTTCATAAGAATTGGAAAAACATTTCCACTTCTCATCAATAACTTTTTTATTTAATATTTATAAAAAAAGATTTTACACATATAAGCGAAAATCTTCTATCTAAAATATTACATACCTACTGTCATCATACTCATTAAAGAAAGTAATAATAACGCTATTATACCTGCTCCTGTACCCATTAACATTGTCATTGTTTTCTTTTCCATAGTTTCTAGACGATTTTTATATTTCTCTTCACGTGCTTTATTTTGAAGTGAAGAAATAGTTCTAGAAAACATTAATAATTGTTCTTGTTTATTTTCTTGTGAACCTAAACTTAAACGATATAACAAACGCATCATTCTCATTGAATCTCTAACTGGATAATCTTTTGCAAAATCCATATATGGATCAACACTAGAATCACCAGCTTCGATTTTAGAAACTAGTTTCTCAAGTCCTGATTTAAATATATCAGGTGCTACTGCTATACTCTTTCTAAGAGCAACTGGTACAGTATAATGTTGAATTAAAATTTCCAAACTCTTTAAATAATATGGAAGCATTAAGTCAATTTTATATAAATGTTTTTTATAAAATCCTTTCAATTGATTATATTGAATTTTATAAACAAAGAATGCACCAATGAATGCTACTATTATAAATAATATATTCATTTTAGGTAAAAATACAATTATTAAAACTACAAGTATGAATAATGCACTCATTATTCTTTCATTGAATTTTTTCTTTAAATCATATTTATTTCCATATCTTACGCTTAATAAAAATTCATAATCATCTTCCATTAAAAATTTAAAATATGGTTCTACTTCACTTATAAATTTTTTACCATCTAAGAATCTATTTACCATCAAAATAGCGATTAATATTACTCCAATTAATATAAACAAAAATCCCATTATTCAGCACCTACATTCTCATTATAGTATTTTTCACCATTTAATATAAAGTAAGTATTAACAATTATTATTGCGTGTAACAAAATATTTGTTGTTATATCACTTAACATTGATATATATGTATCTATTCCAAGTAAGAATTGAACTAACATAACCATTAAATATAACATTATACCAAATTGTAAGAATTTCCTATGGAAGTTTGCTCTATCAATTCTATCTCTATAAACACCTTCAACAAGCATATCTATGTCAAGTGACATATTTTCAAGTGATTGTCCAGCATCTTTTGAACCTTCATTAGTAATTTGTAAGAACAATTGATGCATATTTTTTATTACATAATAATCATATTTATTATTTAAATATTCAATTGATTGTTCAATTGTACCGTTTTCATAAGCCATATCTATCATTACTTTTACATCACTTTTAAAAGGATCTTCTAGTACTCCTGAACTGTAAACACCCTCTATTGCTTTTACGAAGCTTTGAGTGGTTGCAAATTCCATTATTGTATTTGTACAATACACTTGAACTTGTTCAAATATAAATTCACTATATACTCTTTTACATCTTAAATAAGTTAAATAAGGTACTACCATTATTGAAGCTATCGCATAGATTATTGAAATAATTATATTATAAAAATATAAATAAGTAAGAATTCCTGCCGCAGCTGCAAATACTGTTATTTGTAAAGTATATTGTTTAACTGTATATTCTTGACCTAGTTCTTTAACTTTTTGTCTAACTTCTTTAAATGAATATGGCGCATATTTGTTATATACACTACCTACCTGTCTTGCAAAAAATTTATATACATTTTCGCCAGACTTTTTTCTATAGGTTACAATAAAAACTGCTATTACACCTACTAGAATAAATATTATTTTTTCCATTATTTAACCTCCTTTTAGAATAAAATTTCTATATTTTCTTCATTTGAATTTTGAGATATTGGAACGTTTAAATTTGGTTGAATAGGAGTTTTACTAGCGTCCATATTATTGCTTTGAACAACATTTTCAACACTACCATCTTTAAATGGTGATGGTGGACAAATGCAATAAGGATCTAATATTACACCTTGTGCTGATAAATAATCTAACAAATATTTTGTAGGGTTATTTTTTGTTACTTTTCCATCTACACCTTTTAAATAAATATTATTGAATTTTGCATTGTTGTTTTCATCAACATAAAACTCTGTTACTCCAGCAATTTCACGAACGAATCTCTTACTTACTTTATCTTGGTAACCTCTTATATATACACCTATTTGTACATATCTATAAATTGATTTTAAAAATTGTTCAATATCTTGATTTGTTTCTAGCAAGCTATACATACGGTTTGGAATTGATTCTGCTTTATCAGCATGTATTGTTGATAAAATATAGTGTCCTGATGATATTGAGTTACGTATTGCCATTACTGCTTCTGCACTTCTGACTTCGGAAAGTAATATCCATTTAGGGTTTTGTCTCATACAAGTTACTAAAACATCAGAATATGAAGCAATATTGTTTGTTTTCATTGCAACAATATCTCTAGTTGGAAATATACGATCTAGATGAAGTTCTAGTGTATCTTCAACTGTTATAATTTTTTCATTTTCTTTTATTTTTGAACCTAAATATTTTACAAATTCGGTTTTACCACTACCAGTTTCACCACAAACTATTATATTTGCATGACCTTCAACACATTTCACTAAAAAATCATGTATTTCAATTGAAATGTATTTATCTTGTATTATTTTATCTTTTTCCAAACGAATTTTGGCAGGTGTTTTACGTATAACACATGCGATTCCATTTTTTGCAATCGAATCATGTACAAAGTTTAAACGAAGTTCAGCACCCTCAGCATCTAGGAAGGGGTGAGCGGCATTAAACGCTTTCCCCATTACATTCGCACATTGGAATGCTAATTTTTCCATTAACGCATTATTTATCTGAGGTCTATCTACCCTAAATATTCCTTTTGATAATGTTTTTATCCAAACTTGTCCACCATTACTATATGAAATATCTGTAACGTCATCGTCATTTAGATATTCTGTAATAGGGCCAAAATCAATTTGGGAAAACATATTGTTATCCATTTTGTTCCTCTGTGTTATTATCTGTATTTGTATTATTTTCAGTTTGTTGTAATTGTGAATCAGATAGCATTACAGTTTTCTCGTTGATATAATTCTTTAATTCTTCTGAGCTTACTTGAATTTGTCCTTCAGTTCCTACCCATGCACCATGTGGAACAGGGAAAACTTCTACTTCTGTTAAATATTTTGCTTTTAATAATAATATATTTACGTCATATTTTACACCAAATATTATATATGCAGGTGTTCTATTTTCAGCACTGTTTTCAAAAACGTGTTGTCCTGATGCATCTTTTACAGCTAAAACTTTTACGTTTTCTAAGAATTTTCCTACCATGATTTCGCCTTTATCATTAGTTGCTTTCATATATAAGTCTATTTGATTTCCTGGAAAAATTGAGTTTCCATAAGTTGTTTCCATATTAACAGCAAATTGATATGGAATATCTCCTTCTTCTACATCAACAAAAGCTGAATCTGGCATTTGTTCTTTTGTTGTAAGTACGTCTGTATAAAACATGCTTCCTTCTGGTATAACTGTATTATAATTTGAATATAATTTTGTTATTTCGTCAGTATTTAACATTACGTTTGAAGATAAAGTATCTCCTGGAACTTCTATATACTTAATCATTTCTGTTGTTATTTTTGTTCTTGGTTGAATAGTTGTATTAGCAACTGGAACTCTTGTTGGTTTTACTTGTTTGTTTATTTGATATGTGTAACCAAAGTATAGGATTGCAACTATAGCAATAACTCCTAATATGGTTACTGTGTTTTTGTTTGTAAAAAATTTTTTTAAATTTCTCATAAAATTATTCATATTATTTTCTCCTTTTTATTACTTATTTTCATCCATTTCTAATATTGCGTCTAACCTATTTGTTATGTCAAATTCTACATTCTGATTAGAAACAACGCCACCTTGTTTTGATTTTACTTCTAGACTTACTTTTGGAGGTGTTTCTACTATGTCATAAAAATTTATTTCATAGGTATTTGATAATTGAGCATTTTCAGCAAATCTTCTAATAAAATTCTCAACGAATTTTTCTCTGTTAATTTTTACTGTGCCTGTTGCTCTATATTCAGCAAGGTCGAAAGCATCTAACATCGCATTTTCTGTTGTTTCTTTTATTAATGTATAATTATGCTCATCAGTATTTGTTACATTTTGGAAGAAATATATAAAACCTATCAGTATTACACCAACAGATATTATAAATACCCCCCAGAAAGATTCTCTCACTATTTAACACCTACTTTCTGTTTTCATAGACAACGCAACTATCAAATGCAGAGGATGTCATATTATCTTTATTATAACACAATGATTTATTAATGTTTACTATTTTTTCAAAATTATTTCTTAAAAATGTACTATAACAAGAATTTCCAGTATCATCACACTGTAATGTTGATACATTTCCATAATCATTATTTTTATTATATTTTCTTATTTCTTTAATTATTGAAGGTGTTAATGTTACTGAATATAATGGTGTTTTATTATACACATCTTGTCTTGAGGTTATGTATTTACCCACTAATTCACTTGTCCAATTTTTTCCTGGAGTTCTTCCTTCACCAGTCATACCAGGAAATGGATTTGATAAATCGATTGGTCTAAATACTAAATCATATATTTTATCTTCATCTGTAACATTTACATTCACTGGACATTTATAGGTGCTATTTCCATAAAAACTATTTGTGTTATAAAAAGTTATTTTTTTATTATTAATTGTTTTATTAACAGTGTTTTGCTCTCCTAACTGTTTTAAATAATTACTTAATGTATTAGAACTTAAATCAAGTGCTATATTTACTTCATTTTCTCCAATTATTAATTTATTAAATGGTACTTCAAAGTTAATATCTCTTTTATTTATAGAATATTCATTTGTACTAATTGGTTTTGTTATACTGTTTCCAGAACCTTTTCCACTTTCTTTATCTACCCATTTATTTAAATATTTAGATTCATAATTATATCCATAGCGTATTGTCTTAGTTACTTTATAGTAGTTATCATTATAATCTGTTTTATTTTCTGTATTTGATTCATATAGAGTATTAATTGTAGTATTTTTATATGTATAATTAATTCCCAAAAAGCTATATTTTATATCTGGCATTTTGTTTTCATTTAATGATTTTATGATTGTATTTCTTTCTTCTTCTGTTTTGGAAAAACACTGCCATACAGCAAGAACTGATGGTTTTGAGGTTACACCTACAAATTGACCTAATTTTACACTATTTAATTTATTTAAAACATTTGACATTGTTGTAGACATTTTTATTGTACAGTATGAGTTAGTACCTGGATATTGATATTTAGTATTATTGTATATGCAATTATCGTCTGATATTTCGTCTGACACTTTAGCTGAATTTCTCGCGAATACTATACCATCCATCTGAATTTCACTATTATTTAAACATGCTTTTTGTAGACTTGTACAAATATAATAGTCGCCAGATGGATTATCTGGGGGTGGTGTAATCATATCCCCAACATAATATATAAGCATTCCGTATGCATTATTAGAAGCTTGCATAGTGTTTGCTGTTTCTTGTGTCCATTCTGTAATAACCTTTCTTGAAGCAGAGTTTAAATTTTTCTTAAAGTCTTTAGTTTTGATATATTCAAGTTCTTTTGATGAATATATATCTAAGCCTTTACCCATTAATTCTAATGTACCACCATAATGTATATTATATAGATATGTACCTTTATCTTTTAGTGTATATAAGTATTTTATTATTTCTGATGATGTTCCTGTTACATATTTTGAACCATCATATATTTGAAAGACTGGTTCTATAATTAAGAAAAGATTTTTATTTTTTATAGCATTTGTTACTTCACTTTCTGATATATTTAAATCGTTTTTGAAAAATTCTAACATTTCTTTATTAGTTTTTGTTTCTAATGTTGATTTTATTTTTGAAGCAACATCACCATTTGTATATGTATCTGTTGTACTAAGATCAAAGAATGATGCAATTTCTTTCTTTAATTTTAATGAAGTTGTAGTTCTATTATCATTTGTTTTATATCCAGTATAATATTTATCTGAACTTAATTCCTTTGTATAATAATCAACTGAATATGAGTTTTTGTATTTTTCGCCATTTTTATCAACAGCAGTAACTCTTATCGTAGGTGATTCATCAAAGTTTATTATTAATCCTTTGTCTTTGTTTACTGTTGTTGTACCATTTACATTCGAATCTGAACCACCAATAACACCTGAATCATAAGCTAAAGCTGAAAAAGATGGTGTAATGTTTATTAAAAGAATTAATAAAATTAATAGTAATTTCCTTTTTATATTAATCACTTCCAATCCATTTTTATTTTTTTATGTATTAAAATCAAAGCTATTTTTCTTATTTATAACAATTATAAGCGTTAAAGAGATAACTATAATTCCACCAAACAAGATATAGTAATATTTAACAAATAATTCTGTTATTATGCTTGGTTTTGTACTTTTTTGGTCATCTTCTGATGTTTTTGTATCTGTGTCTTTTTTTTCTTCTAATGCTTTTTTAAATTGTTCATATGTAATGGAACTTGTATTAGTCCATTTTTGACATACTGTTTTTGTTTCATTTCCTTTGCATAATTCATCTGAAGAATATGGATTATAATAAGGAACTGTATAATACTTTTTTAACATTAATTCGTTTTTACAATTTTGTAATTTTGAAACGATATTAACATAATAAGTACCACTAAAGTTTAGATTATCTATTTTCACATCAGAAAATTCTTCATTTGATGAATATTCTTTATTAGTAACATCTATTAACTTTAAATCTTTATGAACATTATGAAATGTAGCAGAAAAAGAAATATAACCATTCTTCTCTGTATAATCATAAGTTATTGATATTTTAGAAGCTAATGATTTTAACCTTATTACTTCATCAGTACTACATTCAGCTTTTACAATTAATGGAGCAAATAATAAAACAAACATAAATATTATTTTTTTCATTATAGATATCATTCCTTTCGTAGTATACTCTTGTATTATTCTTTATTATTATAGCCTATTTTATATTTAAAAAAAAGTTGTTTAACAAAAAAAAGGCAATTTTTACACAAATTTACCTTTTATTGTCTTTTACTATAATCTGCACATGAATTAAAACTTTTTTCACTTTGATCATTCGTATTAGCACATACAGACTTATTAGTGTTTAAATATGTTCTTATAAAATCACTATAACAAGCTGTTCCAGTTTTAGAACCAACACATTTTAAATTAAAATCATCATATTTATGGTTTTTATTATATTTTCTTATATTTTTTATTTGACTAGAAGTTAATGTTACTGAGTATAATGGTTTTTTTGTATATGCATCTTTTCTAGAACTTATATAGCGACCTATTTTCTCACTAGTCCATACTTTACTATTAGGTGTTCTACCTTTTCCATTTGATCCTGGAAATGGATCAGATAAACTTATCGGTCTAAATACTAATTCATAATCTTTAATATTTATATTAAATTTACATGATTTTGTTGGGTCTCCACTGACACTTTCGTTTTTAAAATATATTTCAGTAGTATTCGATGCTGAATTAAAACTAACTTGTGGAATCCCACTTACTCCGGGAAGTGTTTTATATGATTTGCAAAGGTCTTGCGTCATTAAATTAGAAGAAGAAGAGGAAAGCGTTATAGTGAAATTGCATTCCTTTGTCTTAGAATTGAATTTTCCTGTATAGCTAACACCAAATGATGCACTTATAGGTGTTTTTATAGCGCTCCTATATTTTTCACCACAATTATCTATATCTGTACCTTTTATAGTATATTTAAATATACAATTACCATTTGGATTTGACTTGGCAAAAGAATAATGGCTTGGATCTTGATTCTTAATTTTTTCTAAAGCATTATCTAAATTAGTTAATGAAATGGAATTTGTGTAAGTTCCAGTTGGAATATCTGTTGGAATTTGAATGCTCAAAGAATCTATTGTTTTATATGTTTTATTTTCTTGCATAATAGTTGATATTGAATTAAGATTTTTTGCTGTCAAAATATTAATATTTTTATTTTCTACAGATTTATTGTTAATACTTATTTCAGAAAATTGGTAATTTATTGTTGCAGAAAATTTTGTATACTTCACGTTGTAGGAAGTTGTACCTACTTCTGTTTTTACACCATCTGGAGTTGTTGCAGTAGGGCTTTTAAATAAATATTTATAATTATATTTTCCACCCAAAAAATTAAAATTAATTCCTATTTTTGAAACTTTATTTACATAAGAAGCTCCCACACTATTCTTACCATTACTTGTACCAGCATTTGGATCAACTATATAACAAGAAACCGTTTTACTTATAGTAGGTAATTCTTTTAATAAAATAAATTTCCCGCTAAACAAGTTACCAAAATTTTTTGTAAATCCATCAAATTGTGTTTCTAATTTTTCATTACAATATAATGTTTCTTTGTTAAATATTACCTTGTATTTATTATTATAAAGAAGGAAATCCGCTTCCTTTGGATTTATTTTTACATTTTTTCCATTTTGGGTTTTAGAAGCACTTTTTTTTACAAAATTAGAAATTAAACTATTAACGCCATTTGATGTGCAAGTATTAATGCTATTAATAGTAGTAAAATTATATACTGTTTTTATTCCAGAAGCAGTAGGGGCAGCTTTTGTAGTACAATCTGTTCCATTAAATAATTCCCCTACATTACAACAAACATTTTTTTTAGAATTCCAATCTTTATTCAATCGATTATGGTTATCCTTTGTACATGTTCCTTTAGTTACACACCCTTGCAATTTATCATATTCATCTGTGCTATTAGGACAGCAGGCACCATTCTTTTTATCTCCAACAGCATGTTTATAATAAGTACCTTCCTTACAACATGTATTAGATGAAAAATCCCAATCACGTCCACCATCATAAACAGTATGATTGTCATATGTACACCCTGGTTCTTCAAATTTCTTATATTCAAATACATTAATACCATATCCCCTGTTTTTAGATAAGGCTTTGTCTATATTTGAATTAAGTGTGTTTTTATTAGCTGTCCGTGAAAAATCTGGAGCTGTGTTTGCACCAATTTTTTTAAATTTGTCAATTTTTGAATTAAGTTTTAGGTCACCAGAAAAATTATTAAGCATAAGATTATTTTTTACAAAATATAACCCTGCTGTTTTATTGACATTATCTCTGTCAGTCCACATTCCAAAATAATAATAATTATAATCATCTGTTCCTAGCTTCCCACTCCTTTGTCCAGAATCAATATCTTTCAAAAAATTTAATAAATTAAGTCCTGTTCCAGTATAATAATTATCTTTAATATTATTAAACTCATGTGCTACTGGTTGACCAGCATCTGACTTCATATTACTACAATCCAACCAAATTGTATCAAGTTTTCCAATTTGTCGCTTTTACTTATTTTGCTTAACTTTTCTTTTACATTTGCTATAACTATTTTATCTACTAATGTATCAATTAATTCTTTTTTTATTTGATCGTATTTTGATTGATTACACGCCATATCCTTAGTTATTGGTTTAAGTGTAGCCGTTTTAACGTTTATAGTATACAATTTTTCTACAACCAAAAATTCTCCATCATCAAATTTTTTGTTTCCAGTTAAACCTAGTAATTGTGACTTAAAAGAGCTTGTATTATTTTTATAATAACTAATTATATTGCTCATATAACACTCATCTGGGTCATCATCAGTTGAGCACTTGTTGATGTTAACTATTTTAGTCGAAATATCATACGTTTTATCACTAAATTTATATGTTTTATAATAAGTTCCATAATTTATGGGATTACCAGTAAAATATATATCAACAGGTTTAGTCCCGCTCACTATAGATCCATCCGATTTTACAAAAGTAAACCTATATGCATAATACGAACTTGTTAAAGTCGATTCTAGTCCTGATGTTGCATTAGAATAAAGACCCATGCCACCAGTTTCACCATATCTATAATATGTATCACCTTTTACTTCACCCACTATAAAAAAACTTGATATTAAAAATAGTGCAAAAAAAGATATTTTTTTCTTAATATTCATTTTTCACACCTCCTTTATTTTTATATTACTATATAAAATATATATCACATTTGATTTATTATATCAATATGTAATAACTTAATTTTATATTTTATTTGCTACATTATTGACATTAAAAAAAAACAATGTTATATTCACAATTGAAGGGGTTAACTTTTTATAGAAAAGAGGTTAATTATGAAAAACTTTAATTTATTCATGAATGAAAAAAAAGAAAAATTAAAAATTGCTGGTAGTATTGTTGGTGGAGTTACCATTATAGCTCTATCTAGTTGTAATGTTTCTAATGTAAAAAATGATAGTTCTTCAGTTGAAACATCTATATTAAGTAGTGTTTCTACTACAACTATACAAACCAACAATACTTCTAGTTATTCTACTACTTCAAATAAGACTCAAACTACCAAAAAAGAAACTACAACACAAACTACCACTACATCTACAACTACAAAAGCACCTGAAACAATTACAACTACTACAAATGAAGTTATTATTACACCTAATCCTGTTACAACTAACATTCCTGCTACTGAAAAACCTATTGAATCAACAACAAAAGTTACTACTAAAGTAACTCAAACTACTACAAAAACAACTACTACTAAAAAAGAAGAACCAATAGAATATGAAACAAAAACTGATGAAATCACTGGATATTACAATAATTTTGAAGCAAATGACACAATCGAATTAACAAAACAAAATATAAATAATTATAATGATTTTATTGTAGAGATGGAATGTAAACTTAACAATTTTAAA
>ENA-ORMR01002562-ORMR01002562.1-human-gut-metagenome-genome-assembly--contig:-NODE-2562-length-11052-cov-4.132945_pt1 | contig 11052 bp, 11 predicted proteins | sample MGYA00242107_ERZ509003 | MGnify/ENA primary metagenome ERZ509003 (study PRJEB26280, sample SAMEA2338699) | human gut metagenome | biome: human gut; feature: human-associated habitat; material: faeces... | reverse complement strand
AGAGGGTTTGGGAGACATCCCAACAAGCATTTTGAAGAGTAAGGGCATATAACTACAATAGAAACACCTAATGAATTTAAATACTATATTGATACTCCTGAATATAAAAAATTAAGAGTCGTAAATGATGGAATTCATCAAAAAGAAATAATAGAAAATCCAATTTTTTATTATGGTACATTTTGGGATAAGGTCGTAATAGCAATGTTTACTAAAATTGATACTGATAAGGTAAATGGAACGGACTGTTATGTTTTAAGTTCTTTTGATACATCAGCATTTTCAAACTGTTATGGCACTTACGAGGGAAAATCATATGTTGAAAAAGACACTGGATTACTTATAAAGAAAACTACTTTAAGAGATGAAAAAAAATGTGTAACTAATTATGAATATAAATTTAATGAAAATACAGATAAAGATATGGAAGAACCAGATAGTTCACAATATGAAATTGAAGAATAAGGAAAATTATAAAAATATAATTATCAAAATAAAAATGCTTTCTATATAAAGATAGGGAGCGTTTGCATTTTAATTTAGCATGGTAAAAATAGTTCAAATGTTCTAAGCTGTTAAATAATATTAGTTAAACAAATTGTGTTCTTTCATATAATTAACAAAGGTTTCATTCTCTGAATCAATGAAATGGCGGTCAACATCAATATAATATTTATTAGATATCTGTATATTCGCATGACCTAATATTTTGGGTAAAACAATTAAAACAATATAGAGAAAATAAAATAACAGCTGATGAATTATGCAATTGGTTAGAAGAAAATAAATAAAAAATTAAATAATGCAGATGATGGCATAAAAATTAAAATAACAGGAAAAAATTGAGCCTTACATCATCAAGATTATGATGGAAAAAGAGTATATATACAATTGGCTGATAAAAATAAATACTCTATTAGTTCAAAGCTAGATAATGGAGTACATAGATATATAATTTTCAAAGATGAAAACATGAAAGAACATACAATAGAAGATATTAGTAAAAGATTATCAAGTATTTTAAACAATAGTAGATTTAAATCGAGAATTAATACGGCAAATAACAATTGGCTTGAAATACCAATAGAAGATGTAATTGAAAGTATATTAAATTATTTTGAAGGATTGGTAAAAGTAGTTTTATAGTAATAAAAATTCTTAAATTTAACATTATAAAAGACTTTCTTTTTTATTATAAATGTAATTATATTTAAATCAACCCAGACTTGATTCTTTTATAATGCAATTATAATGCGTATGAAATAAAAAAGAAAAAAATTATTTATTAAAAAATGTTTGTAATGCTGATATACAGCTGAAAACAGCATAGTTTACACAAAAAAAGAAACTACTCAAAATGAGTAGTTTCTTACAGTTAGTGGTCGAGGTGAGGTACTCTAACCAAACGCTATTTTTCTTTATTTATCAAGCATTTTAAAGTCTTATATTTTTACTTTGAAACATTTTCTTGAAACTTTAATAAAATTAATTCTCATAAATTCTAATAAAGTTTCAAGGTTTTTCTTTTGTGTTTTTAAGCATAATCATAATCGTAATCTGAATCTACATTAAATATTTCTTTATCTAATAAATAATCTTCAACATTCTTATTTTCTGCCTTTTCAAACTCAACATCTACATCAACGTAGTATTTCATTGTGACAGTAATATCAGTATGACCTAATATCTTCTTAAGAACTGCTGGAGCAATTTTTGCCTCTGCACATCTAGTTGCAAATGTTCCTCTTAACATATGCGTATGAATATCAGTTTTCTTAACTAATTTTCCTTTTGTATTTTCTTCTTCATAAATTCCAATATTCAAATCTAGTGCAATTCTTTTTAGACTGCTATTTATAGAATTTTCTACATACATTGTTTTATCTTCTTTACAAAATAATAGATGTTCTTTATTATCAATTTTATGTTCTAAAGCTCCTTGAATAATTTGATAGATTATATTATTCATATTCAGAGTTCTTTGACCTGTATTTGTTTTTGTAGTATTTCCTATAATTGCTTTGCCATTATTATCTTTTGTTTGAGTTCTTCTAATATAAATTTTTCTATTTTCTAAATCTATATCTTTATCATAATCTAAAACTAAAGCTTCTCCTATTCTCATTCCTGTACTCAATAATAGTAACAAAATATATTTGTGTCGACATTCCTTATAACTTGCATTATTTAGATAATCAACCAATTTCTTTTGTTCATCAACTGTTAATGCAACTCTGTGATGGCTTTTATATTCGCTTTTAGGCTTTTCAACTCGATTATAGCCTTCCATAAAATTATCTGTTATGATGCTTTCATATTTGGCTTGTCCAAAAGCCATACATAATAGTTCGTAATTTTGTTTTATTGTACTTTTAGAATAGTTTTTCAAACTTTCTAAATATTTAACAACTTCATCTCTTGTAACTTTCGAAATAGGCTTATTAGTAAATTTCTCTTTAGCTAGTTTCTTTATTGTATCTGATTTTCTTTTGTGTGTTGCTTTAATTATCTTGCCTAGTTTATAATCTTCTTCAATTTTATTTTTTACAAGATCAATTATTGTTTTATTACTTTTAGTAATTATTCTAAATTCTTGATTTTCTTCCATTTCAATTTGAAATGATAATGCTTTATTAAATGCCTCTTTTTCATTCTTTCCTACAAATGTTTTAGTAGTCCTTTTTCCTGTAACTGTATCTCTACCTGTTGTTACTATCGCCTTTGGTGTTATAGAAAAGTAGAAAGAATCACATTCTACATTATTATCAATAACTTTTCCATTCTCAAATTTTGTTATTTGTCTATATTTACATTTATCTTTCATTTTACAATTGTTACAAATTTCTTTGCTAAATAAACCTTTATTTTTTGAATTTTTAATTGTTTTCGTTAAATACGTTCCTACTGTAATTCCTCTTACTTTATTCATTTTTTTGCTTTCCTTTCTTGTTAAATTTAAGGAAAACTCTTGATATATTTTGATTTTTTGTTTATAATTATTTCAATACTATAACAAGAGTTTTCTTGTATTCGATTTAAAATAGTAGTTTGAAGGTTTAAATGTCGCATATTTAAATCTTCTTTTTTTATCTGTTGTAATTTTACTCATTTACTTCACTTAAAACTCTACGTGTACTTACGTATTCATTAAATGAACTTACAGCAACTTTAAATGATTTTCCGACTTTAATGCAAGGAAAATCAGAACGATGGAATAAGTCTAAACATGTTTTATTTCCTATTCCTAATATTCTTCTTACATCTGCTGTAGTATAAAATTTGATTTCGTTTTCCATAAGTTTTTCTCCTTTCGTGCTTTATTTATGATGATATTTTCCTTGTCCCTCATCATCTGGGAATTATTAGATGGTAATTTACATTACTCCACTGGAATTTCACCACTCCGACTCCGTCCGAGTTGCACCCTATACGATGAGTTAAGGCTATGCAAGTGTCTCATTATGCTGTATCTAACAACTGAAATATTCAATTTTCAATGTGCTATTTAAAGAATTTTGGGTAATTCTATTGACTTTTTAAAGTAATTATTGTAATCTATATATATCAACAAGTAATTACTTGATTTTATCAGATTATAACGTAAGCTTTATAATTTGTCAAGTGATTACAACGAAAATTTTAAATATTTTTTAGGAGTGGAAAATGAAAGCTAATTTTTATATAGAAAATCAACGTTTCTGCCTAGCTTTTGACAGATATGTAATCGAAGAAATAAACGGAAAAAGATATGTTCTACCAGAAAAAGGAGCTAAAAATCATGCTTCAACTTTTTCTGATTGGATAGATAGATATTTAATAGATATTTTAAATATTGGAAAAAAAGTATATTACAAAGAAGAAGTTGAAGATATAGAAATTTTAGATTATGTACGAAATTATGGACTATTTGGATTTATGGCTGATTTTCCAGTTAATAGATATTATGTGTTAGATGATATTGTTGCTTTAAGAGATTATAATTTAATTAATTACGAAGATCATATAACAAATATGGAATTAGAAGAATACTTAAATTTCTTTATGCCAAAACTAAATAATAATCAAATTAAAGAACTTATTGAAAAGTGTAGAAAAGATATATCTCCTAGAATTATGGAAAAATATCTTACACCAGAACTAAATGAATTTTTGATATTTTCTAAAAATTATGGAGAACCTGTTGATATGATTTTACAATATGCAAAAATTTTATATGAACATCTAGTTCATTTTGTAGAAGAACGTCACTTAATGAACTATTCTCCGCTTATAGCAATTAATAATCTTTATACTAATATAGATAGCTTACACAATAATGAAATAGGTTTAGTTTATGGTTATTTAAAACAAGCAATAGACTTAAATTTTTTAGTTAATTTATCACAAGATACAATAATGCTTAAGATTTGTAAATTCTGCCATAAAGCTTTTATACCTAAAAACTCAAAGGCAGAATATGATACACCACAATGTAAGAATAAAGCTAATGTATATAGTTTTAGAAAAAGAGCCCAAGAGGAAGAAAATTAGCTTTAGAAAGGTATGAATAAATTATGGTAAAAGATGAAAAATATTTAATAGATTTAATTCATTATTTGGTCAAATTCCCAAAAGAAACAGAATGGCTTGAATTTAAAACTAATTATTTTCAAGCAGATGAAATAGGTAAATATATTAGTGCATTATCAAATTCAGCTACTCTATATGAAAAGAATTCTGGATATATGATTTGGGGAATTGATGATGAGACTCATGATATTGTCGGAACAACTTTTGATTATGAGACCAAGAAAGTTGGCAATGAAGAATTTCAAAATTGGCTACATAGATTATTAAAACCTAAAATTAATTTTGAGTTTTATAAAGTAAAGGTTGATGATAAAGATATAATCATATTAGAAATACCAAAAGCTGAAAATGTTGTTACTAAATTTAAAAATGAAGCATACATAAGAGTTGGAACATCAAAAAAATCATTAAATGAAGCGCCTTTAAAAGAAAAAGCTTTGTGGAAAATCTTAAATGCAACCTCTTTTGAAGATGGCATAGCTCTAGAAAATATTTCTGAAGCTACAATATTAGAGAAATTAGATACGGAAGCTTATTTTACTTTACTTGACATTCCTATTCCAGATGAAAAAGAAGGAATCTTTCACTACTTAGAGCAAGATAAATTGATTTTAAAAGAAGATACTGGTAATTGGAGTATTACAAATTTAGGAGCAATATTATTAGCAAAAAATTTAGATGAATTTAATACTGTAAAAAGAAAAGGAATAAGAGTTATTCAATATAGAGGAAATAATAAGTTAGAGACAATAAGAGAACAAGTTGGAAATAAAGGTTATGCAATAGATTTTGAAAATATTATTGATATAGTAGATAATATTATTCCCAGAAATGAAGTAATTGGTAAAGCTTTAAGGAAAGAAGTTCCTATGTATCCAGAATTAGCAATACGTGAGTTAATAGCAAATAGCGTCGTTCATCAAGATTTTTCAATTTCTGGAACAAGTCCTATGATTGAAATTTTTGAAGATAGAATAGAAATTACAAATCCAGGTATTCCGTTGGTTGAAACAGACAGATTCCTAGATAATCCACCAAAGTCTAGAAATGAACAATTAGCATCATTCTTAAGAAGAATTGGTGTATGTGAAGAGAGAGGAAGTGGATTTGATAAAGTTGTAGCTAAAACAGAAGAGTTTCAATTGCCAGCGCCCAAAATAGACGTTTATAAAGAACATACTAAGGTAACTTTATTTGCACATATTCCATATGCTAAAATGGACAAAGACGATAAATTAAGAGCTTGTTATTTACATGCTTGTTTGAAATATGTAAATAATGATTATCTAACAAATACAAGCTTAAGAGAAAGATTTGGAATTGCTCAAAAAAATAATGCTATGGTTTCTAGAATTATAAGAAATGGAATAGAGGAAAATTTGATAAAAGCATATAATGAAGATACAGCCCCAAAATATATGAAATATGTTCCTTATTGGGCTTGATTTAACTTGATTTTAACTTGACTGTAAGTTGATTTTTTATAAAAATTATTTTTTTAGAATTCTGGAATTCCTGATAAATCAAGAATTCTAGAGTTTTATGTAAAATAATTTTAACTTGACTGTAACTTGATTATAAATAAAAATAATAGCAGATTGAATAACAAATAACTACTATTCTAAGAATATTTAAATATTAGGAGGAACAAATGAATTATTGTAATTTATCAATTGCAAAAGATATAGTAGATAATGAAGATTCTATTTTATCATTAATTGCAAAAACATGGATTCAAGAAGAGTCGGATGAAATATGGAATTTAGCAGAAATGAAAGATTGCAAAATAGAAGATGTAACAGAACAAGATTGTATTGATTATTTAAAAAAGCAACCTAAAGCTATACAATACTTTTTTAAACGTTATAGCTTCTTTGTGAAAAAGATAGAAGATTTAGAGCAATTACAAAAAAATGGAATATTAAATAGATTACCTAATGACTATAAAATAGGTATTGCGATTCAAGTTATTAATAGTATAAACACAATTAGTGAAGATAATCTTGAAAAATTTAAAGGAAAAAATCTTATTTTTCATAGTAAAGAAATGCCTGCTAATATATTTAATTCAATTATTGAGAATGGGTTTGAAATAAATCCTGATCATTCACAAATTTGCTTAAACAATATAAATTCTCAAAATATATATGATACAAATAGAAATATTAGCAGATATCCAAATGAAAGATTTGTGATTCCAATGAATATTAATTCAATTGAGTCAGAAGATTTAGACCTATTAGAATATATGATGAATTATGATTTCGATGTAGATAATGTTAATATGTTAGTCAATATAGATGTTAATAATGCAGACTTATCAAATATATTTAATATTTTAAAGCAAACACCAAAGAATTTTGAAAAGATGGATAGACTTACATTTAATATTAGCAATGAAAGAATATCGTCATTGGAACAATTTATACAAAATATAGATTTGATTAATAGTAATAATTTTCCTAATATGTTATTTAGTATTAATTTAGATGAGAAATATATAAAATCATTAGATAAATCAACAGTAGAAAAAATTGATACATATTTAACTAAATTAAGAAATAGTGAAAACATATCATTCTCAATTAGTTATAAGCCTGGTATTGAGAGAGATAAAGGATTCTATTTTGATGATATAACTTCTTGCTTTCAACTTTGTAATAAAACTGAAGATATTATTGGATGTATTCCAAGAGATGCTAGTGATCTTGAAAAAGTAACATATATTAGCAATTGGATTATGCAAAATTTCTCTTATGATTATGAAAATTATAATAAGAAAAAACAATGGGAACAACAGAACTCAGATAAAATAGTAGATTCGCCAGATAGACCTAGACTAAAACAACGTAATTTGGTTCAATTTATAGAAGATAAAACAGGAGTATGTCAAGATGTATCAGAGCTTACAGAATACCTATTAAAGAAAGTTGGAGTAAAATGTGAACATATTAGTTCAAATAATCATTCATTTAATATTGTATATATAGATGGTAATCCATATTGGATGGATAATACTTGGGATATAAATGAGCATGATGAAAATAAAGATTATCAATTATGTGATTCAGAATATTTTTTAACAAGTTATGAAGATTTCTTTAAGACTCATAGTAAATATGATGCTATATATCATAGTCCTGAATGTCCAAAAACAATGGATAGAGAGAATATAAAGTTAAGCTTGGAGAGAACATCCCAATGGAAACACATACTTGAACAATCAATAATTGGAAATCAATTATATGCTAATACAAGAAGTGGTGAATTGGTTCAAGTTGGACAAAATTTTGAAAATAGTATTAATAATGAAAAAATTGAAAAAAAAGGAGAAATATCAGATGGAGAATATTAAATTAGCTTATTCAGAAGTATATGAGATTATTAATCTAATGAGTTATGATTTAAGAAGTAAAATACCATCTAAATTCATAAATTTAATATCAACCCAAAAAGATGAGAAGTATATACCAAAAATTGAAAGAGATATTCCATTAGAAGAACAAAATTTAAAAAAAGAAACAATAAGTATTTTAGCTTTCCTAAAATTAAATTGTTTTTGCAATGAAGAAGAAAAAAAGCAGTTTATGAAAATGTTAAGTGAAAACGAGTTAAAATTTCAAGAATATCTAAGTGAAAAGTATAATCCAGATAATTTATTTAAGAATAGGACAAATAAATTGCAAAGTTATGAAAATACTGCTACGGTTGAAACAGTAATGATTGAATATAAAGGCAAAAATTTTATACAAAAAATTTTTGATAAAATTAAGAAACTTTTTAAAATTAATTAATTTATAAAAAAATAGGGACAGAAAAATGAATTACTGTTCCTATTTTTTATATCTAATATTCAATATCAAAATCATCATCTTTCTTCTTAAATTGGTTTATATCGAGTTGTTTTTCAAAATTAAAGTTATTATATGTTTCTTTCTCAAAATCTCGTACAAGTTCATCCTCAGACGGATATGAAAACTTATGACAAAGCCATTTAATAAATCTTTTTAAAGTTACTTTAAATTTATCTATCATTTTATTTAAGTGTTTATTTTCCTGTTTTAATTTGTTAATTTCTTTTTTATATTCATGTTCCATATTATAAGCTTTACTTTTATATTTCAACTCTAATTCTTTTTCTTTATTTTCGAGTTCTTTTTGTAATAAACTATTTGAAAATTTTAGATTTGTACTTTTTTCTACCATTTTTATATAATCTTCTTTGAAATTTTCAGCAAAATCTACTGTATTTACTTGTTTTGATAATTCTTTATGCAATGTCTTGTTTTCTTGATAAAGCTTTTGGATTAGTTCATCTCTAGGTTTTATTATTGCATTTTCTATTTTTTCATCACGATTAAATATAGCTCTTTTAAACTCTTTAATATTAGGCGTTTTAGGTAATTCTAATGTTATATTTTCTAAAACCTTTTTTGTATTTTCAAAATTAGTTATTTGTTTATAATTTTGAATTGTTTCATTTTTTCTTTTGGTTTCTTTTGCAGGTAATCCTCTTTGCAAGTCAAATCCCTTGCTTGTTATATATTCGTAAAAAGCATTTTGCAAATTTCTATAACTGTCTCTACCTTTCCAAAAATCCCTACAACATACTTTATCAATTTCATGTCCATCTTTATCTTTTGTATGGATTACTGGAATGTAAATCAAATGCATATGTGGAGTTGTTTCATCAAAATGAGCTACAGCTGATATTATATTTTTCTCTCCAAGATTTTTGTAATTACAAATAAAATTGTAACTTTCTTCAAAATATCTTTTATTTTCTTCCATTCCAATTGTATCAAAAAATTCCTTATCTGATGTAAATATCATCTCACACATTATAATGCTATTACTTCTAATTTGACCTTGCAAATTGTATTTCTTCTTTAGCTTGTCAAATTCTTTTGTGTAACTTAATTCATTTTTCTTGAAGTAATAATTTAAGTTTGACTTGCTAATATCTATTTCCTTATTTGAATGATTTTTTGCTTTTCTATCATTATGAACACATATTCCATTAGCTTGGCTCCTTGTTAATTTTTCATTTCTTACTATTGCATAACTCATTGCTCCGAAGTCCTTTCTTGCTCGAAACAAATTTATTTGTCTAACACACTAGACAAGGTTTTCAAACTTATCTGTGTGCTCTGCGAGGCTTTCCTAAAAATGCCTTAACATTTTTAGGCTATAAATTATAATGAACTTGTCATTATAATTTATAGTGAAATTGCCCATATAAAGTAGAGCTGGCAATTTCATATCAAAGCCATTGCTTACGAGGTTACCTAGTTAATTATCATAAGCAAAGTTAGCATAGAGAAAATCAAGTGAGTCATCTTCATAGTCACATCCCTTATAAGAAGCCTTATTTTCTTTCTTCTTTGGAATAGAAATATTTGTATTTCCTAAATTATTATATAAGCAAATCATCAAATAATTTTTAGCATTTTGTATATTAGGTATATTTTTCAATATATCTAATAACTGTATTAAATTTTCTTTTACTATAAGTCTTAATTTATCTAATATTTTATAATGATTAACTGTTACACTTCCAACTTTTAAAGTTTCTTTATAATATAAGCTATCAATAACATCTTCTAAAATATTTTTTTCTTCTTGTGTAAATTCCTCCAGTTTGCATTTATTTTTTATTTCCTTTAAATGAAGTTCATCAGTACTATTAGGATTGATAGAATCAGTATTGATTATATTAGTTTTGATATTATTAGTATTGATTCCTCGTAAATTCTCCGATTCTAAATTCGTAATATTTTCGTTTCCAGAATCGTAATTTTTACGAGTCAAGAAACGTAAAGTTTCCGTTTCTTCATGTTGTATTTTTCCAACATATATTAAATTAGGCTTTCCTAATCCTTGTCTTCTTTCTTGCACAAGTCCAACATCATTTAACTGTTTAAATGCTTTTGTAACAGTTTTATCAGATAGATTTAATTTTTCTTGTACTTCTTCTCTTGTAAAAATCAAATATATATTTCTTTCTGTATCTATCCAGTGATTTTTTTGAGATAGTGATAATCTATCTAACAAAAAAGAATATAGTATTTTACTATCTGAATTTAGTTTATCTTTATATAAAGAACTTACAAATAGTTCTTGTGGTATTTTATAATATGAATTTTCTAAATATTCATTATCTTTATAAGGTTTAAATTCCATAAAAAAGTTCTCCTTTCTATTTATTTGAAGAACTTTAAAACAACTTGATATTTTTCCTTGAAACTTTCTTGAAACATTATAAAAATTTTCTTGAAACTTTTTCTTGAAGAAAATGAGCAAATTTTATAGCATTTTTCTGAACTTAAAAAAATTATGCTATTCTTCATTTTTATTGAAAAATAGCATAATTCATAACTTTTGAATTTTTATAAATTCTCTTAAGTTCCCTTGAAAAAGGGCAAAAAATGGTCGAGGCGACAGGGATCGAACCTGCGACCTCATGGTCCCAAACCACGCGCG
>ENA-ORMR01002560-ORMR01002560.1-human-gut-metagenome-genome-assembly--contig:-NODE-2560-length-11065-cov-7.522707_pt1 | contig 11065 bp, 10 predicted proteins | sample MGYA00242107_ERZ509003 | MGnify/ENA primary metagenome ERZ509003 (study PRJEB26280, sample SAMEA2338699) | human gut metagenome | biome: human gut; feature: human-associated habitat; material: faeces... | reverse complement strand
CCTGCGGCGGAACATTGGCAACCGTACCTTCAATGATTTTCAGCAGTGCCTGCTGCACACCCTCGCCCGAAACGTCGCGCGTAATCGACGGACCGTCGGTCTTGCGGGTAATCTTGTCTATTTCATCAATATAAACGATGCCGCGCTGCGCCTTTTCAATATCATAATTCGCCGCCTGCACCAGTTTCAGAATAATGTTTTCAACGTCTTCGCCGACATAACCGGCCTCGGTCAAAGTCGTCGCGTCCGCAATCGCAAACGGCACGTCCAAAATCTTGGCCAGCGTCTGCGCCAGCAGCGTTTTGCCGGAACCTGTCGAACCGATAAGAATCACGTTTGACTTCGAAACTTCGATATCCTTGGAAGTTTTCTGACAGTTCAGCCGCTTGTAATGGTTATACACCGCCACCGACAACACCTTTTTGGCCTGATCCTGGCCGATAACGTACTGATCCAGAAATTCCTTTATCTTTGACGGCGTCGGCAGCTTCTCGGCCGTATTGCCGCCTTCGGCCTTGGCAATTTCGTTCATCTCGTCGGCAACAATGTTAATGCAGACTTCTATGCATTCGTCACAGATGTACACGCCGCGGCCGGCCACCAGCTTCTTTACTTCGTTCTGGCTCTTTCCGCAGAAGGAACAGCACAAAACCTCACCGTTCTTATCGTCTTTATCACTCATTTTTTTCACCTATTTTACAATCTCGTCGCGGTTGGTAACAATATGGTCAATCAGGCCGAATTTCTTGGCCTCCTCCGGCGTCATGAAATTATCGCGATCCATCGCCTTCTCGATAACCGAAAGCTTCTGTCCGGTATTTTTGGCATAAATCGCGTTCAGGCGCTTGCGCATGTCCAAAATCAGCCTGGCCTGAATTTCAATGTCTGCCGCCTGTCCCTTGGCACCGCCGGAAGGCTGATGAATCATAATCTGCGAATTCGGCAGCGAAAATCTTTTGCCTTTGGCGCCGCCAGCTAACAGGAAAGACCCCATCGAGCAGGCCTGTCCGATGCACATGGTCGCTACATCGCAGCTGATGTACTGCATGGTATCGTACATTGCCATGCCGGACGTAATGACGCCGCCGGGCGAGTTAATGTACAGAAAAATGTCCTTTTTGGGATTCTCGGATTCCAAAAACAGAAGCTGAGCGCAAACCAGTGACGAAACTTCGTCGTTAACCTCTCCGGTCAGAAAAATAATCCTTTCTTTCAGCAGGCGCGAAAAGATGTCGAACGAGCGCTCGCCCTTGGACGTCTGTTCAATGACCATCGGCACCAGCGTATTGTCAAATATCTCAATAGAACTTCTTGCAACCATTTTGTTTTCCTTATCATTGGCAGATTAACTTTTTATAGCACTCTATACCAATATATTCAACAAAATGTTAATAACAGCACCCTTAATCGTCAAAACCGGTCTTTTCGTCGACAATATACAGCGGCCGCTGCTTGACTTCTACGAAAATCTTGGCCAGATATTCCCCTATAATCCCCAGAGACACCAGCTGCACGCCGGAAAAAATCGTAATGATCGTTACCAGCGAAGCCCAGCCGACAATTGTACCCCGCACCGACCAGCGGTAAATGACGAAACAGAGAAAACAAAGGCTCAGGAAGCAGATGAAAAAACCCATAAACGTTACCAGTCTGAGCGGCACAATCGAAAAACTTGAAATGCCGCTCCAGGCAAAACCCATCATTTTCATCAGCGGATACTTCGTTTCGCCGGCCGGACGAGCCTTGCGGTCATAATAAACCTTGTCCGACTTAAACCCGACCAGCGGCATCATTGCGCGCAAAAACAGGTTTCGTTCGGGAAACTGCTTCAGCGTATTTACGGCGCGCCGTGTCATCATACGAAAATCGGCATGGTTATAGACGATGTTCACGCCGAGAAGTTTCATCAGTTTATAAAAGGCCAGCGCCGAATATTTTTTGAACCGGGTATCCGTATCGCGGCTGTCCCGCACGCCGTAAACGATTTCGCAGCCGTCATTTATCTTGTCGAGCATGGTTTCAATGACGCCGCAGTCGTCCTGCAAATCGGCGTCAATCGTCACATACAGGTCGGCGTCGGTATCATACATGCCGGCAATAATCGCTTTCTGATGACCAAAGTTGCGCGACAGGCTGATGCCCGAAAAAATCCGCTCCCCGGCGGCGGCTTTTTTTATCAGCGCCCAGGTTTTGTCGCTGCTTCCGTCGTTTACAAAACAGACTTTGCTGTCCGCATGCACTTTTTTGCCTTTTATCAGCTTTTTCAGCAACGCGCCGATGACCTTTATCGTCTGCGGCAGCACCGCCTCTTCGTTGTAACAGGGCATGACAATCAGCAGTTTTTTCAAATCATCGGACATCGCCGGCTCCTTTGTGGTTAACGCGAACGTATCTTTTGAATATATCTTATCATTCCCGGAATTTTAAGCAGTAAAAATCTTTTAATTTTGAACATAAACCCGCCGGATATCCTTCCGCATTCGCAGGGAAGCAACACTTTCAGGTTTTCCTGCCGCAAACGGCCGGCCGCCGGCGCCGCTTTGAAAACATACTGAAAGACGTGCGACTGCGGATCATTGAGAATAAAGGCGGCCGTTTCGGGCGGAAGCTCGCCGACCTTATGCTTCTGAAAACCGTCAGGCGGCAGAAACGTCCGCCCGGAGGCCGTAATTTTCAATTTGGCATCGGCAAACATTCCGGCAATCGATGCCGCGGTAAAAAAGCGCAAATGCGTCTTGTCCAGAATCCCCAGCTCGGTATAGCTCCAGTCATTAAGCAAAAGCCCGGCTTTAATGCTGGCATGCGCCGCATTCGGCAGTGAAACCAGAAAATATCCGCCCGGCCTCAACAGAAGCTTCAACTCGGACAGAACGGCGGAGCGTGCAGACGGCGGCAGGCTGCCGCAGATGTTCCAGCACGTCGCCGCAGACAACAACGTCAAAAGACTGCCGAAACCGCGGATAGTCAGCCGCGGCGAAATTATTCAGGTCAATTTGCAGCACTTCGTCAAAAACCCGGCGTTTCCGACAGGCTTCAACACCTTCCCGGTCGGCTTCAAGTCCGACACAGCGGCAGTTCTTTCGTTCAGCCAGCAGCGCGGACAAATCGCCGCATGCACAGCCGACGTCAAGCACCCGGCTCCCGGCCTCGGTCATTTCATAAAGCAGGACATTGCTGTCGTTTCTGTTTTTCAGATCAATTTTGCGGACATAAAGCATCTGTTTGACTTTCCGGTTTAATTTTTTCTAAGCTTAACCGTGCTGCAAAATTTGTCAACTGTTGATAACCGTCACTTTTTCTTAGCCAAACATTTCCGCCGTTTTATAATTAATCCCAACTTATCCGGAAAGGCAGCCAATGTCCGTCAAAAAACCCAAAATTTCCGTTCTGATTCCCGTACACAACGGCGCCGACACGCTCGCGGAAACCGTCGCCAGCATTTTAAATCAGACTTTTACCGATTTTGAGCTGCTGCTGTTTGACGACGCCTCGACCGACGCTTCGCCTGAAATCATCAACAGTTTTGCCGATTCCCGCATCCGTCGTTTCCGCAGCGACGCCAATCTGGGCATCTCCGAAGCCAGAAACCGGCTTATGGAGCTGGCCGAGGGCGAATATCTGGCGGTTATGGATCATGATGACCTGTCCGCCCCCCGGCGGCTCGAAAAACAGGCCGCCTGGCTGGACAACAATCCCGAAGTTGCCATGGTCGGCAGCTGGGGACGGCTGTTTTGCGCCCGGCCGCCCTTTCCCGGCCTCTTCGGCAGAATCAAACAGGCCTTTGTCAACCTCGGCTGGGTTTGGTGCCAACCGGAACACCCCGACATTCATGACGCGCTCTGCGGCAACCCGGTCATGCACTCGTCAGCCATGCTCCGCCGCTCGGCACTCGTTCGGGACAACATCGTTTATAACCCGGACTATTCGCCCGCCGAAGACTACGACCTCTGCCGGCAGCTGCTGGCTGCCGGCTGGCAGCTGGCTAACCTTCCCGAAGTGCTCTTCTGCTACCACTATCACGGCCGCAACTATTCGCTTACCCATAAGAAAGCCATGCGCCGCGCCGACCGCAAAGTCAAAAACGACATTCTTAAACTGCTCGGTCGGAAACGCTCCTTCTGCCCCTATTTTCTGGTCATGCTGCAAAAGCTGCGCCTGAAAAAGTTTCCGAGGAACTGCAATGATTAACGAACCGCTTTTTGAAGAAAACATTGTTTCGACAATATTCAGGAACTTTACCTTCTACTTTTTCGGACAGACCTGGTATATTTACGCCGTTCTGCTCGGAATATCAATATACATGGCTTATCGGCTGCTCTGCAAAGGAAGCTGCACTCCCTGCCCGGACCTGTTTCCTTCCCCGGCTGCCGGTTTTAACCTCCATAACCGCAAAGAGCTTGCCGCATTGTTATTTCTGTTTCTTTCATTTTCAACCTATGCCGTTACCATGCTTTTGCAGGACAATTCCCTGTTTAACAATCCCGACCTGATGAGCTTAAATACAATTTTCATTTTTCATCGCGGACTGGCTGCTTCTTATGGTCCGGCACGAATGTGTCCGGTTTCGTTTTTCGACCTTAATGCTTTGTACGCCATAACACACAATTTTTACATTATCAGCGCCTATATTATGTTAAAACAGGCTCTTATCTTATGGTTGCTCTATTGTTTTCTTAATTTTTTAAGCCCGGCAAAACGTCTTTTCACTCTTGGCACAATCCAGCTGGTTCCCGCTGTTTTCTGGCTCAACGGCATCATCTTTCCCGAACAGAATATCTTAATTTTCATTCTGGCCTCACTGCTTTGCCTCAAAAGGTTTTCTGCCGGAAAACGTTCCGGTCTGTGGGGCTTTGGCGCCTTTACGCTTCTGGCCGTTTACAGCAAAGAAACAACCGTTCTTTTTTACGGCGGAATACTTATCTTTGCCGTTTTATATGACGTTTACAAAGAAAAAATAAATCTTAGCGATTTTCTTCACCCTTTCCGTTTGGCTGGACGGCTGCCGGTAGAAACCATACTCTTTTTATGCTGTTTAAGTTTCGCGCTCTTTTATTTGTTCATCATGGTTGAATTGAAAGAAAATGTTTATATTGCCTTCCGCCAAGCCGACAGCCGCCATCTTTTGAATTTATACAAATTTGAAATTATCACAGTCACTCTGGCTTGGCTCATTGCTGCAAAAAAACTCATTTGCCGTGAAAAGTTCGACAACCCGCTGTTTAACGAAGGAACACTTTTTGGCGCCTCTTTTCTGCTGGCGATTCTTATTTTCCATCTGCATATCGCTCCCGACCTTGAACATGTGCGGCTTAAAAGCTACTACGCTCTGCTGGCCGCCGTCTTCGGAATCGTCTATATTGCCCGTAACCTGAAAAATACCGGACTGCTAATCTGCCTGTGCGGCCTCTTTTTATTCTATGCCGGCTCAGCCAATATAACTATCGCCAAGCACGAAATCGGTCATGCCAGACACGAAGCAGCCAATTTCCTTTCCTCCGTACTTCAAAATGAAAAACGCCTCAGCTATATGCTTTCCGCCCATACCGAAGAAACAGACTGGGTAAAGGAAACATGGAACGCAGCCCTGACCTATTACCATCCCGGCACAGACATTACGCTCAAGATGCCGTCCTTAACAGACGACAATGTCATTAACAAATTCAGCCGGCACCAATATGCCAAATATAAAAAATATTTGTCCTCCATTAAAGGAGGCAGAATTCCCGTTTCCGGAGATTATTACGTTGTCAGCACCAATGCCTTAAACACAGACTTTTCTGTCATCGCAGACATCCCGCACGACCTGGTTTTCGAAAACAAGCTGTTCAGGATTTATAAAATCAGATGATTAAACTTTACCGTAAAATCGAAAACCGCTGGTTCGGGCTGCCGCAGAAAATCCGTTTTCTGCTTGTCGGCGGTTTCAACACGTTCCTGGCCTATCTGCTGTTTATCCTTTTCGTTGCCATACTGCAAATTCCCTACCGGCTCAGCCTGATCATTCAGTATGTTCTTACCGTCAATATTTCGATTTTTTCCATGCGTTATTACGTCTTTCGCTCGGGCGGAAATCTAAAGGATGAATATTTTCGCGCCTGGGGTGTTTATCTTCTCATGCTTGGTTTCAACTACGCCGCTTTGTTTCTGCTCATCGACATCGCCGGCATCAACGCTGTCATAAGCCAGGGAATATATATCGTCGTTTCAACGATTGTTATCTTTCTGCTGCACAAAAACTATTCTTTCCGCAACTGAAAAAAAACACCCCGAAACGGGGTGTTTTTTTCAACTTTTGCCTTAAGAAAAGGTCTTAAGCCGATTTTTTGGCTGTCTTTTTGGCAGTTTCTTTTTTCTCGTCCTTTTTGCCTTCAGACTTGGTTTCCTTTTTGGCCGCCGCTTTTTTGACCGGCTTTTTGCCTTCGTCAAAATTGTACAGCTCCTCGATGGAAACGACCTTTTCGTTAACTTTGGCTTTGCTCAGGATATGGTCGACGATTTTTTCTTCAAAAACCGGAGCTTTCAGAGCTTCAATAGCTTCCTTGTTTTTAAGATAATAATCAAATACGGCCTTTTCCTGTCCCGGATACTTTTTAGCTTCGTCCATAATCGCCTTGTTGATATCGTCCGGCGTAATGTTGATTTTGGCGTCCTTGCCGATTTCCGAAAGCAGCAGGCCGAGTTTTACGCGGCGAACCGCAATATTCTTATATTCGGCCAGCAGTTCTTCTTCTGACTTGGCTTTTTCGCTTTCGTCGAGCTGGTTGTACTTTTTGGCCTGTTCATACTGGTTGACAATGCTCTTGTACTCGGCATCGACCAGCCCCTGCGGAACATCGAAATTATAGTTCTTGTCCAGATTGTCAAGCAAAGCGCGTTTCAGTTTCATGCGGGAAGCGGCTTCATAATCGCCTTTAATCCGGTCGGAAATCGCCGATTTAAGAGAATCAAGGCTCTTTTCGCCCAGAGACTTGGCAAACTCGTCGTTGATTTCAACGTTTTTGGTTTCGCGCAGTTCTTTAATGTCAACGGCAAAAACCGCATCCTTTCCGGCCAGGTCCTTGGCATGGTAGTTCTCGGGGAAAGTAACCTTAACGTCGACTTTCTCGCCGGCCTTTTTGCCGACCAGCTGGTCTTCAAATCCGGGAATAAAAGAACCGGAACCCAGCTGCAGCGGATAGGCGTTGCCCTTGCCGCCCTGAAATTCTACGCCGTCAACAGAACCGACAAAGTCGATAACGGCGGTGTCGCCTTTCTGAGAGGCTCTGTCTTCTTCAATCTTGACCGTTTCGCGGCGGGACTGCGCCAGATACTGCAAAGCCTTGTCAACTTCTTCGGCGGGAACTTCGGCCGTCAGCTTTTCAAGTTCAATTTTGGAAAAATCTCCGGCTTTGATTTCCGGCAGTTCTTCCAGACTTACCTCAAACTCCAGATCCTTGCCTTCGCCGAAAGCGGTAATTTTAACGTCGGGCATCATTGCCGGACGCAGCTTTTTGTCCTTAATCAGCTCTTCGGTGGCGCTTCTTACCGCCTCGTCAACGACCTCGCCCATAACCGAAGCCTTGTACTTCTGCTTCAGCATGGCTTTCGGAGCCTTGCCCGGACGGAAACCGGGGAGTTTGACGTTCTTGGAAACTTCGTTGAGTTTGTCGTCGACTTTCTGTTCAAAGTCTTTGGCGGGAATAACGATCTTGAATTCTTTTTTCAAGCCTTCAGATTTTAATTCGGTTGCTTTCATAAATTTTCTCTTAAGTTATTAATGTTATCCGACTGCCCCTGCGAAAAGTGGTGCGGGCGGAGAGACTCGAACTCTCACGCCTTGCGGCACCAGATCCTAAGTCTGGCGTGTCTGCCATTCCACCACGCCCGCAAATTCAGCCATTTAGTTCAGTTTGTTTGCATACTACAGAAAATTTTATTTAAATCAAGCAAAATTAACAACGCGAGAAAATATATTGTAATATGAGTTAATATTTTATAATATGAGGGCAAGTAAGGGAATACCCCGGATTTCTGACCTCTTTTTTAGGAGTAATCTTGTGTTTTCAAGAACCGTATTCAAAAGCATATGCACAGCCGCTTTAACGGCCGGTCTCTTAAGCTCTTGCGCCCTTTTCGAGCGCGACGCCGACGGCGAACCCTCCCACAGCTGGGTCGAAGGCAAAAACTATTACAGCTACGGCGACAAAGACGCCACGCTGGCCACCGTCGCCTATTCTCAGGGCGACTTCAAAACTGCCGAACAGCACGTCGTCCGCGCCCTTACCAACAACCCGCGCCATCCGCAGGCGCTGATGGTCGGAGCCTTGGTTTACGAAGAGCTCGGACGCCCCAACCGCGCCCGCCAGTATTACGAAGACCTGATGCTTGTCGGCGGCGACGAAAACACCCTTCTCGGTTCTCCGGACGGCAAACCCCGCAAAATGAGCGAAATTGCCAATCAGCGGCTGCGCCTGCTGAACATGAACCAGACCAGAATGATTATCGAGGACAAGGACGGCAACAAAGTCTTCAACATCAGCGGCGAAGCGGCTGCACGACAGGGAAAATCCGCCTTGGAGGAGGCTCTTTTCATTCGCGAACAAACCCGCGCTGCCAATAACAGAGCTGTTTCGGAAGCCGATGTCAAGGCGGTTGAAGTCCTTTTCACGCCTGAAGAACAAAATACCGTGTCGCGCTTTCTCATTCTGAAGGAACTTGCCGAAAACGACATGGTTACCAAAGAAGAGTTTCTGAACGGCCGCATGGCCAACCTCGGCGGCCTGCTGCCGCTGACCAACACGCCGCCGGCCTATGGCGTCGTCAAGCCGGTTCCCTCGCCTGATCTGATTCTCGAACGCATCAGGGCGCTCAAGGAAGCCGTCGCATCACGCGCCATTACGCCGCGCGAGTTTTCTGCCGAACGAGACCTGATTATCGAAGCTATCCTGCCGCCGCATCCGCGCCAGCGGCTGAAAAACAAGGCGCCGTCCAAAAACATTCTTGATGCGGCCAAAGACATCCGCAAGCTTGAAGTTCTTTATGACCTGAACCTGATAACCTCTAAGGAAAAGGAAAAAGAGCAGAAAGCCATTGAAAAATATCTGGGCATAGCTCCGGCTCCGGTCAAAAAGACCGCAGCAGCGGCTCCTGCCGGCGCGCCCAAAAGCATGAACCCGGCGCCGCTGGCTCCGACTGCACCCGAAGTTAAAACCGAAGTAACCGTTCAGGTTGAAGAACCGGCGGCGTCGGCTCCGCAACCTCTGATTCCGGCCGTTTCCAGCCCTTTTGAAAATATCGAAATAAAATAATAATACGGACATAAAATGATTGGTACCATAAACCCGAGAAAAACCTTCGCGATTATCTCGCACCCCGATGCCGGCAAAACCACCCTGACCGAAAAGCTGCTGCTCTTCGGCGGCGCCATTCAGCAGGCCGGTGCCGTAAAAGCGCGCGGCGAAAACCGTCACGCCCGCTCCGACTGGATGAAGGTTGAGCAGGAACGCGGCATTTCCGTCGCCTCCTCGGTTATGAACTTTGAATACGAAAACATAACTTTCAATCTTCTTGACACGCCGGGACACGAAGACTTCTCCGAAGACACCTACCGGGTGTTGACCGCCGTCGATTCGGCAGTCATGGTGCTGGATTCCGCCAAAGGTATTGAAACCCAGACCAAAAAGCTGTTTGAAGTCTGCCGCCTGCGCAACGTGCCGATTATCACTTTCATCAACAAGCTTGACCGTGAAGGGCTGGACCCGTTCTGCCTGCTTGACGACATTGAAAAAACGCTGGCTCTGGATGTCACGCCTGCCAGCTGGCCGATCGGCATGGGAAAAGATTTTCTGGGCTGTTACGACCTTTTGAACGACCAGTTGATTCTAATGAACAAAACCGGCAGCAAAGCGTTGATAAATTCAACCATCGAAACCTGCAAAGGCCTGGACGATCCCAAACTTGACGCCCTGCTGCCCGCACACGCCGTCGCCAAACTGCGCGAGGACGTTACCATGGTCAGGGAACTCTGCCCCGCTTTCGACAAGGAATTGTATCTGGCCGGAGCGCTTACGCCGGTTTTCTTCGGCAGCGCCATCAACAACTTCGGTGTCAAGGAAGTTCTGGAAGGCCTGCATAACCTTGCGCCTACCCCGCGTGAACAGCCTGCTGCCGAACGCACCGTCAGCCCTAGCGAAAACAAGGTAACCGGATTCGTCTTCAAAATTCAGGCCAACATGGATCCCAAGCACCGTGACCGAATTGCTTTCATGCGTATCTGTTCCGGCCACTTCAAACGCGGTATGACGCTGAACCAGGTCCGCACCGGCAAAGGCCTGAAAGTTCCGACCCCGGTCATGTTTCTGGCACAGGAACGCGAACTGGCAGAAGACGCCTACGCCGGTGACATCATCGGTATTCCCAACCACGGACAGCTCCGTATCGGCGACACCCTGACCGAAGGCGAAAAACTGCATTTTACCGGTATTCCGAGCTTTGCGCCGGAACTTCTGAAAAGCGTCCGTGCGCTTGATCCGCTCAAATCCAAACACCTCGGCAACGCCTTGCAGCAGATTGCCGAAGAAGGCGGTGCCAGCGTTTTCAAACCGATTGTCGGCGCCGAATGGATTGTCGGCGTTGTCGGCGCCCTGCAATTTGAGGTTATGGCTGACCGTATCCGCACCGAGTTCAACATTCCTGTCGCTTTTGAACCGACCCAGTATTACACCGCCCGCTGGGTTGAATGTGATGATAAAAACATTATGAAAAAGTTCCTTGACGCCAATCAGATAAGCATTGCCGAAGACCACGACGGCGCCACCGTCTTTCTGGCTCGCAATGCCTGGCATCTGAACAAAGTCAACGAGGACTTTCCGCAGATTGTCCTACGCAAAACCCGTGAACAGGTTTTCTAGAGAAAGCCCTCTCAGATGAGAGGGCTTTTTTGTATGACAAAAAAATTTTATGTAGCTCCATCATTGGTAGACAGAAAAATTTGTACTTTCATTAATAGTTGACTCTTTCCCCAAATCAGCGTATCCTGATATTCAACAGGTGTGGATTTTGAAGTTTGTCCTTGGCGGCCTTTCTC
>ENA-ORMR01002558-ORMR01002558.1-human-gut-metagenome-genome-assembly--contig:-NODE-2558-length-11069-cov-3.298257_pt1 | contig 11069 bp, 12 predicted proteins | sample MGYA00242107_ERZ509003 | MGnify/ENA primary metagenome ERZ509003 (study PRJEB26280, sample SAMEA2338699) | human gut metagenome | biome: human gut; feature: human-associated habitat; material: faeces... | reverse complement strand
CAATCAAGGAAAGCGACCGCAGTAATACTTGCTGTATTGCAAGGGAGCTTGACGACGAGTGGGCTTATTTTAGCGGAGGATGTGGCTATAGGGTGATTGGGAATTAGTATCAGGGGGGATTTTCGTTGTTTGAGAATATAGTGACAAAGATAAAGCTCGCCGCAAAGGTGCTTATGATTCTGGGCGTTTTCGGCTCATTCGGGGCTTTTGTCGTTGTTCTTATGAAAGTCAGCCTTCCGTTTGGCATATTTTCGCTGATATTTGGTATTATTTTAACATGGATTCTTTCCTGCCTTGTTTACGGCTTTGGCGAGCGTGTGGAAAGCGCGCGTATCTTTGCTAACGCATACGCGAAAAGCTGTAACTCCGCTCAGCCGTCTGAAAGCAGACGGAACGAATCCTGCCGCAATCATTGACAGGCAAAAGCAGGCTCGGCGGCAAACGACATATTGAGACTGCTTCCCTCCATATCCGTAGCATTTATACTAATTCCCAATCAGACTGTAGCCAAAGCCGACAGATAAAATAAGACCAATCAAGGAAAGCGACCGCAGTAATACAACGTTTTAGAGCAAAAACTGCTCTAAAACCGCGTATTGCAAGGGAGCTTGACGACGAGTGGGCTTATTTTAGTGGAGGAGTTGGCTATAGGGTGGTTGGGAATTAGTATGAATTATTTCGGAGAGAAAAACCGCCGGAAAATAATCCACAGCGGTTTTGAGTTTGGTATATAATCTTTACTGATTCTTCGGCACAAATTCAAGCTTTAGCTTCATGCCCATTCCGGCGGCGAGTCTTTGCAGAGTGCGCAGGGACGGGTTGGCGTTGCCGGTTTCAAGCTTACTGATGTCACCCTGAGCAATTCCGGTTCTTTCGGCTAAATCCTTTTGGGTAAGACCGGAGGCTTCTCTTGCGTTCAGCAGAGCCTTGATGATGGTAAACTCAGGTTCCAAAGCGTCATATTCCTTTTTAAATTCGGGGTCGTTCAGCTGTTCTTCCAAGGTTTCTCTGAAATTTTTACCCATTATAGATTCTCCTTTCGGGATTCATAATCCGCTCGATATTTCTTTGCAAGTGCAATCTGATTTGCCGGTGTTTTCTGAGATTTCTTTACAAAACCGTTTGTAAGAATTACTTTCTTACCGACAACAAAGAAATACAGAACCCTTGATATATTATTTCCCTGAGCTGCTCGGATTTCAAAAATTCCGTCAGAGAGCGGCTTTGAATACGGTTCGCGCAAGTCATTTCCTTTCAGTTCAAGAAGTTCAAGCAGACGAAACAGCTTTGCACGCATTTTTACATCTTGTGAAAGAATAAATTCTTCGGCGGGAAATGTGCCGTCGCTCTTTTTATAGTATTCAACCTTAAACAGATTAACCATCTCCGTCCGACCGTTCTCAACTATATTATATAGGATATATTCTATAATGTCAATGGTCTTTCATGAGATTATTGCTTGGCGATGGGGTAAGAGAAAAAATGCGGGGCTTGGCGGGATTTTTTTTGCTGCTTTTGGACGCGAATGACCTGTGATTGCGAATTTGAGAGATTGTATTGACCGGCACGGCTGCTTAACTGTTTGGTGCGATTACAACTTAAGCGGCTGTCCCCAATCTCACCCACCTGTTGAAAAATTCTCTCTTTACGCTATCCTTGAAAGCTCCTGCACTTCGTGATAGCACTTTCCTTGCTCTTCCTTCTTTTGATTCACTTCTTTAGTGAGCTGTTCAAGCTCTGAGCGCATATCTTTCTCTTTCAAGCCGACCTCTTTTAAGACCCTCTTAGCCATATAGAACATTGCCAACTCACTGTTATGCTCTGTCTGGAACTTCTCACGTTTGCCCTTGAATTTAATAGTGTTTAGCTCATCAGCAATAGGCTTGTATTTGTGGTAGTTTTCAAGCTGCCGTAGAGCGTCTTTAAGCTTTGAGATTCTTTCCGAGTCCTTGCGAATTTGCTCGGCAAGCTTTGAATTTCTTGCAGACGCAGACGAAACATAGCTCTCTAAATCTGCGACGGAGTAAATTCTCCTCTCAGACAAAAACTCAGTTTCATTGATAAGGCTTTGCAGGTTTCCGACTTTCGCCTTGTTTGCTCCATAACCAAAGTTTTGAGTTGCGTATTCGTTTCGGACTTGGTAGTATTCTTGGAGATATTGAATCAACAAAGGTCGAGCATCTTTTTTAGCTTCTGCCTTTATCTCAAATATGGCTTTATCCAATCGTGCAATTTCTGACTTGAACTTCTGGATTGAGTAATTGTTTTGGCGAATAGCCTTGTTGTAGCTGCCTACTTCAGTTGGAATGCCTCGCTTTTCCATAGCCCTGACTGTCGGTCCTTCATGGATGGTGGGGAGCATTTCTACTCCTTGGGCTTCAAGGGTTCTGTGGTCAATTCGACAGTCTAAGCCCTTTTTCTCAAACTTGGAATTGCAGAGGTCAGCCCATGCCTTTCGCCAACGTTCAAGCGTTTTTGGATCGTCCCAGTCGGTGGTGTTTTCGGATGTGAATATGTACTTTCCGTTGCCATCTCGGATGCGGTTGCCCTTTTCATCAAGAGCATAAACTCTCCTTTGCTTTGTCCCCCATTCACCGTTATCTTTCATAGGTCGCATAGGGCAGAGTATGTGAAAGTGTGGGTTTTGAATACCGCCGTTTTTATCTGGTGAATGAATACATAGGTCAACTATCATGCCGTCTGAGACAAGATTATCTTTGCAGAATTGAATTGCAAGCTCCTTGTTTTCTTCAAGACTCAGCTCGTTTTGCAAAGCTATGTCAAAGCTATATGCAAGCTGAGCCTTTGGGTTTTTCTCTGCGGCTTCTACAGCGTTCCAGAGGGTTTGTCTATCCAAAAACTCAATCGGTGCGTGTGACGGTAAGAAGATTTCAGTATAGATTATACCGCCCTTGCGGGTATAGTCGCAGTCCTCACCGTAGCGTTCACTATATAGCTTTTCTCCTGAACGATATGCCGCTGCTGCGACTGCCGATTGACCTATGCTTCTTTTTATTCTTTGGACGTGAAAATGGTATAGAGCTATTCTCTATCACCTCCGGAATCTGTGTAAAGCTTCTCCACAAAGTCATAGATTTCCTCTCGGGATAAATCCATAAGCTTCGGAAAAAAGTGTGCTAACGCTCCGCCAATGTTGCAGAGCTGATGGGTACGGTGGCTACGTTCCTTTTGTGAGAGATAGCGTTGTTTGTTTTCAAGCCTTGCAAGTTGATTTTCGGCTTGCTGTTTCTTTTGCAGGTAGAGGATTTGGTCTTGCTGATCTCGACCAACCACGTCAATGGTTGCCTCCAACGCTGTTCGCTTTTTCTTCTGCATGAGCAGGGAGCCGTCGGCACATCCGAGCAATCCCGTTGTACCGGAGATCATTTCAAAGGTATCTCCTGCAGGCTGTTTTCTTGTGTGGTGGACGATCAGAACACAGATGCAATGCTTGTCGGCGAATTGTTTGAGCCTGCCAATGATTTCATAATCGCTGGCGTAGCTGTATGCTTCGCCGCCAACCTCACGGATTTTCTGCATGGTGTCTATGATGATGAGCTTGGTGTCGGGATGCTCATTCATAAAGAACTCAAGCTGTTCATCAAGCCCGTTCCCGATTTTATTTGCTGCTGTTGCGAAGTAGAGATTGCTGCTGTCCTCCACGCCGTACATCATAAACATTCGGCTTTGGATTCTCTGGTAATCATCCTCCAATGCGAGATACAGCACCGTTCCTTTGTGTACATCGAAGGCCCACAGCTTCTCGCCTGTGCTGATGTGGTATGCGATCTGTGCCACCAAGAACGATTTGCCGATCTTCGGCGCACCGGCGAGGATATACGCCCCTCCGTAGAGCAAACCGTCGATGATCGGCGGTCTGCTTTTGTAAGGAGTCTGATACAGTTCAGTCATGGAGACTGTGTGCAGATAGTGCGGATGAGACATTCGGAAGAACATTTCCTGCAAATTTTCTTCATAAATTTCGCCGGAGTCATTGAAATGTTCATCGATTGTGGATATAATATTATTAGAGTTTTGATTGGACTGCCTTTCATCTGCGCCAACAGATGTTGCAAGGGCAGTCTTTTCTTTTTCGTTAAATACCATAGGCATCGTCCTCCTTCATTCCATCCATAATGCTTGCAATCAGATTGATGGTATCCAGTAGTTCGTCGTTCACCCCCTCACCGGCTTCAATGCGTCGAAGCTCATCCAGGACGGCGGCGAACTGGTCTCTGAGTGCCTTATACACTCTCGGATTGCCCTGTACCACCACATCCTTGCAGAGAAGTCTGCGAGTGATATAGTCCTGTTTGGTAAGCCCTGTGAGCTTTACAGCGAGGTCGATCTGTGCGTTTTCTTCATCTGATACTCTGAACGCTACCGTTCTGTTCCTCCATCGGTTGTGGTTGTCCATGTTCTTTGCTGACATATTAGTTACCCCTTTCCATATTTAATTTATCTGCCATTTCCGTCTGCTTGGACGGGAACAGGTGTGCGTAGTTGTAGGTGATGTCGATGCTTTCGTGTCCCACACGGTCTGCAATCGCCGTAGCCGAGAAGCCCATGTCGATCAGATGGGAAACGTGGCTGTGACGAATATCGTGGATTCTGATACGCTGTACGCCCGCTTCCTTTGCGCCTCTTGCCATTTCTCTGTGCAGGCTGCTCTTGGTCACAAGGAACATTCTCTCGTCCATACCAACATCGTAGAGCTGTCTGAGATAGTCCTGTATTTCCTCAATGAGAAACTGCGGCATGGTAATGATACGGTTGCTCTTTTCTGTTTTGGGAGTGGTGATAACATCACGACCGTTCAAACGCTGATAGGACTTGTTGATGCTCACCGTACCTTTCTTGAAATCGAAATCTGCCGGTGTGAGTGCCAACAGCTCGCCCTCACGGATACCGCACCAGTAAAGCATTTCAAATGCGTAGTAAAACTGGGGCTTGTCCATCATCACTTCTGCGAATTTCAGATATTCCTCTTTCGTCCAGAACAGCATTTCTCGGTTTTTCTTCTTGCCCATGCTGCCGGCTTTCCTGCAAGGATTCTCTTTGAGGTTATAGAACTTTACAGCATGGTTGAAGATGGCGCTGAGCTGATTGTTGATCGTTTTGAGATACACGGGCGAAAGGGCTTTTCCGTTTTCGTCTTTGTAGTTCATCAGCTCGTTTTGCCATGTGATGATCTGCTGGGCGGTGATGTTAGACATCTTCAGTTTGCCGAAGTACGGCAGCAGCTTTGAACGGATGATATGCTCCTTGGTTGCCCATGTGTTTTCCTTGATGCGGGTCTGCATATCTGCCGTGTACTGCTCCACGAAGCTCTTGAAGGTCATATCCAGATCGGCTCTCGCTTTATTGAGCTGTTCACGCTCCCAAGCCTGTGCTTCACGCTTGGTCTGAAAACCACGCTTCTGTGTCTGCTTCTTTTCGCCCGTCCAATCGGTGTAGCGGTAAATCACTCGCCAAGTGCCTGTTTTTTCTTCTTTATAAACTGCCATTTGATCACTTCCTTTCCGTTCCGTTGTAGCAGAACTTTTCCATAAAATATTTGCGGTTGACCCTTCCTGCGATGGTCATATACCCTTTTGCTTTCAGCTCCTTATTGAGCTGCTGCATGATTTTGTAGGAATGGGAGATGGAGATCCCAAGTTCCTTTGCTACGTCCTCGGCTCTCATAAAATTGTTTTCGTTCAATAAGTGTACCTCCTGTGAATTGTTGATCTGCGGTTGATTGATGGTTTCCTGCGGCTGTTATTCAGTTGTATTGGTTTTGCTTTGTAAATCACCCCTTTCACTAATTTTTCTCTCTGAGGTTTTGACATAATAATCCTTATTTCGTGTCGGATACTTTCTTGTCGCCTCCGATTTGCCCGAGCGAGTATTATCATGTCGTTATTAAGCGCTAAGCTTATTTGTTTAGCTTCACCATCATTATACTAAACATTTATGTTTATGTCAAGAGGCTTTCAAGAAAATATTAAACAAATTTATTTAATTTCTCTTGACTATACTAAACAAATATGCTATAATACTGAAAACAGGACATTTACGATAGGAGAGAATGATTATGGCTATCGGCGAAAGAATCAACTTTTTCCGCAATATGCGTGGTATGACGCAAAAATATCTTGGTATGCAGGTGGGCTTTCCGGAGAAGTCTGCCGATGTTCGTCTTGCTCAGTATGAAACAGGAACAAGAACTCCTAAAACAGATCTGACCGCAGCATTGGCAGATACTCTCGACGTATCTCCGCAAGCACTTGCTGTACCGGACATTGACTCTTACATAGGTCTGATGCACACCCTGTTCACCTTGGAGGACAGATACGGACTCCATATCGACGAAGCCGATGGGGAAATCTGCTTGAAGGTCGATGTGCGAAAGAACAAGGATGCCGCACAGCTTCACGAAATGCTGTGTGCTTGGCGGCAAGCTGCCGCTATGCTCAAAGCAGGCGAGATCACGCAGGATGAATACGACCGTTGGCGTTATCGCTATCCCGAATTTGATACCACTCAGCGTTGGGCAAAGGTGCCTTCCCAGGCGCTCAGCGATATGCTTGTTGAGGCTTTGAAAGACGAGGAAAAATAAATCCCTCTACTTAACGCCATTTTTGAGCCGTTTTTACTCCCTGTTTTGAACTGATATTTGAAAACAGCGTATATCATTGGGCTAATTTGTTGGTAACGACATAAACGCTTGGTTGTCATCTTCTCAAGTGGTAGCCGATGGCAAAACCATTTTTAGAACCGTTTTTCAAAAATATCTCTCAAGTGGTAGCCGACGAGAATGGCGTTTTTTTCACCATTTTTGAAAAAATTCACAAAAAGTTAAAAAACAACAAAAAAAGAGCTAACTGACTTAATCAAAATCAGTTAGCTCTTTACTTATGAATAATGAAGTTTTGTTGCCATTTCGTTGCCACGAATGGCTCAAATCCTTAAAAAGTCCGGTGATGACTGGGCTTTTTAGACCTGTGAGATCACTCCCACTCGCTTACGAGTTCTTTCCCACAGTTACTTTTCGCCCTGTTTTTAGCGAAATACCGTGAGTTTTTCCTCAAATCTTCTCGTTTTTCTCTGTATTTTCTGAGTTCTCAGCCCGTTTGGTACTGTTTTGGTATCACAGTTTGGTATCAATTTTCCGAAAAAACGGCAGAGAAAAAATACGTTATTCTTTCGTTGTAATTGATACTTGGCTCTGCCCAACAGTTCAACCGGCTTTGATGTTTGGATACAAAGTTGAATGTTAAAGGTCGTACTCCTTGATGAGCACTTATATTATAGCAGGAAAATGTGAACAATTCAATGTTCCGAACTTGGTATACCTGTCATCAAACACTTGCAGCTTGAACATAAGATATCAGTTCGTTGTATTTTTTGTCATCGAACAAATCGCCTTGATAAACAGCATTACACAGTTCATTTACCGTCGATAACATATCTTCACTAGCGTTTGAATCGAGTTCTTTGAGTATTCCATCAATTCGATTCTTTATCTCATTTAAATTATTGGAAAGATATTGTTTGTCATCTTCACTAACAAGCATCTCTCTATTTTTAGAATACACCCATAATTCTTCACCAATATCGGCTATACGCCCAAGCCAGATATTTGTTTGTTGCTGTTCTTGAAGTATGTACTCACCGTCAAAGCACTCCAACATCTTTTGAGTTACCTCAACAGGATATGGAGAAGCTAAGGGGTCCATTTCTTCTTCCACTCCTGAGTGTATGGCATTGTAAATGTATTGGAATGCCTTTATAGGAAACTTGATTGCATTCGGAATAACTTCGCCCTTGTCGTCTGTCATCAATAAAAGCAAATAATCATACGGAGATTCTGCAAATGAAGCAGCGGTAAATAAGAAGTCATTTATCATCTCCTCGTTTGCTGGATCAAAATCTCTTAGCAATATTGGGTAACACACAAACGTATTGTCACGATATGAGGTTTTGGGCAGATCAGCATCGTATGAGACCGTTAAATCTATCATTGTACTATTAACTTCGTCTATCTCTGCCTTCCTGGATGATGAAAACCACGCCTTGACCTGATATTTATTGTAATATGGATCAGGTTCATGAGATAAATAGTATTCACAACACATATAAGTCTCAAAGATGACTTTTTCTTCAAGGGCACATAGCTCTAGATGTTTGCTTTGGTGTTCACCATCCAATGTAATATCATCAAAGAATTTTTGAACGTTAGGTAGTGCTGCTAATGCTGCTTTTAGGTTATATATTGCTAAGCGCTTCGCCTGTTCTTCTTTTTTGATGAAACTGATTAATTGGTTAGAAAAATTATGGATGCCATTAAAGTAATCTCGTTTTGCTTTATTAAATAACGTTGGTATTTTTGGTCCCTTTTCAAATGGGCGATGTTCTCTTGGATATGACAAATGTGCGACCATTATTCCGTTATAGCGATTATGTAAGGTGTCAAAGAAACTAGCGGCATCACCGAGTTTCCTTTTACCCAATAATTTGTGTAAACATGCAGAGCTTGCAGCCAACAAATCACAGGCACATTTGCGAACATCAAGCCAATGATCAATCCATTCATATACTGTGTCAAACTCATAATTACTTTCGATAGTGTTCAACCATAGGTTTAATGTTAACTTTGATTATTGCTGAATACATTCATCGTCATCGTCAATTTGCGGTTCAATCTGATTTTCTTCGCCGCCGTTTTTATCTTCATTTTCATTAGAATCGGAATCTATTTGAATCACCGGAATAGTATCATCAGTTTCAGGAATGGGGTTGGGAACGGCGGGGCCTGCGCCTAATACAACTGCTGCCGCGATGAGGCTGATGATTTTGTTTAAAACTGTTTTCATGTGAGATTACCTCCTGAAATATACTTTAGTTTATTATATCGTCCGCTAATAAGTTTGTCTATAGTAATTTCATGTTATTAAAAGTTACATGAAATTACTATAGACAATGGTGAAAAGAATATGCTAAAATATAATAATCCAAAAGATTTAAATTGTCTTTTGGATTATTCGTTTAGTTTGCGATAACCGAGAATAACATACTAAGCAAAAAGTTTTTTTGCGCTGCCGCACTGTTCAGTGCGTTCAAAAGGGCTTGGGAAATATCCCAACAAGCAAAAATATAAAATTTCGCTTCGGCGGAGTTTTATATTTTTAGCAAGGTGGGTACCACCTTGCCCTGCTTGCCAAGACTGTAAAATTACCGGCTTGAAGCCCACAATTTGCAGACTTCAAGCTGTATATTCGAATTTTGTGAAGCATATAGTACCTAATCATCACTTCTTATAGCTTGTTACTACATTAGTAAATTTCTCTATGCTTATATCCTCTGTTTTTGCAAAAAAGTATCCAAATGAGCGCGAAGCCTTGACTGCCGAAAATGCACCAAGTCCATAATGCATTGGCTCCGGCTGTGCTTTGCCATAGTGAAGTACAGTCAGAGCCAATTGTCTTTGAAGGTGCGATGTCACCGGACGTTATGGGTATACTTTGTTATGTTGCCATATAACTAATTCATATGCTATCAGCTAACTACTTGTTTAATCCTACAATCTATAAAATTTCGGATGTTTCAGAAATTCCTCTGTTATCTTTTCTTTCTCTTTGATCATTTCCTTGAAAAAATCATAGTTTTTTTCTTCAAGATTCTTCAGCATTAATGCTTTATTTGTAATAATATTAAAATGAAACAGATAATCATTTCCATCCAATTTACAGGGATGTTCGGAAAGTCCATGAATATCGTTATATAACATGGATATTTTCTTTTCAATACTATCACGAAGCATTTTTTCTGCTTCGGCATACTCCTCTAACTTCAAATAAAGATTTAAAACCGCGTCAAAGTTAGAATTAACCGGTTCCTTGTAAAAACTTAATAATGCTCTATCATCTGTCAAGCCGTCAAAAAACGGTATAAGCCTTTCTTCGATTATCTCCTTTATTTCGTTCATGTGTGATATAATCTTTTTAGGTTCATGGTAATAGTTCCAAGCCCCTACAGAAGTCATATGGTATTTATTGTCTTTATTGAAATAGGCTATTCCGTTCCCACTTCCGGTACTTGTAAGTCCCAACGAAGTTGGCGAAACAAAGAAACAAACCTCAAACCAGCCAACGCAGCAATTTTTCAATGCAAATGATTGAAGCATTCCGTTCTTCACTCGATAGTAAGTATAGTTCTTAAACTTAAACCCATTTTCTTCCGCAACCGGTCCAACAATCTCTTTGAACTTCTTATCGACCAACTGCTTGCAAGCTTCAAATAGATTCGGCATACATCTTCCTCCTTTTATGCACCTAGAGGTACTTTTTTCGGCATCCTATTAGCCATTCCTCCAAATGCTCCAGCCGCTCCAGCCGCCACAACTGCTGAAATAATAAACATATTAAGCAATAATCCGTCTGCATTATTCTCAATTGGAATCTTAGCTTTTTGCCTAACGGTTTCTTCCTTAATTGGAGCATAGTCATATGTAATGATTCCATTACCAATCGATCGATAAGTAACCTCGAAATTATGATATTTTCCATTAAAAGTAAATTTGTCTTCGGGTATATCATAGCCAAGCTTAGGTTTGCACGATTTGTCTATTTCTCCCATTAAATAATCTCCAGTAAGATATCTGTCAAGTTGCTTTTTTCCGCCTTTAATGCCTATAGAGTTATTTGGCTTAACTTCCCATATATACGCCTTATCCTCCTCAACTACTTGAACCAAATCTACTCGACCAATTTTTACACCTTTTGACATTATTCCAATCTCTTCGTAAATTGTTGTACCATTACGTGCCATGTTCTCCACTATTCTATCTTGAACTGCCCGATGTATTTCCCCGCGCCAAGAAAGCAGCGTCCCAATCATACTGGGTAAATTCAGCAGCTGTTCTGAATATTTTCCTAGTGCTTTGCCGAATCCATTTAAGTACGCCGGAATTTCCCATGGAGTTCCTCTCTCCGCACTCAACCCCAGCGGATCCACGCCATTAGCCGGATCTCCATTGCAATAAGCATACCTGTTAAGAGTAAGCGCATTAGTGATGTCGCCATGAA
>ENA-ORMR01002557-ORMR01002557.1-human-gut-metagenome-genome-assembly--contig:-NODE-2557-length-11072-cov-2.713534_pt1 | contig 11072 bp, 8 predicted proteins | sample MGYA00242107_ERZ509003 | MGnify/ENA primary metagenome ERZ509003 (study PRJEB26280, sample SAMEA2338699) | human gut metagenome | biome: human gut; feature: human-associated habitat; material: faeces... | reverse complement strand
TGCTCGTGAGATCGGTTATATGTTCGGTCAGTACAAGAGAATCCGTGGACTGTATGAAGGTGTTCTTACAGGAAAAGGTCTTACATACGGTGGATCTCTTGCACGTACAGAAGCAACAGGATATGGTCTTCTGTATCTGACAGAGGAACTTCTGAAACTTAATGGAATCGAGCTTGCAGGTAAGACGGTAGCAGTTTCAGGATCAGGAAATGTTGCAATTTACGCTACAGAAAAAGCACAGCAGCTTGGTGCAAAAGTTGTTACTGTAAGTGATTCTACAGGATGGGTATATGATCCAGAAGGAATTGATGTTGCAGCTCTGAAAGAGATCAAAGAAGTAAATCGTGCCCGTCTGACCGAGTACAAGAAATATCGTCCAAACTCTGAGTACCACGAAGGACGCGGCGTATGGGTTGTAAAAGCAGACCTTGCTCTTCCTTGCGCAACTCAGAACGAGCTGCTGCTTGAGGATGCAAAAGCACTTGTTGAGAACGGATGCACTGCAGTATGCGAGGGCGCTAACATGCCTACTACTCTGGAAGCAACCAAATATCTGCAGGAGCACGGCGTAATCTTCGCACCTGGAAAAGCTGCAAACGCAGGTGGTGTTGCAACATCCGCACTCGAGATGTCCCAGAACTCCGAGCGTCTGTCCTGGACCTTCGAAGAAGTTGATGCAAAACTGAAGAGCATCATGATCAACATCACACACAACATGGTTGATGCTGCAAAACGTTACGGCCATGAGGGCGACTATGTTATGGGCGCTAACATCGCAGGCTTTGAGAAAGTAGCTGACGCTATGATGGCTCAGGGAATCTGCTAATCTGATTTTGAGAAATCCAAAGGGATCTCCGGTTAAGACCGGGGGTCCCTTTTTGCATAAAAGATAGAAGAAACACAGAAAAATAACGAAAATTACAGGGTACAAAAAACATTACATTTTGCAACGAGACTAGACAGAAGAAATAGACTTTCACGCGGTACCGTGTGAATAAAACGACAGAATATGCGAGTGAGTTGTATTATTATGCATAAATGCAATATACAGGTAAGATAAAAACCTAAGAAAAACGTAAGAAAAAAGATATTTTATGTTCAGAAATAGAGCGTATAGTAAACAAAAATAATGCAAAAATAATGAAAAGCAGAAGTTGACAAGAGCTTGCATGAGAAATATAATTATTTATGTATTGATAAAGAACTTGTATGCATTAATATGTAATGAATTTGCATACATGGAAGAGGAAGAGAAGATGACATTAAAAGATTGCTACATGCAGATGGGAGCAGATTACGAGGAAACCGTTCAGCGGCTTCGCAGTGAATCTCTGATTCAGCGGATCATTTTAAAATTTCCGCAGGATCCGAGCTATCAGGAGCTTTGCCAGGCACTGGCGGACGGAAATATTGAGGTTGCATTCCGTGCAGCTCATACATTAAAAGGCGTGTGCCAGAATCTTGGTTTTAAAAATCTGTACGAGCCAAGCGCCGAGCTGACCGAGCGGTTAAGACCGCTGCAGGAGACCGAGACGGATGATCTGATGCAGAAGGTGACGGAAGAATATAACCGCACCGTAAAAGCGATTGAGGATTTCCAGAATGCTTAAATTGAAGGAAGAAAACAAGGAGACATTGATCTATGAGATGAGGAACACAGACCGGTGTCTCCTTTTTTATGGAATTCTGTACAAGATGCGGGTTGACGGGAAAAAAGAAACATGATAATCTTTTTACATAAAAGCACAGCTTATGAAGAAGGCTTGTTTAAAAAGAAAAACTTATGAGTATCTATAAGAAAAAACAAGGACGCTTTGCCGGAAAAATTCCGGCTGTGCAGGGCATATTCCATACCGAAAGGCAAGGCAGCCCAAATCTACAAAAGCAGGAGAAAAGTAATGAAAAAAGAAAAAAGTTCAGCTATGGGAACCCCGTACACCTTTGAAGGACGGATTCCGCTGAAGCAGGCGATTCCGCTTGGATTGCAGCACGTAATGGCGATGTTCGTAGGAAACCTCACCCCGCTTCTGATCATCATGGGAGCGTGCGGTCTGACGGCGGATGCGGGCTACGGTGCACTTCGTACGGCTCTTTTGCAGAATGCAATGACAGTAGCCGGTATTGTAACACTGGTACAGATGTTTTCGATTGGACCGATCGGCGGTAAAGTGCCGATTGTTATGGGTACATCTTCTGGATTCCTCGGCGTATTCAAGAGCGTGACAGCCGTGCTGGGACAGGGCGCGCTGACGTACGGCGCTATCCTTGGTGCGACAATTGTCGGCGGTCTGTTTGAGGGCGTGCTTGGCGTCTGTTTAAAGCCGCTTCGTAAATTTTTCCCGTCGGTTGTTACCGGCTGCGTCGTTATGGCGATTGGTCTTTCGCTGATTCCGGTTGGAATCAATTATCTCTGCGGCGGTTCCGGAACGAACGATTACGGTTCCATACAGAACCTGTTCCTTGGCATGGTCGTTCTGATTGTAACGCTGGCACTGAAGCACTTTACAAATCCGAAGGGAATCTTAAGCACGGCTTCCATTCTGATCGGTATTTTAGTCGGCTACGCGGTAGCTATTATTATGACCATGGTTCTGCCGCATACCGGAACGGCGGTTCTTGAGGATGGAAGCACTGTTTCCTATACATATTCCTGGGTTGTCAATTTCCAGCAGGTAAAAGATGCGTCCTGGTTCGCACTCCCTGGTATTGCAGGCTTTGGAAAACTGGCTGAGGTAAAACCAGTCTTCCGTGTGGAGGCAATTCTCCCGGTAGCGATCATGTTCATCGTAACAACCGTTGAGACGGTCGGCGATATCTGCGCCTGCGTAGAGAGCGGTATGGACCGCGAGGCAACCGATTCCGAACTTTCCGGCGGTATCATCTGCGACGGTCTCGGATCCAGCTTTGCAGCAGCACTCGGCGTTCTCCCGAATACTTCTTTTGCACAGAACGTCGGCATTATTTCGATGACAAAAATCGTAAACCGTATGGCACTTTCCTGCGGAGCCATTTTCCTGATCCTCTGCGGACTCTGCCCGAAGATTGCAGCATTTGTATCCATTATGCCGCAGTCCGTACTCGGCGGTGCAGCCGTTATGATGTTTGCGTCAATTCTGGTTTCCGGTATCCAGCTCATCACAAAAGAGCCGATTACGAGCCGTGAGATCACGATCGTTTCTGTTGCACTGGGTCTTGGCTACGGCCTTGGTTCCACAGCAGGAGCAACTTCCGAGCTTCCTTATTATATCCAGCTGATCTTCGGCGGTTCCGGTATCGTTCCGGCAGCGGTTGCAGCGATTGTGCTGAATATTATTATTCCAAAAGAGAAGAAAAAAGCAGAATAAAGAAGAGATAATTAAAAAAGAACCTCTTAGTTTTCCTGGAAGGAGCCTTCTGGAGAAAAATTAAGAGGTTCTTTTTCTGTACAAAACGTTCGAACAAGTGTAAAATATACAAAATGACGGAAAAACGAATGAAAAATTAGTTGAGATTAAAAGAAATACCGATATCAAAAAAGTCAAGATTGACTATAAATTTAAAAATAGTGTATAAAATCGACAATATGAAGTAAAAAAATGAAATAAATTGTGAAAAATATATAAAAAGTGCCTGCCAAAACGTGTGGAAGAGAGGTATAATCATTGCATAAAAAGTGTGACGAAAATGTGAAAGTTTTAGGCAAAACGTATGATTGTAAAAGAGAGATGATTCGTCAGCCTGGACAAAAACAACAACGGAACACACCAAAAAGAACGTAAAACACAAGGAGGACACCAAATGAAAAAGAAAGTAATTTTTGCATTATTGGCAAGCACCATGATCGTAAGCCTGGTTGCATGCGGCAGCACAGGCGGCGACAGTTCTGACGCAAGCAGCAAAGGAAGCGGCACAACAGCAACAAGCACCGCAGGCGGCGACGATGCAGCAACTGCTGAATCAGGCAGCGGCTCCGGAGATTCCGCAGCTTCCGCTGACTGGATCGAATCTTCTACACTGGAAGATGACGCTGTACCTGGAGAAAACGACGACAGAGCATTCGAGAAATTCGATCATGTCGTAGAAGTACATTATGGATATCAGATTGACCCGAAGGATACCACACTTCCGGACGGCGACTCCGTAGATAACAACCAGTACACCAGATACCTTCTGGACAACTACAACATCAAAGTTGTCTGCGACTGGACAGCAGGTAATACTGCAGACTTCCAGCAGAAAGTTTCTCTGGCAATCGCATCTGCTTCCCTTCCGGATGCAGTCATCGCACCGACCCGTAACTACCTGGTACAGGCCGCAAGAGCAGATCTTCTTGCAGACCTCTGGCCGGAGTTCAACCAGTACGCATCCAAACAGGTAAAAGAGATCATCGAGACCACCGAAGGACGTGCAATCAACAACGCAACGGTTGACGGAACCTTCTGTGCACTGCCGAACGTATCCGTAGATACCGACGGTGTTTACCTGTATTTCATCCGTCAGGACTGGCTGGACAAGTTAGGACTGGAAGTTCCGAAGACAGTTGACGAACTTGGCGAAGTAGCTCAGAAATTTAAAGATGCAGGTCTCAGCCCGGATTACTCTATTGCAGGTATCGACAACGGCGGAAGAACCTACTCCAACTTCATGAACTCCTCCAACAATGGATACGGTTTCGATGCTATATATCAGGCATTCAACGCAACACCGGGATACTTCCTGAAAGACGATTCCGGCGAGCTGTATTGGGGAACTACAACAGATGAGATGAAAGAAGCCCTTACCACTCTGCATGACTGGTATGAAAAAGGCCTCATCAACCCGGAGGTTGGTACCACAACCAACGGTGACAATGCAAACAACGTTAAGAACGGAACCTGCGGTATCTTCATGGGACCATGGTGGAGCCTTGGATACGGCAACCCGGATTCCTTCCGTAACGACAACAACGCAAACTGGCAGGCATATCCGCTGTACACCAACGATGGTGAGTGGAATATCCATATGAAAGACGTTGGAACCACTTACACAATGGTAAACAAAAACGCATCTGATGATGTGAAGAAAGCCATTGTTATCATGAACAACGTACTCGTTCGTGATGAGTCTACCTTCGATACTTCTGTAGCAATCGGCTGGTATCCGCTGCGTAACACCATGGCAGCTACCGACGAGTGCGAGTATGAGTATGATGCACTGATGGGCATCCTCAAAGGCGAATCGTCTGCAGATGATTATCAGCAGGGCGGAAGCAAATTCAACGGTCTGTACAAGAACCTTGCAAACGATGCTGCAACCTTAAGCGAAGTTATTTCTTCTGATTATGATGGATCCAGAGACCTGGCTGTAACCGATATGGATGTTAATACCAACAACGGACAGTTCAACAGATTCTATGCACTGCTGATCGGTGACCGTCCATATGCAACACTTGAGCCGGATCACAAGATCTACTCTGAGCTGTACTACACCATCGATGGAATGGATACCTACTGGACCCAGATTTCTGACCTGGAAGACAAGAGCGTCCTTCAGTTCATCACAGGTGCTAAGAGCCTTGACGAGTGGGATCAGTTCTGCACTGACTGGCATGTACAGGGCGGTGATCAGATCCTTGAACTGGTAAAAGATTACCTGGCTGAGTAACTTATGTAAATATATGATGTGGAGGGTGGGGTACAGGAAAACCTGTACCCCATCACTTTAAAAAAATGACATCAAAGGAGGATCTTGCCGTGAAGAAGAAAAAAGGCCATCTTGGGCTGTCAAATTCCTTTCACTATACGTTAATGGTTCTGCCGGGTTATATCTGGCTGTTCATGTTTTCTATCGTCCCGATGGTCGGTATTGTAATGGCATTCCAGGATTACAATCCGAGTAAAGGATGGTTCGGCTCTCCGTGGGTAGGCATGAAATGGTTTAAATACCTGACGGTTATCCCGGATGCAAAACGGGCACTTGTCAACACACTGATCATTGCAATTGCAAAGGTTATCCTGAATATCATCATTCCGCTGGTGTTCGCACTGCTGCTGAATGAGGTAAAGAATATGAAGTTCAAAAAGACGGTTCAGACGATCGTATATCTGCCGCACTTCGTATCCTGGGTTATCTTGGCAAACATCATCACCAATATCCTTGGTGCAAACGGAATCTTCAATACCGTCCGCAGTGCATTCGGTGCAACGGATACGGTTCTTCCAATGACGATTCCTGGCATCTTCCGTCAGTTACTGATCGGAACCGATGTATGGAAAGAGTTCGGTTACAACGCAGTTATTTATCTGGCAGCCCTGACCGGCATCAGCCCGAGTCTTTATGAGGCAGCTGCTATCGACGGTGCAAGCCGCTGGAAACGAGTATGGCACATCACCATCCCGGGTCTGGTTCCGACCATCGTCCTTTTGACCACACTGGCAATGGGCAACGTTCTGAATGCTGGTTTCGACCAGGTATTCAACATGTACAACCAGCTGGTTATTGAAACTGGTGATATCATTGATACATATGTATACCGTGTTGGTATTACAAACATGCAGTTCTCGCTGGCTACTGCAGCAGGTCTCTTCAAATCTGTTGTCAGCTTCGTGCTGGTTGTTACTTCTTATGTTTGTGCTTACAAGTTTGCTGATTACAAGATTTTCTAAGGAGGGCAGAAATTATGATAGAAAGCAAGAGTTTTGGCAGCAAAGCGTTTAAAGTCATAAATGCCATCATCCTGATTCTCCTGGCATTCAGCTGTTTTTATCCGTTATGGTATACGTTCTGCGTATCCATTTCTTCGAAGGCAGCCGCTGAGGGCGGTCTTGTAACTGTTTACCCGATCGGACCGAACGTAAAATCCTACAGCCTGATCATGGGTGATTCCGCATTCTGGAATTCCTTCTGGATTTCCATCAAACGAGTTGTCATCGGAACCGTATGGACCATGGTTGTCCTGATCATGATGTCCTATCCGCTGGCAAAGAGCAAAACAGAGTACAAACCGAGAAACGTCCTGATGTGGATCCTGGTATTCTGTATGCTGTTCAATGGTGGTACCATTCCGTGGTTCATCACCGTTAAAAACTATGGTATGATCGATACCATGGCAGCGCTGGTTCTGGCTGGTTCTGTTCCGGTATTCAACGTACTCCTTATGATGAACTTCTTCCGCGGTATCCCAGGAGACCTTGAGGAGGCAGCCCGTGTAGATGGTGCCGGCCCGTGGCGTATCCTGTGGCAGATCGTAGTTCCGTGTTCCAAACCGGTTATCGCAACCATCGTCCTCTTCACATCTGTTGGTTACTGGAACGAGTATTTCCAGGGCCTGGTATTAATGAACAAGGAGACGAACTATCCGTTACAGACCTACATCCGTCAGATCTCCGTTCAGATCCCGGTAGGCGTAACCCTGACCGCAGAGCAGTATCAGCAGTTAGCACAGAACTCCAACAAATCTCTGGAGGCAGCAAAGGTATTCATCGCCCTTGTTCCTATGCTGATTGTATATCCGTTCCTGCAGAAATACTTTGTAACCGGTATTACACTGGGAGCAGTAAAAGAATAATGAAATACACGAAAAGAGGCTTTCTGAAGAGAAACAGAAAGCCTCTTTTTTTGTGCTTTTCTGCGATGGAAAACGGGGGTGGTTTCCGCAGGTTTTTCTTGCGTCCGTGGGGAAAACAGCGTAAGATAAAGAGGTATTGAGACAAAAAAGCAAATTGCTTTTGGAGGGGATTTTAGTATGAAGGTACTTACTTTTGGAGAAGTGATGCTGCGTTTGAAAACACCGGAGCATCTGAAAATTTTACAGGCAGATACATTTGAAGCCAATTACGGCGGCGCGGAGGCGAATGTTGCGGTTTCCCTGGCGACACTCGGGGACGATGTTTCGTACGTGACAAAAGTGCCGGAGCACCAGGTGGGACAGGCAGCCGTCAATGAGATCCGCCGGTTCGGCGTCGATACATCCCGTGTGCTGCGGGGCGGCGGACGCGTCGGTATTTACTATTTTGAAAAGGGAACGAATATCCGCCCGACGAGCGTGGTTTATGACCGCGCTTACAGCGCAATTGCAATGGCAAAGGCAGAGGAATTTGACTGGGAAAAACTGCTTGATGGCGTAGATCTCTTTTATTTTTCCGGTATCACGCCTGCCATCAGCACAGAGATTGAAAAAGCGCTGGAGAACGCTCTGGCGCTCTGCAGAGAGAAAAAAATCCGGGTGGTATGTGATCTGAACTACCGCGGAAAAATGTGGTCCACGAAGGACGCACAGCGCGTTATGCGCCGTCTGATGGCGTATGTGGATGTCTGCATTGCAAACGATGAGGATTTTGAATCATCACTTGGCATTCCGGCGTACGACGGAGATATGTCGCGCGGCATTGAGCAGATCGAGTCTTACAAAGAGGGCATGCTGGAAATCCAGAAGCAGTTCCCGAACTGCAAAGCGGTTGCGAGTGTGCTGCGCAATCTCTACACCGTGGAGGACGGCGACTGGATGGGAATTTACCTGAAAAACGGAAAATTCTACGAGAGCCCGGTTCATAAAGTACACAGCTTTGAGGCAGTCGGAGCCGGCGATGCATTTGGCGCGGGACTGATCCATGCGATGCTTCATGATTTTGAGCCGCAGAAAGCCATCGACTTTGCGATTTCCGCAAGTGTCTTAAAGCTGATGATCCAGCACGATGCCAATGTGGCGAGCGAAACAGAGATCGAGCAGATCATGAAGCAGGGCGGAACGAATCTGCAGAGATAGGATAGAGAAAAATTTACGAGACAGCAGGAGGAATAAATCTTGAATAAACGGAATATTATCTTAATAGGAATGCCGGGAGCCGGCAAAAGCAGCGTTGGTGTTATTCTTGCAAAGGTGTTGGGATATGAGTTTATTGATACGGATCTTGTGATCCAGCATCGGGAGAAACGTCTTCTGCGCGAGATCATTGAGGATGAAGGAAATGAAGGCTTTCTTGCGATTGAGAATGAAGTCAATGCGACACTGGAAGCCGACAAAAGCGTCATTGCGCCGGGCGGCAGTGCCATTTACGGAAAAGAGGCGATGGAGCATTTTAAAGAAATTGGAACCATCGTTTACCTGAAATTGTCGTATGAGGATCTGGCGAAACGTCTCGGAAACCTGAAGGGACGCGGCGTCGTGCTGAAAGAGGGCCAGACGCTGAAGGATCTCTACGATGAGAGAAGTAAATTATATGAGCAGTATGCCGAAATTACGGTTGACGAGAGCGGAAGGGATATCCAGGGCACGATCCTGGCGCTCCGCGAGCAGATCGGCATGTAAAACAGAATTGGTGGAATATTCAGGGAAATTTTGAAAACATACGATTATATCATAATAAGGGAAATGTTCTGATAGTTAGAAATTACATATAATGTTTCTCTGAATATTCCTGACCGGAAACGATGGAAAAAGACGGAAATAGCACAGAATGTATTAAAATTGATTTACAAAGTATTAGATTTGAGTTAAGATAAGGGGAGACTGAAAAATAACTGCGGGGAGCAGTGCGTTTCAGCGTATCTGGAGTGTGTAAAAAAACAGGAAAAAGACTTTGATTCGTTAGATATTGGATAAAACACACTCGTTAAGTATGAGAAAGAAAATTTGAGGTGAATATATGGAACAGTATGTCATCAGAGGTGGAAATCCTCTTGTGGGCGAAGTGGAAATCGGGGGAGCAAAAAACGCGGCGCTTGCAATTCTTACGGCAGCAACGATGACCGATGAGACGGTCCTGATCGAAAACCTGCCGGATGTCAGTGATATTAATGTACTTCTGGAAGCAATCGCAGAGATCGGAGCCACCGTGGACCGCATCGACCGCCATACCGTGCGGATCAATGCATCGACCATCGGGGATCTGAGCGTTGATTATGAATATATCAAAAAAATCCGTGCGTCTTATTATCTTTTAGGCGCGCTGCTTGGAAAATACAAAAGAGCGGAAGTTCCGCTTCCGGGCGGATGTAACATTGGAAGCCGTCCGATCGACCAGCATTTAAAGGGATTCCGCGCACTCGGTGCTGAGGTAAGCATCCGTCATGGCGCAATCGTGGCAAGTGCGGCAGATCTGCATGGAAGCCACATTTTCCTGGATATGGTTTCCGTTGGAGCCACCATCAACATCATGATGGCAGCTTCGATGGCAAGAGGAAATACAACGATTGAGAATGCAGCGAAAGAGCCGCACGTTGTCGATGTGGCGAACTTCCTGAACAGCATGGGAGCAAATATCAAAGGAGCAGGAACCGATGTGATCCGGATCAAGGGTGTCGATACCCTGCACGGAACCAGCTATGCGGTCGTACCGGATATGATCGAGGCAGGTACGTATATGTTTGCAGCAGCAGCTACAAAGGGCGATGTGCTGATTAAAAACGTGATTCCAAAGCATCTGGAAGCAACAACCGCAAAGCTCGAGGAGATTGGCTGCGACGTAGAAGAGTTTGACGATTCCATCCGTGTGAGCGCAAGCAAACGTCTGGGCAGAACACACGTAAAGACACAGCCGTATCCGGGTTACCCGACCGATATGCAGCCGCAGATTGCGGTTACACTGGCACTGGCAAACGGTACGAGTATTGTAACAGAGAGTATTTTTGAAAATCGTTTTAAATATGCGGATGAGCTGGCACGTATGGGCGCCTGTATTAAAGTAGAAGGCAACACGGCGATCATCGACGGCGTAGAGAAATTTACCGGAGCAGAGGTTTCCGCACCGGACCTTCGTGCAGGCGCAGCACTTGTCATTGCAGGTCTTGCAGCAGAGGGTGTTACCGTGGTGGATGATATTGTATACATTCTGCGCGGATACGAGGACTTCGACGGAAAGCTCCGTGGACTCGGCGCTGAAATTGAGCGTGTGAATAATGCAAAGGACATCCAGAAATTCCGGTTAAGAGCGTAAAAACAGTATAAAACAAATGTTGACAAAAAGGACGGTGCAATAAAAGGTACCGTTCTTTTATTTTACCTTATTGCGAAGAAATTGGCTTAAATTTTACTACTATTATTGTGAATTATTATTACCTGTGAACCTCACATGACTAAAGTCACGTGCTTCAGACCGCTTTAGGCGGCAGACAAA